>MPMC02203774.1_pt1 | contig 32179 bp, 58 predicted proteins | sample 1617281 | NCBI WGS metagenome assembly MPMC02 (sample SAMN05944809, study PRJNA350692) | marine metagenome | biome: marine; feature: ODZ; material: water; isolation source: 100 m water sample filtered on 30 um supor filter | place: Pacific Ocean | collected 2012-04-09 | depth 100m m | reverse complement strand
ATGTTATACCTGAAGATCAAAAAACAACTGCAACACATGAAGAGCCGCATGTACATGAAAACGAAATGGCATTTCAAGCTGCGTATACGGTATGGGCCGAGAACCATCGAGAATCAGAAGCGGGTTTATCGTTTTGGACAACTTTTGGAACTTATACATAAATAGAAGTATGGCACTATAATTAAAAAAGCCCGCTTAGTGCGGGCTTTAGTTATTCTGCTTCCGCAGTTTCTTCAGTATCAGGTTCTTCCAACATAGCTGTTAGATTTGCTTGAAAACCGTTGTAAGCCATTTGTTGTCTATCCAGCTCTTCTTGAGCTTTACTAATATTTTGTTGAATAAAATTCATTTGACCAACACAATATTGTGCTTGAGGTTCAAGCTCACTAATAATGTATTTCTTATCATTTAGAACTAATACTGGTTCTTGATCTGTGACTTCTGTTGCCATTTTGATCTCCTTATTTAATTGGGCAAGCGCCCGTTGCACATTCTTCATCCTTTATCTCTTCAAAGGTATTCGTACCTTCTAGATTTATTGGAAGAAGCCTTTCCACATATTTATCGTATTCTTCTTTAGTAACTACTTCCTGTGGTAAATATAAGTAGCCTAAGTCTTTTGCAGTTTTAGTAGGGTCTGCTCTATAAATAAAACTCACTCCTACATACTGATCCCAGTTATTGTAAAGCCAATCAACTATATTATCAACTTCTTCTGCACTATAACTAATTGTTGCACTAACATTTTGTTGACACCAATTATTCTGTATTAATTTATACCTTTCGAGTTGTTCGATTGCCGTTTCCAAGTTAACGTCCTTACCATTTTCCTTATCAAACTCGACATCCGAGTAGGATACTGGAAAAGTAGCCAAGATACCTTCTGGATCGGTAGGGTGATCAAATACATTATAGTTAGCATTACGTAAAACACTAATAAGAGGATCATGCTTAGAAAAATTAACATTGTTAAAGATATATTTACCAAGAGGCTTATGCACGCCTTCAGTAGTATCCATGATTTTACTAAGTGTTCCCGATGGTTTGACAGTTGTAACATTTTTTGGTCTGGGTAAATCCAATTCATCAGCCATACGATATGCTGCTGAGGTTGTGACTCTTTGCATTTGTTTATAATCATACGCTCCCAAGTTTTTTCTTCTGGCTATGCCAGTTAGTCCTACCCCACATAAGTGGAGGAATTCATTATTTAAATGCCATGCTTCCTGTAAAACTCCGTCATGAAGATTCACACACGTCTGGCGATAGTTTGCCCTAGCAATTAATTTTAATGCTCTCATTAGCCCTGCATGATCTCCTACAAATTTTCCTAAATCAACTTCTGTTAAATTACAGAAAGATTTATTCCCTAGTAAGATTTCTGCGCAAGGATTAACTCCTTTAAACCAAGGAGCTCGCTCTAATGCGGCAACACCATTTATAAAACCCGGTTCCGAACCACCAGAATCAGCCATTAGTTGAAATATATGAGCTAATTCTTTTTTCTGTGGTTTGTATCTAAAAAGCAAAGAGTTATTACTTTGTTGTCTTTGTTCATTACCTGTAACCCACCAGTCTTTCTTTGCTACTGCAAAGTCTTCCCATTCGGGCTCACCATAATCAAACAAAGCAAGTTCAGCACTTCTTCTAGAAGATAGTACTGTTCCTAACCAATTTACTATATCTAATATATCTATCTTTCTTAAAAGATTTCCACTTCTTAAATTAAGTATCTTAGCTATTTGCATATAAGCTATACCTATTGCTTCACTACCAGAAGAAATCCAGCCGTAGCCTTTTAATCTTTCTCCTGCAGGTCTTATTTCAGAAAAATCAAGAATCAACTTTTTAGCGGGATATTTACCTGCTAAGAGCTTTCCAATACTTTTTGCCCATGATTCTGCGGAATCTCCTATACTTAATACCCACACACCTGTATCTGGGTCCCAAGTTTCTACATTTTCTTCGTTTCCACCTTTTCCTGTTCTTTGTGTATGTACTACTTGTATATCTTCTATTGGTTTATAAAATCCATTAAGAGTTCCCGTAATAGGTTTAAAACCTACTCCACAACCCTGTAATAGTAACCATAGAACATCTACTACATCATACACAGTTTCTACTATTGTAAAAGAACAATTAAACATAGAACTCTCACGATTACGAGATATTTCTGTATCTCCTAACCATAGGGTTCTACCCGACATTGATACTTTTCTTTCTAGTAAAATTTGTTGTAATTCAGCGAGTTCATTCCACTCCTCGCTAGTTAATCTAGTTTCACCTTTTGCTCTTTCCCATAACCATTTCTGATGAGAAATTACTCTACCAATAGTTTGTTCCCATGTCTCAAATTCTGTTCCTTCAGAATTCAAAGGTCTATTATAGGTTCTTCTAGTAATTATCTTTGCTCTCGTACTTGCCATTTCTATACTCCTTATATATGGCTCGATAATAAATTATCAATATCGTTTGTATTTTCTGCTCCGATTGCTTCGTCACAGTAAGCAAGTAAATCCATAATTTCGTAATTACGAAGAAGTACATCACCATTTTCATTTAAGGACTGAATATACTTATATTTGCTGTCGATAGGTAGTGTATCATAAATATCAAATGCACTTCCATATTGTTCAGCTAATTGTTCAGCTCTCTTTGGTCCGATCTGAGGTATGCCACTTATGCCATCTCCAGAATCTCCCATTAAACATTTTATTGTAATATAGTCTTCTATACTATAGTTATGTGTATCTTGCCAGTTTTCAAAAGTAGTTTCTTTTCTGTTTATATATGAAAATCTCGAAACTTTTTCACTAATTAATAAATCCCAATCTCTATCAGAACTTACTAACCACATATGAGATACATTATAATCGTCTAGATTTCGCACTATGTAAGCGGCTAAATCATCTGCCTCTACACCATCATACTGTAAAACAAGCCATTTCTTATTCATTAATTTAAGAGTCGCATCAAATTCTTTTATAAAATCTGCAAATGCCTGTCTATCTTCTTCGGTTTGTTTTTCGTACTTTGCTTTTCTATTAGATTTGTACTCAGGATATACCTCTTTCCTATAAGTACTGCTTCCTTTGTCTGCTGTTATAATTATTGTTCCGCAATTATATGATGTAGCAAAAGAGTCTACTGTTCGCATATAATCTTCTCTAAAGTCGGTTCTGCCTTGATGTTTCCATCTAAAGCCCAGATTCAGAGCATCTATAACTAATACTCTGTCTTTTGGAGCCTTCGCTCCTAATGATGTAAATGTTTTAGCCATTCGTAAAACTCGGTTTTTCATGTACTAACCAGTTAATCATTTCCATAACATAACAGTCTAAATGATTTACATGCATATATTCTTTTACCCATTCAGGCTTATCTCTTGTTGCTACAAACAGCTTACTTCTATTATATTTAAAAAACAACACTGGTTTCCCTCCTTGTTTCTTAGCTTGAGAAGTTGTTTGTTCCCACCAAGCTGCAAATTGATTGGTTTTATTTGTTAATATTTTATCATTAAAATGACTATCTTTATAAAACTTTACTTCAACGCAATAATTATTATGTGCGTTAGGAACGAATAAGTCCCCTTTCATATATTCCAATGCTCCAGAATGTGGCACTCTTTGCCACTCTAATCCTGTTCTACTTCGTAATACATCTCTTACTTGTCGTTCTCCTGCAGCTCCCTTAGCTCTTGAGTCTACCATTTATTACCTCATTATGTTATTTTGATTAATATTGTTATACAGGTTACTATCCCTATACCTAATACAAGAAACACCCATCCAATATGGAATCTCTTGTGTATGATTCTATTCCACCATTCTTTCATTATTCTAACCTCGATATGTTATTTTCTTTAATTACTTCTATTTTTTCTAACAGTGGGTGAGTCCAACCGTGACTAACTACATATGTATTCAAGTTTTCTTCTTGTAGTAATAATTCCACGAGCTTCTCCCTACCCGCTTCGTCTAAGACATTTATTACTTCATCTAAAAACAATACATTTATGCGACTTTTAGAAATACTGCTCATCAGCTTTCTAATAGCAATTAATGTCGCTGTATTGACTCGTGTCAACTCACCGCTGGAAAGTGCGGTAATTGCGACCGTCTTCCCATTGTCTGTTATTTCTACATTTAATTTGTCGTTATTCACAACAAAATTTATACTAAACCGTCCATCGCTGAGCTCCGCAAGATAATCATTCGTCATATCTTCTAAGTCCTTTACTAGGTTCTCGATCTTATAAGCTATAAGTCCACTAGTGCTAAATGCGCGTTTAAGTATTTCCAAATTAGAGAGTTCGCCCGAAATTTTTGACAGCTTCTCCGCATGCGCTCCTAATTTTGTTTCAAATTCTTTCGTTTGTTCTTGTATCACCTGTATTCTTGTATTTCTATTTGCGATTTTTTCGTTTTCTACAATTATCTTCTGTATCTGCGATTTGGCGTCAGTTATTTGATCTTCCAAAGTTTCTATTCTTTCTTGAAGCTCAATCGAGTCAATCAGCTCATCTGGTAAATCATCATCAATACTGCGTTTTAATTCTGACCATTCATCGCGCTTGCTCTCTGCTTGCTCATATTTGTCAATCTTCATTTGAATTTCAGCAATATCGTCCTTTGTATTTTCTCTTGTTGTGGCGAGTTTGCGTATGTTTTTGTCCGAAGCTGCGACAATTTCCTCAATATAATTAAAATCTATCTCCTGCGAGCAAGTTGGACATATTGCACCAATTCCACTAATTGAGTCGATTAGGTTAGACTCTTGTCTAATCTGAGCATCATATTTACCAATTTTTCGCTCTAAGTCGGTAGTGCTCATTATATCAGGTTTTCTAACTCCACTAAATTCACTTATTTTGATTTGTCTAAACAAGTCTTTTTTCAGACGATTCTCATTAATTTTTTTATTTGTCAAATTTTTATTTTCAAAATCTATCAAAAGTTGACGTAAAACTTTCTCATCATCACTTGTTTCGATTTGTATATTTTTCATAGGAAGTATGGTAGTATCATCGAGAACATTATTATCGAGCCAATTTTTGATTGATTCTATGGTTGCATTAATTTTAATTACCTCTGAATTCAGCCCTTTTGCAGCGCTTTTAAATATGTCATGATAACTTAAGTACTCATCTAGTGAAAATAAATCTATGAGAAACTTCTTCCTATTTGCATCTGTAGCGGTTAAAAACTGTAAACTTGCATTTGTGTTTTGATATACTAACTGTGAGAAAGTTTTAAAATCTACTCCTAAAATACCCTCTACTGTCTTGTAGGTGTTTGTTGCTGTATGACTAGAAACGTCCTCTTTACCATCAAATAACTTAACTTTTATCACACCTCTACTTCTACGAACTTCTAGTCTATAATATCGTTTTTCAACTGCGAAGTCTAATGAGATATTGTAACCCTTGTTGAAATATCTATTCTGTATGTCTGCTTTCTTGATACCCTTTGAATTTTTATTAAAAAGAACTTCTTCAAGTATTAAAGGAATACTAGACTTACCCATGCCGTTTGTACCGACAAGTTGAGTTAATGTACTATCGTTTAGTTCTATGGTGTTTCCTACTCCATAACTAAAACAATTATCCCATTGCAATGTCCCTAGCGTGATCATGGTATACTCCTATAATCTCCTTAACTTGATTATCGTTTAGTTCGAGAATATAACTTAGATATTCTACTAGCTCATCTTCGATTGTCATTTCTTTATCTAAAATGAGAGTAGCCTCTGTTTTTCTTCGAACAATTTTTTTATCTAAAAGTTCAGAGTTAGAAACATCTGCAAGATCAGTAACATTTCCTTCAATTTCATAAATTGTATGATCGTAGTCTGTGGGAATCATCTCATCAGTACTACTTATAGTTTTCCTCAATAATTGTGGGAGTGCAAACTCGTTCCATTCCCAAGACCAGTTATTTGTATCAATTAATAAATAACCTGTCTTAATTTTGGTTCTATGAAACTGTGTAGCCATTGGACTACCTGGATATACAATATTGAGTTGTGTATTACTATGGCTGTGTAAATCTCCCGCAAAAACAACTGGAAAAGGTGAAAATCTCATCAAGTCTATTTCTGGGTTTACATGAGGAGGTATCGCTCCCCTAACATGAGTAAATAGCGGTTGCCTGTTATTAAATTGTGTAATGTGCCACTTCCTATGTAGCTCACGGTAGGGGAGGATTCCAAACTGTTCGCCTTTGTAAATTTCGTCAACGATTTCTACTAAAGGATTAAGTCTAGTTGTAGCACTCTTTAACTGAGTAAAAAATGTTTTTCCCTTTCTTGTAGCCTCATGGTTGCCATCAAATATAATAGTTCTAATGCCAACATTACTAATAAATTTAAAATATAACTCTAATTCTTCCATTGATGGTACTCTATCAAATAAATCACCACCAATAATATGTAAATCTGCTTCGTTTTCTAACTCTTTTATCTGCTCTATGAACAGATTAAACCTATTTTTAGCCCAAGTAACTGGGACATTTTTCTGTCCCAGTTTCAAGTGCCAGTCTGCTGTGAATAGGATTTTGTTTACCACGGGTTCTTAGTTCCTGTGGCTTCAAATTCCTTAGACACCTCAGCAGGTGTTTCGTTCCCTTGAGATCTAACTCGATCTAAGAGTTCTTTTTGTGCTTCTGCACTTGGTCTTGGTAGAACTTCGTCCATTGACTTAAGTTCTGCAATAGATGCCATTTCATCTTCTGATAAGGATCTAGTTTTGCATTTCAAAACCTGTAACTGATATTCGACATTAAATGCCATTGGTCCAGTTTTAACCCTTTTGAAATAAATGTCCCAACCTGTTTCTGGGTCGGTAGGATCACCTAAATCTTCAGCTGCGAGCATGATTTGCTCAAGCAACTTTTTCTTCAAATTCAAAACTTTAACCTGTCCGTCTGCAGGGTCTATACATTGAATTGCATAAGACCACCCACATTTCATGTCAGGGTTGTATGCTCGTACCCAATCTTTTTCCGCATTGTCAAAAGTTTCTGTTTGTCTATTGAATGATAAACATTCCATAGGTATATTTTTAGCGTTTTCGCCTTTAATCCAATAAACGTAACGGGGAAGGATATCTCCTACCATTCTTACTACGTTATCTCCATCTCGGTAAGTAAATTGATTAATACTCGATTTCTTTGCCTTACCTTCTAGTTGACCAAATTTTATAGCCATGATTTTCTCCTTAAAGTGACTTCTTCGTATCGAAATCTTATTTTATTATTTTCGACTTTCAGTAGTCTATTGTTTTTTATAATGTCCTCGCCTACTGGTGAGTGATTGAGGTCTAGTGTTGTCTCTCCGTTATCGTTAAAGAGATTGATATTTCTATAACTAGCTAAAGTTATATACTCTATCCACTCTCTTTCGGAGTATTCTGGTCTGTGTTCAAATATAGCTTCTGGATTAACCAGAAAAGAGAATCCAAACCAATCTTTGTTCCAATATTTATATAATGGATCACGATAATTTTTGGGAGTCAGATTGTAAGTAAGCGTGTGTATTACTAATAGAACCTCTGTAGAGATTCCATTGGTCACTTCTTTTATCTTTTTCCAATTATATTGTATCATATATTATACCAAAAAAATGACACCCTGTCAAGAACTAAATTTTTAAAGGTGATTAATAACATATCCCTGTTTCATATAGTACCCTAACCTATTCTTAGCTTGTCTGCGTGCCGTCTTACCTACTAAGTTAATATCAATTACTACAGGATCCTTTTTCTCCTCTTGTTCTCTAATAACCCTACCTATTAACTGTGTTAATAATGGATCATTGTTAACAGGTGTTGCCAATAATAAGCAACTTAAAGAGTTAAGGGATATACCTTCTGAAAAGATAGATTGAGTTCCATAAAGAATATCTTTATCTATATCAATCCGTTTCATCATATCAGGTCTCTCTGCATGAGGAATCTCTCCTGTAATAACTAATGCTCTATCTCCGCTGAGTTCAGCACATGTTTTTAGTAAATCAACTCGATCTGATACTACCAAAACTTTATGACCTTTAGCAGCATATGCACTTGCTATTATTGCTACTGTGTGTCTGTATTCTTCATTCCAAGCTAATTGGTTAATCTTTCTAGCCCAAGGAATGTTTGCTCCATCCATAAATCTGATCTCTGAATGTATCACATCTATACTAGGAGTCATATAATTCTCTTTTGGTGGCATAAAGATTTTTTGTCCAAAATAATCTCTAAATACCACATGTTTTCCGTCTTTTCTTTCTATCGTTCCTGATAATCCTATCTTGTATCTTGCTAATGATTTATCTATTACTCTTGCGAATGTTGGGCTACTAACATGGTGCATTTCATCAAGTATTATTGTACCGAATTTATTTACTATATCTGGAATTCTGCGATATAAAGACTGTACATTTCCTATTACAATAGGACTATCAGTATTAAATTTACCACTACCAATAACCCCTGCTTTAATACCAAATACTTTTTCTACTTCTTTTTCCCATTGAGTTCTTAAAGCTAGAGTATGCACTACAACTAGTGTTTTTTGTCCTAGTTTAGCTGCAACTGCTAATGCTGTGAATGTTTTACCCCAACTAACCCAAGCATTTACTATACAGTTATCGTCTACTTCATTATATACTGCTTGTTGACTTTCCCTTAGTTCAAATTTAAACTCTGGAAACTCTACTGGAACTGTTACTCTTTTATCTACAATCTCATAATTAGAAGGAATTAAATCTAGTCTACCCACAGGCATAGTTACTAAACCTGTTCTTACAAATCCCATATTTTTTATGATTTGCGGAGGGTCTAAGGGTTTATAAGAGGGTATCTTATAAGTTAATTGCTTATCTATCATAGACTCTAATTTTGCGTCTGCTGTAAGATAAATCCTATTACTTAATACTGCTTTCATGATACAAAATATACTATTGCTACATAGGTTAACATATGTATTAATTGATCCAGCCCTGTTATACATCTTCTAAATTGTTCTGATAAGCCTTTTCTTTTATGAAGATATTTGGTTTTTATATGATCTTCATGATAGTGTATAAAACCATCAAATAGTGTAACTATTGCAACAGTTCCTAAAGGTAGAAATCCTATTAGTAATGCAAAGCACCATAACATATGCATACTTACATGAGCTAAACTCCCTATTGATCCATAGATATGTTTCTCTGTTGGCTCATAGGCGGGATTAAAAACATAATCTGCTAGATAATGTTTTATTAGTAATAATGTCATTATTGTCATACTTGTCATACTTTTCTCTTTGTGTCTTTTTTCCATTCAGTTGAGTACTCATAGAAAAACCATGGTAAGTTATTTCTATAAATTACTGCAGCCCATCTATAGTCTATTGCTGGTGGTCTTGGTACTTCTATTGGAAAGTTAATATCTTCTAACCATAATAATGAAACTGTATCTTTTTTATCTACTGCTGTTATCTTATGATATTTCATTGGATAAAAATTCTCTTTCATATAGCTAAATAAATTTCCCTTTTTGTCTATATAATTATAACCTCTATGTCTCATTAAGTTTGGCATAGCTTCTAGCATATACTTTAGTGGGTATAAATTAGGTAAACTTGTTTGCAGTCTTCGTACACCTAGTGTACTTCCAGTCATATTTGTATCGTCTACAACCTTTCCATCGGCAAAAAGAACTCCATCTCTTTCTTCTATTTCTTCTGTACCTATAACATAGATTGGAAATTCTATTTTATGAATTTTCACATCAACAAACTTCTTATTATTCCTGCCCCTAATATTACTGTTGCGGCTACATTAATTGTTATTACAGCTCTATCTCTCCATCTCATGCCTACTATTAACCAGCCTATACAACCTATCATAGATAACACACTATCATAGAAAGGACTTACCTGTGATGCGCGAATCATCATAGCCATTAGTATTATAATACTACTACTCCATTTAATCCACCATGTTAGAGTAAGTGTGTTATGTTTTACTGTTACTTCCTTACTCATATTAATAAATTCCCATATTGTTTCTCAAATTTTCCATTTGAATAATCATCTGCTATATCAAAATCACATCCTACAGGACAGCCTTCAATATAAACGCCTCTATCAAACTGTACAAATTGTTTTAACTTTTCACAATAGTGATCTATCTCATGCTCTGGAACTTCAGCCAGAACAGAATCATGTACTAGTGCAAATATTTTAGCTTTTAAACTATGTTCTTTAACATAATTATGCATATCTATTGCACCTGCTAGGTTAATATCACTAGCCACGGATTGTACCAAGAAATTAATACCCGACCGTACTTCGTGACTAGCAATACCTTTATCTGATGATTTTACATTTTCTAATCTTCTTTTTCTTCCAAAAGTAGAATATATAAAAGCATTTGCTTCGATAAAGTTTTTACAGTCTTCTAACCATTTTTTTAAGTCTTGAAACTGATGAAAGTAGTCATTAATAACTTCTTGTGCTTCATTTACAGAAAAATAGGAACCAGCATCTTTAGATACTTGTTGAGATATTTTCATAGCTCCAGCTCCATACATAATACCAAAAGTAACGGCTTTAGCCGCCTGTCTCTCTAGACTATATCTATCTCCAACATCTTCGACAGCACAGGGTAATTTAAAAACTAACTTAGCAATAGAACTATGGAAATTACCCCCACTTCTAAATACTTGTTGCAAGTTTTTGTCTCCTGACAAAGCTGCAGCAACGTATACTTCTGCGGTTGTTAAATCCATAGCTACTATTTTATTTCCTTCTTTTGCTTTTATGCAACCTTTAATAATCGGGTTGTCTCTTGGTATTTGCTGCATGTTTAGCTTACCAGAAGAAGATAATCTGCCTGAAGTAGTAGAGTGTAAATTAAAATTAGTACGAAGTCTACTGTCTCTATCAAGCTGTGGTATAATCTTATCAAGGTATGTGTTCTTGATTTTTGACTTTTGTCGTATATCGAGAATATACTGTGGTACTTCATGCTCTCCACCTAATTTTTGTAATACTTCTGCGTCCGTACTATGCGCTCCTGTACCTGTTTTCTTTCCTGTAGGTTTTAGCCCAATATAATCAAATAATAAACTTCGTAATTGAACTGTACTATTTGGATTAAATTCCTTACCTTGCCCTTTTTCAAAGACTTTTATTTCCTTAAAGTTATAAAGATTATCAATAGCTTCTTGTATCTCTACTTCCATTAAATTTTGAGCAAGCTCTAATCTTTTTCTATCAAAAGGCACTCCTATATCTTGGCAGTCTTTTAAAAATAACATGCCTGGAATAAGTAGATTATCATATACTTTCTGTAGTCTTGGATTCTTATTAATGGCTTCTTTAAATAATTTAAATATACAAAAAGTAACTACAGAATCCATAGCTGAATATACTTGCATTATATCAAAAGGAATCATACCCCAGTTAAACTGTGATTTTAGTACTCTGTTTCTTTTACAGTAAGTATCTATATAATCTGATAATGGTTTTTCATAATCACCATATATTGTATGTTTCATAGCTAACTGTTTTAGTCCATGAGTACCTGGGTTCTCATTTAATAAATAATGTAATAACATTGTATCCTCTACTCTTGCAAAGGTAAAATTAAAATGATACTCTAACATTGCTAAATCAAATTTGGCATTATGAAATACTATTATTTTATGCCAGAAAATGTACTGTAATAATTGTTCCACTTCATCATCAATAATATCTGTTAGAATGTATACTCCCGCATCTTCTTCATAAGCTAAACTTATTCCTAGTATATGTCCGTCTCTTGGGAATAATCCTGTAGTTTCTGTATCGCAAGCTATATACTCTCCTTCGTCCGCTATTGCAGCTTTTAGATATTGTACTGCTTCTTCTTTATTGTCTATTCCTCTAAACTTTTCTGTGGAATACTCAACAGGTTTTAAACTACCTTCTATATATCCTACTATATTTCCTACTGATTGTTCCCAAGTTCTACGCGCTTCAGGTTTAAACGAAAGCATAGCGGGGTTTATAACTGGGAGAAATTTGTTATCTATTAAACGCCCACTATGCTCTGTTACTGATCTTTCATTTGTAAAAAAGATCAAAGCTTCTGAACCAACCAATATGATCCAATCATACTGGTCTAAATCTATTTCTATATCTACATCTCGTTTTAGGACTTTCTTTTTTTGTTCTGAACACAAATGATATTGGTCAAATTCAAATGCGTTATTAAAGTGCCTAACGTAGTCCGTTCTGTTAGGTGCTTTATCAATTAATGCTACTTTCGCTTGGTTCATCGTATAACCACTCCTTTAATTTTTGTACTCTCTCTTTGGGTAACCCTCCTGGATCCATGCCGTCTGGCATTTTTACTATCTGAGAGATTAATTCTACTTTATCGCAAAGCTCAACTACGTTCTCTGCGGCTTCTCTTCCTGCTTGATCTCCATCAAAAAGGATATCTACTCCAATGACTCCCTGAACTTTTAGCATAGATAATTTATAAATATCTATGTTTCTAGTACCGAAGCAACACATTGCATTAGATAACCCTTTGTCTAATAAGTTTAAGGCATCAAAAATACCCTCTGTTAATACTACCCTTCCTAAAATAGGTTTTGCTTTAGGTGGAAATATGGGTAATTTTGCTTTAGGTGGAAATATCATATACTTTGGTACTACTGTACTATCCATATGTCTACCTATAAAAGCTGTTATTCTACCTGTAATATCTTCTACTGGAAATACTACTCTACCTATATACTGCGGTTCATGGTGTGTAAATGCAGTATATTTTTCATATGTTTCTGGTCTTATATCTCTATAATTCCCCTTGTATAACATGAAATCTTTTGGTATTGTTAATCCTACACTAGAAATTAAACTATCTTCTATTTTCTTCTTCATTCCTACTCTCTTTTGGTCTAGAAAGGATACTGGTTGATCGTAGTGTTTAAATACATTTCCTTTAAATCCGCATGAAAAACAATGGAATATTCCTGTTATTTTATCAATACGCATAGAAGGGTTACTGTCATCGTGTTCAGGATTTAAACATGCAACAACAATATCAGCACCTTGTAATCTATAAGGTATCTTTTTCTTCTGTATTAATTCTTCTACGTTCATGCTGATAACCACATAATTATAGTAAATACTATTATAAATAATATTGTATCTAAGGCTTTCATAATATACTTCCAATACCACTAAATATAAATAATATAATAATCCCTACTATCCAATAAGTTAATACTTTAAAAAATTGTTCTAAAAAACTATCCATATCAAAACCTATTTAATATATAGATTATTGCGCCACCAAAGCATAATACACAGAATAAGTATAATAAGTTATTTAAATTTTCCATGATATTTCTCGTAATCTACCTTTTATTTCCTTGCCGCAACAGCTACACTTGAAGGGGTTAGCAAGTACATCTTCTGTCTTATTATAATCAAATGTTATTTCTTCCCCTTTATTTATCTCTTTTAATGAAACTAATCCCCTCAACTCAAAGAAGCGAGCAGGCGGCTTAAGTGGTAATTCAGAATCAGCTATCTCATTAGCGTTCCAACCCTGAATATATATTATTTCCGCGTTAGGATAACAACTATGATTTATACAAGCACCTGTTTCAGATTCTAAATGTCTTTCTCCTACTTGTATAGATGTTCTTGTTGGGTAGGGAGTCCAAAGTCCTGTTAAGTGTAAAATTAACTCCCTTTTCCCAATAGGTACAGTTGTATGAACGGATTTATATCCGTCTCTTTCTACTATTAAATGTTTTACTTCTTCCATTTTTCTATATACATTCCTAGTATTATTCCCCAACTAAAGAAGCCTGATACTACTGTTATAATTCCCATAATTTCGTTTTGTGTCATAATTCATGAACCTCCTCGTTCATTTTTGATTTCATATCCGCTTTTTCCTTAGGATTAAGCGAGTCTTTTGGTCCAATACGTAAAGTATCCCAATCCATTTCACTTGTGAAACTTTCCATAGCACCGTTTCTCATTTTTTTACACACAAAACTAATACATTCATCTGCAGGATCATAAGTTTCCAAAGCAAAAGCTGCGTCTGCCGCATCTAATATACCTTTTGCAAATCTAGCTTCGCCTGTAGCGTCTGTTTGATATGGAGAAAAGAACAATACTCCATAGTCTTGTGCATATTGTTTTAAAGTTTTACTAACTTCTATTTGTTCTGTCCAATCATATTGACCCGCTCTAGAGGGTACTGATGATCTTCTTACTTGATTTATATAATCAATTATTACAACACCCAAATCTAAATAATTAGATCTGTACTCTATCTCTGCTTTAATCTTTGCTAGAGTAAGAGATGTATCATATACTATATCCATTTGTTTATCTGTTCTTAAGGGTAGTTTTGTTACTTCGTTTTGGAACTTATCATAATCTTGATGAGTATAATAATTCATTAAACTTGCACTACTACCTTCGAACCTGTCAGCTTGCCACTCTGCTAATCTTTGATATTCTTTCTTTGTTAACATTCTTTGTGTCAATCTATTTAAGGGAATATTTGCGCCTAAAGCTGCGAGCCTTCTAAATGTCTGTTCTTTGGTCATCTCAATAGTGAAATATAAAGAACTTTTCCCTATATTATATTGATTTACTGCTATATTAGCACAACTGAAAGACTTACCTGCCCCTCTACGACCCCCTAATAATACTAGATCTGTTTTTGTAAACTTCATCTTTTGATCGTAGGCATCATTGAGTCCGAGCTGTATATAATTAGATATTTCTTCTTCTGTTTCTAATGCACTAATTTTTTGCATACTTATTGATTCTGTGTCTATCTCTACTTTATTTCGAACATGAACTACTATATCTTCTATAGCTTCTATGTTTTCTTCTGCTGTAGCCATACCTACCGAGTTATCAATATAGTTATCCACCTGACCGAGTATTTCGATCTGGGTATATTCATTTTTTAGGTATTCTAATAATTGATATGGATTGGAATCCACTTCGAGGGATTCTATTGCGTATATTTTTTCTTTTAATGTTTGATCCCTCAGTTCTAGTTTTAGATCATCAAAAGTTGGGAGAGCAAGATATTGCTCAAAATGTTTGTTAATAGCTCTGTGGATAGGTTGGTATTCTGGAGGTAAGTAATGAGTTTGGAGGTTACCCCAAGTCTCAGTATCTTGTTCCACTATAATCCTATTAAACAACGCAGACGCTATATTCATCTTTTCTCCCAGATTTTTAGTCAAAGAAAATTTAGGGTATTGCTACCCTAAATTCCTTTGAAGAATAATAGCTTAGTTAGCTACTCGTTCTTTTCGCGCTGCACCATCATAATCAGCCGCAGTTAGACCGCGTCTAGTTAGCATAGTTTTAACGCCACGTTCAGTTTTACCAATGTTGTCAGCAATATCAGCAACGTTCATTTCTGAAATGTCACCAAGTTCAGAAAGTGCGTCAACTTTAGAAGCTGCGTTACTTTCTCTTTGCTTAGGTATAGCACCGATCTCTCCTGTTCTCAAGAAAGAAAGAGCTTTACCTCGGATTGAATTGATAGGTCTATTAAGAGCTGAAGCGATATCTTCAACAAACGCACCATCAGCAACCATTCCAAGGAATGTTGCTTCTTCTTCTGGTGAGTAAGTTCTAACGCTTGCAGGTTTCTCAGTAGGTTTTACGTGAGAGGTAAGTTCCATAGAAAGGATTTTACCTTGAATAGACTTAGCGGAATAGTTTCCACCTGCAAAGGCTTCTGCGATTTCTGCATAAGTATATTGCCCAGTGTTACCTTCAACAAATGATTGAAGTGTAGCTTCTTCTTCGTCAGAAAAAGTTTTGGTAGAAACATTAGATGCTAATTCTACGTCAAAACCCATTTTTCTTAACTTAGAGGAAACTGATCTTGGGCTTGTTTCAAGATGTTCTGCTGCTGAAGCAACAGTTGCTTGACTGATAGGTGATTCTCCACCTACAAAGTTTGTGAGCTCGTCTGTGCGCTCGTCTGTCCACTTAGGTACTGCCATTTTAATCTCCTAGATTAATTCGTTAATATTATTTATTATTGTTATGTTGTTGTCCCGTGCCTTTTTAGTTTTAGCGGATTCAATACCGCTTTCATTTACTAAAATGTTCACGTCCTTTGTTAACCCACTTTTTACTTTATATCCATTTTCTTCTAAAAGTTTTTTAGCAATGGCTTTTGTTTTATAAGTGTTTAACTTACCAGATATACATACTACTCCTTTTAACTCGTTTACTTGTTGCCCTGCTTTAGGCAAAGGGTGGTTCGTTCTCCAAGTAAAAGGTAAGTCTGAATACTGATTTTGGGTCGTTGTGATCCATTCCATTAAATTATCCGTAACTTTTTGACCTAGCCCTGCCTCTTTGCATTTGTTATGATTTATATCATTTATATGATTAATCTTGCTACAAAGTTTTTCGGCAGCACTCCTGCCAAAAAGTGGGATAGAAAAAGCTGGTAATAAGGTTTGTAAATCCGCCTCTTTACTTTTGTTAATCTCTAATAATAACTTATTTGCCATTATATGAGAGTTTAAACAAAAATGTATATAATCATAATTTAATAAGTAAATTTCGTTTATATCTTTTAAAGCTAACTTCTCTACTGTCTTTGGTCCAAGACCTTTTATCCTGAGAGTTTTGGCAAAGTGTTCTACTCGTTTATATACCTTAGTTTGACAACTATGACTTACGCAGAAAAGCTGGTCATTTTTCCATTCTAATATCGAACCACAACTTGGGCAATTCGCTGGAGGCATAATCTTCGTGCTTATTTCTTTTACCATTTCTTTCATTTATTTATATATTATATCAAATCAGAGATCTCTTGTCAAGAATTATTTTTTGAGATGACTCCCACAATTCTAGGTATGATTTCTCCAGATCTAATGATCTCCACCTTGCAACCAATTTCCAATCCTAAATCTTCAATAAATGCAATATTATGAAGGGTTGCTCGTCTTACGACTGCTCCACCTATACGGACTGGTTCTAGTATGGCTACTGGCGATACCTGACCGCTCTTTCCTACCTGCCATTCTACGTCCTTTAAAATTGTTTGCTTAGTTTCTTGTTGTTGTTTAAGAGCAAAAGCTCCTCGTGGATGGTGGGCAGTATAGCCCATCTTTTCAAATTCTAGTGTATTGTTAATTCTAAATACCCTTCCATCATGAGGAAACTCTTGCCATTCTGAATCTATTACTGTGTTAAACCCAAATATTGTTAGCATGTTCATATCATCTTTATAGGTCCACTCTTTTCTTTCTGGTGGATTTTCCCATTTGACATCATATGCTACAAATGTAAGATCACGGGAGGCAAACTCTTTATTATCTTTCAGATTTAAAGCACCTGCAGCATAATTTCTAGAGTTTAGTTTTGATTTGGGAGCAACGACTTCTCCCGTGATCTGAACCCATGTATCGTCTGGGTTCCATTCTAAAGATATGTGTTCACATTCATTTGGTACTATATTAGAATTAAATATCTTATCTGTAATATCTATTCCTATAATACCATCACCCCTTGTTAGGGCTTGTGTTAGATAACCTTCTTTATAAAGTAAACTAACGCAAGCTCCATCTAATTTGGGCGTTTCAATTAAATCAGTATTAGTTATGGGGAAGTTGTCTCCTTCAAATATTTTTTGAAGGCTATAGAGTCTGTGTATGTGTTTTATACCATCTTTAGTTTTATAACCCACTTTATTAATCTCAGCTCTATCAGCAAGGGCATCAAACTCCCAATCTTGCATGATCGGGACACCTTCATAATATGCTTTACTTGCTCGCTCTAATAACTTTTCTATGCTCATTTTTTTCCCAAATTTTGAATTTATAGGAATATTATACTAGAAATGAACCTTTTTGTCAAGAACTATTGTAAACTTCGTTGAAAATTTCCCCAAATTGTTCAATAATCATATCTTTGCTCTCGGCAAGAGACAGTATCTCTACTAGAGCTGCGAATAATTCGTAGGAATTTGTTAGGTTAAGAGGCATGGATATGCCGTCTTTGGAGGGTTTCCACTCTTCATTAAAATCTAAGTAATACTTTCTTATGTGTAGATATTCCACTTGTCTAAAAGTATTTATAGTGAGTCTTATTTGTTCCAGTCCGTCTTCTTTCTCATGTATAATTCTAGAATACATCTCTGGTTCTTGCCATATATCTACCATTCGTCGTGTATTCCTTTATTTTTTAGGATTGAATTAAGAGGAACGATACTTGTTACATTTGCAGGACGCAATAGTCTGTAGGAGTCTGTATCCCAACAGAATAGTAAAACTGTATCTTTAGTTTCATTTGCACGATTGTGCTTTCGTTGTATATGAGGAGTAGTAAAGTCTAGCGTACATACATTATACTTTAACTTCCGTGAGTTTGTACTTCGGTAAGTAATTATAGCGTCTCCGCACCTTCTTACTCTTCTTTTAAATTGTTCTTTATCCACTTGAACACCTTATATAATTAAGTAATTTATGACTACGGTGTTGTTAACTTCTTAATTCTTGCTGGGATTTAAGAGTTGCTTCAGGAGATTTATATCCTGAAATTTTATGGTACTATTTTTGGGTATAGTAAAGGGCGGTAGGAGCCCGCAAGGGGAACCTTGTTACCGCCCTAAGTTCTAATTAGAACTTTGAATTTGCTCAGCAATATGCTTTGCGGCTTTACCAGATATTTTGTCAATGATATTAATATCTAGGTCACCACCTACAGCAGCTACAGCGTCTACAAGTTGTTGATGACATTCAGCTTTACTTACTCGTCCTCCACCTGTACTTGCGCTTCCATTAGCTTTTGAAGGGTTTTTCTTGACATATACGCCTGCTCTAGTAAGAATCATTCTTACACCATTTGGTGATTCATTTAATTCTTCAGCTATATCCTTAACAATTTCCATACTTGTTTCGGGTGTAGCGTCAGCAGAGGTGTACATCTCTATAGCCATTTCTTTACTTTCGTCTGTCCAAGCCATTTTCTTCTCCTTTGATTTCTTGTTTAAGTTGAGTATTTTCTTCTTTAAGTGTTAATATTCTTTTATAAGCTCTGTATACTTGTGTATTTAGCTCTTTAACAACTTGTTCATGGTGTTTCTTAGATACAATACTATTCTTATCTAATCCCCATGCTTTTAGTGTATCATATTGTTCCATTGGTATCCTTTATAAATTTCTTTTTTGAGTTTTTATAGATATATTATAAACTTTTTTAACATAATTGTCAAGAAGTATTTTTTGAATCTATTTTTAATATGCTCTCTACAAATGTATCTATAAAATGACTTTCATAATATAAGCAAGGTATCATAAAGGGGGCTACTACTGTTGCAAAAGAGAAAAAACACAGAGCAGATAATGCTTTATGCTTAAGAACTATACTATCGGGTTTTATTTCTTCTATTATATACATTGAAGGTCTGTGTAAAGCCCAAGTAGATACTATACCCCCACTTAAAGCAAAGACTGCATAATACATTAATATTTCTGACATTATAAATCTTCTAAAATATAGTCCATTGGACTAGTTGTTTTGAGTTCTATTCTTTTACCATTCATAATTTTAAATATCATATGTTTAGGCGTACATTTATACATCTTTCGTACTTCAAATACTCTAACCATATTATCAATAATTTTACCTTCTACATCATACTGATTATAGCGTACTCTAAGCTGTTGGTGTTTTTCAAACAGACTTAAAAAAATAATTATTAATTTACTAATAATACCATTAACCCTCTGTAAAAAGCTCTTTGCTTTTTTAACTGCTGGCTTTACTTTATATAAAAAGTTATTTTTCATTATAGTTCCTTTACGTTTCTTAGCCTAAAAGGCTTCTGTATTTAAATTATACTTGTCTACTAGATGTTGTATACTTGCTATTTCATAAGCGGGTTTAACTGTCCAACCTTTGCACCTTTTTACGCCAGGCCACCAAGCAACCCACATCCCTTCTTTCCATACTATAGGAATCCAGTAGTCTATAAAGTAAGCCTTGTATCCTCCTTCTATTCCTCTTTTAGAGCTTGCTTCTCTACGTATCTTTCCTGCTTTTCCGCCTCTTGCATCTGGATGATTATCATTAAACCAAACCCATTCGCCTACATCAAATTCGTACTTTACACACTCATCGGGTACTATAAAGTGTTCCCCCATAGCTACTTTTGTGGGTACTCCTACTCTATCTACAATATTCTTTACGAAAGTAGGGGAACGATACATTTGTCTAGAGATTTCTGCGAAATTCATTCCCATAAGATAACTTAATATAACTTCTTTTACTTCATCAGTAGTGGCAATCTTGCCCTTATTCTGATCCATTCTATTCCGTCTATACTGTCTTTTATCTTTGAACTCTATTAAGATATTATTTAATCTAGTAGTATTATAAGCTATGTTTAACATTTCACAAGCTTCTTTCTTTGTTACGGGTTGTTCAGCTTCTAAACGATTTAATACCCTTTCCACGTTAGTTTCGTCTAGCTTTTCGTGTGCTTTTGCTTTTATCGCCATTAGGTTCTCCTTAAAAATTCTCTGAGTCTTTTCCAGAGACTTTTTTCTTTAATTCGTTTACCTATAACTATTGACTTTTCTCTTTGGGTTTCAGGTTTTGGCTGTGGTTCTCCGTCTTCTACTGATAACATAATTTTCTCCTTATTAATGTATCGTTATTTCTTTGTGACGGGCTAAATCTTGTAATTCTTCGCTTGCTTCAAATAGTATTCTAAAAGCCTCTAGATCTGGAACTATTGTTCCCTCATAGTCTGCTATAAATACTCGATAAGCTCTCTCTAATTGTTTTTCTGTATATAATACTAGCATTTTTACCTGTCGGTTAATTCCCCAATACTTTTAATACAGAAGCCTGTTGGGGTTTCAGGCTTCTGTTATAATTATGCAGATTGCATTTCAACTTCATGAGTTACATAGTTGACTAAAGAATTAACTGTTTCCATTCTTTCTGCTTCATGGTCAGGTATTTCTATATCAAACTGATCTTCAATCAATAAAACTATCTCAACAGTATCTAAGGAATCACAACCTAAATCATCTATAAAATGATCACTCATTTTTATTCCAGAAGGTTCTAATCCCAAATGTTCTGCTACTACGTCTACTATTTTATTCGTTAGCATGGTTTATCCTTTACTATTAATTTTGTCTTTAGCGGTTCCTGCATATAAACCAAACCAAGCTGCACCTGCTCCAACAACTATGGAAATTAATCCACTTTGTTCTAATGAGGGTTCTGGCAAAGCCATAAACCACATTGTGCAATAATAGAGTAAGAAAATATAAACACTTAAAAATGCTCTTGGGAATATTCTCCACGCATCTATCATGTTTGATAACCAAATCCATTTTTGATATGGATTTTCAGGCTCTGCAGCCATTTCCATTTCCATAATTTTAGCTTTTAGTTCACCTATCTCGGTAACCATTGCCATGAATTTGTTTAAATCTAACTCTACTTCGTTTCGGCTCATATCACCACTAAAACGTTCGTTTTCGTTCATGTTTGTTCCTTAACTAAAGTGTATAAACCATAGACTAATCCTGCCCAAGCTATCCACTTTACTAGGGGAGAGGCTACTAATATAGCTACACTAAGTGCTATAATACTAACTCCGTCCCAAGAAGTTCTTTCAGCTACTCTAGCTGTAATCCATTCTTTTACTTTCAATAATTGTACCATTTTATTCTCCCAACTCTTTCGAGCCTTGAACTACATTTTACACTTACGTTTTTTTAAGTGTTCCTGTATTTCTTCCAATTTATCTGATACTGTGGTGCAAAATGTAAAAGGAAATATTGCATGTATTATACTTATGATACTTAATCCTAAGAATAATATAGAATATAAACTAGCACACTTTGCATGTTGAAAGTATGTTTCATCTAACTCCTTTAAATGATTAAAGTTCATTTAAACTATTTACTGCTTTGACCCACTTAAATTGGTCTGTTTCAATATCTATTGGTGTTACATCTATGGAGACTGGTTCTCTACCTTTAGCCATTAGATGTCCTAGAGTGAGTTTTTCTTCATTATCCCACTCACATATAATTTCTATTTTATAAAATTGTTTTTTCATTGTTGTTTCATAAATTCGGGATAAGCACTATTGCCTGTTTCCCACATATCTTGTCCGCCTACTTCTTCCTCTCTTGTTGGTCTAATCCCTATTGTTTTCTTCATTATAAACCATACCGCATAAGAAGTTCCAAAGACAAAACTAAATATACTTAAAGTTCCTATACCTTGAGCTATAAAAGTAGCGTCTGTATTTAATATTGGTACTAACATAAGCCCTAGTATACCTGCTACTCCATGAACACTTATTGCTCCTACTGGATCATCAATTCCCCACTTCTCAAGATAACTCATTGAAATTGGTACTAATAAACCTCCTAAAGCTCCATATATAATTGCTATTTGAGGACTAGGTGTTACGGGATCTGCTGTTATAACTACTAATCCTGCTAATGCTCCATTACATACTGCATTCAGAGCTGTTTTACCCAACCATATTTTAGATAATAACATTGCTGAAATTAGTCCTGCGGCTGCGGCTGTATTTGTGTTCACAAAAATCTTAGCTACTGCATTTGCATTATCTATTCCTATAATAGATAGTTGCGATCCTCCGTTAAATCCAAACCAACCAAACCATAATATTAATGTTCCAAGTGTAACTGCTACTGCATTAGAACCATGTATTGGTTGAGGTATTCCATTCTCGTCATACTTACCTATTCTTGGTCCAATCAAGAGCACTGCTGCTAAAGCTGCTGATGCCCCTGCCATATGTACTATACCTGATCCTGCGAAGTCAAAAAAGCCTAATTCACTTAGCCAACCTCCGCCCCAAGACCACGCACCTTGTATAGGGTATATTAAAGCAGTAAATATTGCTGCAAACCCTAAGAAAGTATATAATCTTTTTCTTTCTGCTACTGCACCTGAAACTACCGACATTGCGGTTGCTACAAATACTACTTGAAAGAAAAAATCTGCCATTAAAGAATGATCTGGTGGGTCGTTCCACCCATACATTAATGTATATCCTAGTAGTAGGTAAGTTATAGAAGCCACACTATAAAGTGCGATATTCTTTATTAAAATTTCGATTACATTCTTTGAACGAACCGATCCTGCTTCTAACATTGTGAAGCCAGCTGCCATAAACATGACTAAGACACCTGACAACAAAAAATAGAAAGTATTAAGGGAGTATGCTAAATCCATATTATTATATCCTGTTGTTTACGTTAATTAAATTTGTTTTTGCCTTCTTGATCCATTAAGATTACTGCATAATGTATAATCTTCATGAGGTTATTATTCCTGTCTTCTCCCTCTTTTTTCCCGTATCTCTGAGCATATTTAATAATATTTCCTATACAAAATCCTTCTAAATGCCCTGCCTCTTGTATTGTTTCTGTCGCTTGTTTTGTTATGCCTTTTGCGTAATGCTTATTATAAGTAGTTTGTATATAATCTAAGGTCTTTTTTAGTTTTCTTTTCTCATCAAATTTGAACTCCACAAAAGGAGGATTGTAGTTATCTTCGTACATTTTGTTCATTACTTGATTTTTTTATTGATAATATCAGCTTCTATCTTTAAAGATTCTACTTCAGCGGATATTAGTGGTATATTAAAATCTTTTAGTGAAGTTACATCACTTTTTAACTTTGCTAGTTCGATTTCTAACTGCATTATCCTTTGATAAGCGTCTGTTAGTCCTAGTACTCTTGATATAAAGAGTCTAATTCTTTTCATTATCCTTTCCATTTTCTGTGCCTTCATAAGGCATATCTGGTGTAGTTACATCTTTGTAGTACACTATTATTTCTTTTTGTTCTAAAATGTATCTTCTCATCTCTTGTAAGTTTCCACTCATTTTTTCATATCCTTGAGGAGAAAGAGCGAAAAATGTAGGAATATCTTCTTCTATTCCTTGTATCTTTACTAATTTTTCCATAAACTCGTCTACATTTTGATCACTCACTACATACCAATCAGGTCTCTCTAACTGAATAGCTTTTGGTAAAGGTGGGTGGTAAATTTCAATTTCTATTGGTGCCGTCTGTATCTCAACGGGGTTGGGTAATCGCTTGCCTCCTATTAAGGAACAACTACTAATTAGTATTGGCAGGATTATTAGGGTCGTAATCTTGTGGTTCTGTTTCATCTTCTATCACTTTAAATATTCTATCTGTTGCTTTATTTGCTTTAATCTCGATAAGACCTGGCTTTGCTTTAGCCAATTTAGTAAGGTCATGTTTTTTAAATACTTCCAAGTAGGATTGGGTTTCTTTTGTGATCTGTGCGTTTCTTGCTGTAAGCGCCTCATTTGCTTTTCGTTGCTTTTCCATAGCTGTTTGTAGAGCTTCAAACGCAAGTGCTTGTTGTTGATTTTTGAGATCCAACGCAGCTTTCTCTGCAGCGAGTAACTCGTACCGCTCCATTGTGTCTTGATACCATGTGTATCCTCCACCAAGTAATCCTCCAAATATTAGTATTATATAAATTTTATCCATTTATTTTATTTTTCTAGCCTGTTTATAGACTACAACCTTTCTTAAAGTAGGATCGAATTTCTTCAATTCTAGCTTACCAAAGTTATTCTTTGGGTTTGTTGTTGTCGTATAATAATGCGGAGATTCTGTACTCTGCATTTTTATATTAACTCTTGTTTGTTTACCTTTTCTTCCTTTAGCCATTACAATTCCTCTTGATTTCTGCTTGTTGTTTTAATTCTCTTGCTTCCTCGCCTTCTTTAATCCAATTTTTTCGTTCTAAATATTTCTTCAGTTCTTCACTAGCCATTTTTTCTTCCCAATCACATCCTGTTTCTGGGTTATAGAAATAGTACTTAGCCATTAAATGCCCATATCCCTATAGTTGTGAAACAAATAAACATGAAGGCTATTGTTAACCAACTTATTGTATCGTCCCACCCTGCATGTGGTTTGAATTTGTACTCATTCATCTTGTTTCCATTGTTTTGCTCGTCTAAGATAAAACTCCTTTTCTAACCATGCGAGATGTGTAGTCATATACTCCCACTCATTAGAAAAGGGCTTCATACCTGCTTCCCACCTTTCAGCTCTGTTGTCATCATACATAGTTCTGACAAATTGTATAAACTGTTTTAAGGGCATTAGGTTCGTATCTCCAAATTAAAAATTATAATTAACTTGAATTACTGCATTATCCCAAAAGTGACCATGTCTGGCACTAGATAATGTCTGCATTCCTACTGTAAAGTCTCCAAAATCTTTTGAAAGATTAAGTGCTTTAAAGTCTGAATCGTCTTCCCATCTACCATACTCTAGAACTACATCTACATATGGTACGTAGGGTACTGCAATCTTTATGTCGTAAAACGACTGTACGTCTGCGTTATGATCTAAGTCAAAATAGTACTCTACTGATATGTTTTTATAACCTGCTGTTACAAAACCTTCCGTAAAGTCTGATACTTGATTTATTCCATCTACAAACTCGTAATGCGTTACTCCCGTACTGAAAGACACTCCATTTATGGGTTTAAAGTTATATCCTGCATAGAAATCCAACTCTCTATCTGAGTCGTCTTCATAGTTGACATCTCCAATCCAAACTCCACCAAAGGCTCCGCCTCTGTTGTATTCTAATTGGAACTCTCCCATTGGGCTATGTTTATTCTGATCTATTCCTCTCCATAGATAATTAGACCTAACACCCACTTGTCCACTTAAATCATATCCTTTTACATCAGCTTCTTGAGAAAAAGCTATAGGACTAGAAAGAAGAAGTAAGGCTGGTATTAATTTTAATGAATGATTCATTTATTTCTCCTAAAATAGCGAAAAGACAGTATCTACTAAAGTGTAGATAAAAAAGATCCAGAATCCGTACATATATAAATCATCTTTATCTCTCTGTTTTTTCAGTTCTTGTTTACTCGGTGGTCTTTGATTATACACTTTCCAACGAGGTTCTTTGTCCTCATTAAACATCTTAAATAAGAACATCAATCAAAAAATATGCGAAACAAAGCCAAAATCCTTTTCTATAGAATTCCCTCTGTTTGTCATAGTTTTCTTGATTCATGATCCTCCTCGTATCGTTTGGGGACTACAATGAGGTAGTCCCCATGTAGTGTGTTTAATTTATTTCAATGTTTTGAGGTTTTAACTCGTCTGGTTTATCCACAATTAGACTTACTACTAACAAGCCATCTATTAGTTCAGCTGTATCTACTTTAATCCAGTCTCCTAATGAGAAGATTTTAGTAAACGCTTTACCACTAATGCCTTTATACACATACTTTTCACCATCTTCTAGTAAAGGATTTGTCTTTTTGCCTTTAACTATCAACTCTTGTTGATCTTGAACTACTGATATGCCTTCTCTTTCAAGTCCAGCTACATCTACTTCAAGTCTGTAGTGATCTTTACCTGCGACAATATTATATCTTGGGTAATTAGTATCTGTTGTAGGGTTGTTCATTAACTGTGATTGTAAACGATCAAAACCTAAAAATAACCTATCAAAGTCGGTCAAACTCGTACTCAATGTTTTTACCATTGTATTCTCCTATAAGCTCCTTTCGGTAGCGAATTGAGCTCCTTTCGGTAGCTCGATTAATAAACCTCTGAATCCAGTAAAATTCCCTAAAACTCTTAATTTTAGAACTTCAAATCTGTGCGACCAGAATTAAAGAGTTTTCCTTATGCCCACCCGCCTACAAGAATGTAGGCTCTGGATACAAGAGGGGCATTTTAACGAGTGCCAACTCTAATTTTTATAATATGAATATTATAACAAAATTTTGACTCTATGTCAAGTATCATTTTTTATATCGTCATCAAATTCGATAAGTTCATTATCTTCTATAAAATTTACTGTAGCTTTGATGCCTTCCATTACGCCTATGCGGTAAGAAGTATAACCGCTTCCAACCACTAGCAATGACACAATAATAATTAGGTTTATATCCATCTTATTTCTCTATTTTTCATTATATTATTATAGCAAAATTTAGGGTTAGAGTCAAGAACTAATTTTAACCAAGTTATAAAAAGTTCTTGACAAGCAACTTGAATTTAAGTATAATATCTCTATAAATAAAATTTTCAAGTAAAGGAAATGAGTTGAGAAAACAGAATACAAAACAGACAAAACGAGCATGGGATGATACGGAAGATGACCTGTTAAAACAGTATTACGGGAGTATATCCATGAAGCAACTAAGATTGATCTTTGACGGCAGAAGTGAAAATGCTATTAGGTCAAGAGTGAAACGCCTTCGAAAAAAGGGGTGGAGCTTTACAACGACAAGAAGATGATGATAACAATTTATGGGACAGATAATTGTGTATACTGCGATAGAGCAAAACAATTATGTATAAGTGCAGGTGTAGAATATCGATCACTCGATATTACAACTGTTGATAAGGACTGGTTAAAGCATAAAATGGGTTTTATGCCTAGAACTGTACCGCAGATATTCTTTGATAAGGATTATGTAGGTGGATTTACAGAACTAAAAATGTTCTTTCAGAAAAAAGGAAATGAGTGGACAAAGCTCATGCAAGATTAATTTGAAAGTAGAAGTAAAAAACAATAACTTTGATTTCGCACTTAGGAAATTTAAGAGAGCAATCAATAGTGATGGTAAACTTCAAGAGTTCAGGGAGCGAAGACATTATACTAAACCTACTAAGAAAAGAAGGTTAGCAAAAATGGCAGGGAAATTAAGATGGCGAAGAAAAGAAAGAGAGCTAGACCCAGTAAGGTTCGGAAAGAAGAAAATGTACTAAATAATCCAGTTGCAAAGTTTATGCACTGGTTTAATAAGTCTTCTATCTTAACGAATAGAAAAAAATACGTTCGTACCCCTAAACACAAAGGAAAATTATATGAGTAAGTTTATAACTGAGTTAAAGGAATTTTTAATGAATTTAGACGAATACGATAAAAAGAATATCGCTTCATTTCTAGCAACAACAGCAGGAATAGTTGTTATATTATGCTTTATAAGAGATATTATACAACAATTTTAATAACCCTATTAGGAGTTTGGATGTTAAAAGGTAGTCTATTACAAGACAAAAACCTAAACTTTATTCGAGAAGTCGAAGGGTTTAAGCGCGAAGCTTACCAAGACGAAGGAGGTGTATGGACTATAGGATATGGTCATACTCGCGAAGTTAAGGAAGGCGATACTGTGAGCACTCATAAAGCAAATATGTACTTGAATACTGATCTCGTTATCTTCGAGATACAACTTCAAAAGCTCATTCGAGCAGACCTAAACCCAAACCAATACTTAGCATTACTTTCTTTTATATATAATATTGGAGCAACACAGTTTGCGAACTCTACAGTATTAAAGTATGTAAATGAAGGTAAGTTCGAATTAGTCCCAGATGAACTAAGAAAATGGAACAAAGTTAATAATGAGGTAAGTTTAGGACTTACTAGAAGGCGAGAAAAAGAAGCAAAACTATTTATGAATAAATCAAGAGTTAGAAGATGATAATACTAGAAGATAAAGCAATTATACTAGAAAATGTACTTCCAGACGAAGTTCTTGCTCACATGGAAGAAGTATTACTTACTTACTTTCCAATACCCAGTTTCATTGATGGAATAAATATAGATAAAAGCATGAGAGATTCAGAAGTTCGTTTCATGCAATATAACAGTTCTAACAGTTTCGTAAGAAAATGGTTAGAAAATATGGCAGATGAGTATAACAGCTTTTTTCCATACTCTCATGAGTTGGAAGGAACTATAAACTCAAAGGGGTCTTTAGTGCCCGAGCCCGTACAAGTCACTACCTACAGAACAGATAATTTTTATGATTGGCACGTAGACGGGAGCGCACAAGATGCTCGACATATGACTCTTATAGCACAACTAACGAACTCTAATGAGTATGAGGGAGGAAACTTCGAAATTGAAGATTTAACACTTCCTCCCTTTACTCGCAACAAAGGCACTGTCCTTCTAATGAAACCGCACCTAAAACATCGAGTCACTCCTGTACTCAAAGGTGTTAGACATTCAATGATTACTTGGTTTCGATCCATTCACAAGACATAAAAATATTACTAAATTTTTTAGTTTACTATATTTTTATGACTTTTTGCGCAACATTTCAAACACACTCCCAGTGCTACCATAGAATAATGCACTTTTTGTCTGGCAAGTGAGCGTATTAGAATACTCTTTTACAACTACCTAAGGAAAAAAGAATTTTACATTTGTCAAAAAGTATGGTATAATTATATTATAAATTTTTAATTGACTTCGTCATCTTAGATTTCATTCAAACTGTTGTTTCGAAGACACGAGAGAGGCGCTTCCTTAGAAGCGACTATCGAAGTAGTCGAGAAAACGGAATTAAATGCTATTTTAAGACAACTCTTTAACCTCGTTTTAAATCGGACAAGTCATTATTAATTTAATAACAACTACTTTCTTAAATTAAATGGGGCTTACTCCGTTTAAAAACTCAAAGACAATTTCCCGAAGCCGAAAATATATTAAACAATATTTACCTACTCCTTTAAGTTAAATTTATTAAACTTAATGGGTAAGGAACGAATATTCCGAAATTATCCTTAGTATGTTTGGTTTATGAGATTTGGCTTCTCGTTAGGTATCTGCGATTTGGCTTAAGGATGTTTTGGCGGTTCATAGGAGAATCGAACTCCTGATTCTAGCGTGACAAGCTAGTGTGATAACCACTTCACCAATGAACCCTAAAAGATCCTCAGAGCGAGATAAGGGAGTCGAACCCTTGTCTTCTGGTTGGAAGCCAGACATAATAGCCACTATACTAATCTCGCTTTGAAGACCCTGTCATTCTAAGAAATAGGGAAGTTTCAGCTTCATTTTTAGAATCAAAACTCCCATACTCTTTATTATTTAGTAGATAAAACCATTTGAAGACTATTTCATCCCCAATCTCAACTGTGCGCTGAAATAGCTTAGATTTCATACTATGTCTGTGGATATCTATAGATATTTAGACCAATGTAGACAAAATCGTCTCCAGTAGCTTCATTACCTACATTTAATTTTGAATTTCCACCAGAACTAGCAATCATAATAGTTTTACCACTAGCTGAAGGTCCGATATCACTTTGCGTGTCTATCTTCATTGTTAAGACCCCTTCATCATCTACAGTATAATTGATACTGTCCATTTTTCCGAATTGTTCCATTTTAGTTCCTTTAAATTGGTGGAGCTGAGAGGAATCGAACCTCCAACATCCTGCTTGCAAAGCAGACGCTCTCCCGTTGAGCTACAGCCCCTTTGTTGTTATTCAACTAGGGATAATAAATACTTAAGTTCCTGTTTGGGAGACTTCTCTAGCCCTTCAAGTTGTTCAAGATCACCATCAAGAGTTTCTGATAGTTTTACCACTAACTCTTTTTTCGTCACAGGAAGTTCTCCAGTCTTAGAAACATATATCGCTTTCTGATATACTCCTTCTCTAGATAGTTTTCCTATTATAGATTTTGTACTCTTGCCCAACTCATTAGCTAACATTTCTACTGTTTCCCTCGTAGGAGCTTCTTCGTATTTGTCAATCATATAACTAACTTGTTCAGTTGTATAATTAGTCGTCATGTTGTTTTTCTACTACCTCCATAGCTAAGTTTATTAGTTCTTTTCTTTTTAATTCTTCAAGTAGCTCATCTCGTCTTGCCGTTAACATTATACACTGAAACTCTATTTCATCTACCTCTTCCATCATCTTCATCAATTGAGCTTCTAAAATCATTAACTCTGAAACACACTGACGGAACTCTAAAAGAGTTGAATCCATTTTAGCTGGAAATGGTAGAACATTTTTTTGGTTTGACATATAAAATCCTTACTTAAATTTATTTATATAATAATTATACTCACTTTTCAGCTCGTTGTCAAGAACTATTTTTAGTTAATAAAAAAGGGATATCGTGAAATATCCCTTCGTTTTTGCACTATAAGAAAATTTTTATGATGGTGAGGTAAGTCCTTCAAATTTACTTTTTTCTTCACCCACGCACTCAGCCCAATCCACAGCTAGATGACCTGTTCCTTTTGATCGTCTCGCTCTTGCGGTTGTTATGTCGTCAGCTGCTTCAATAGCTAGTTCCTCTGTAGGAGCGTTAACCCTAAATTGCACATCTCTTTGTATAAATTCCGTGCCATGTATTATCCATTTTTTAGACACTAGGCACCTCCTCCCACACTAACTTAATACCTCTACGGGTAAGCTCGTTTACGCACTTTTGTTTTATTTTAGGTTTACCATTAGAACTATTGATATAATCAATTAATTCTTTTTTAGGTATACCTTTGATATAGGATTTGACTAATATTTGTTTCCTACTGCCACGAACTCCTATATATTCGAAGCTATCAGGTTTAAATTTTGTTGGCATATCGCTCCCCTTGTTTAATTGTTATTATTAAAAGGAAGGGAGCTGCGTATTAACGACTTACCACTCCCTTCCCTGAGTTTTGTTTTGAAAGAACTCTAACTCACTTACTAGTAGTCCAGTTCTGATCTATAAAAGATAACCTTCGCATTACTAGCTCCCAAGACTTACAACCCTAAGGTGTTAACATTTACCGCTTGAAAGATTAAGATACTTAGTCCACATAGGGATAAACCCAATTTACGAAAGACCACTCGAAAGTATCTAAGTTTATTCCCTACTTCGCTAGGCTTGATTCACTATCTATCAATTCAACGCTAGTTTTTAAGTTGGCTACCAACTGCATGCCTCGTTTTCTCTTTTACTTGTCTCGGTCTCGCATACTGACAAACACTACAAGGGTTATTCATAAGAGGTTTTCCTTCGCTCCCGAAATATTACGCTGTATTTACGGATATAATCACGGAGATTCATTACGCTTTCCACTTGCGGTCATTATTGAGCGATTGACTTGCTAGAAGCTTATTTCTTTATTGCGCTCACTTGCTAGTTGCCCAATCGGAAGTATACTTCCTATACTACTTATTTTTAAGTGGAGTAGCCAGCACTTTTGATCTATGCTCTCATTACTTGTTGGGCTACTAGTTTCGCCTTGCACTCTGAGATCAAATGTCCTACTTTCTTTTTAACTGTCGTGGGACTCTAGACAGTT
>MPMC02191154.1_pt1 | contig 32563 bp, 29 predicted proteins | sample 1617281 | NCBI WGS metagenome assembly MPMC02 (sample SAMN05944809, study PRJNA350692) | marine metagenome | biome: marine; feature: ODZ; material: water; isolation source: 100 m water sample filtered on 30 um supor filter | place: Pacific Ocean | collected 2012-04-09 | depth 100m m | reverse complement strand
TGGCGTTCAGGGGCAGACGATCTCACAGGTCACAGCGTGACCGGGCCATTAGCTGATCCACCCAACGTCGGGCCCGTTCTGCATCAGCAAACGGCACATCCATTTCCTGCCCATTACCGACAAGCCGAAGTCGACAACGACCCTGGGATTCTTGGGTGAGGGGGGCTTCCCCTGAGGTCAGGGCCATCAGTTCAAGCATCTCTAACTTGGTGATTTCAAAGCTCCCTTGCTCTTGAAAACGGCCTGCTTCAAAGCTGCTCCAGTTGAGGACGCCGTCTTTGAGTCGAGCAGCTCCGGAACCATCGAGTTTGGATAGTTCAGAACCTTCCGCCCAGTCGCGGAATAGGTTCTGTCGCCGCCTCTCAAGCCACCCGAGGGCAGTGAGAAGCACAAATACCAGGAGTAGGGGGAACCAGAGCAGACCGTGAATCATTGGGAGGTCAAAGGTGGAGGTCTGGAACGCCATCCAGTTTGGGTTTGTTTATTCTCTCGCTGTGGCAACCAGCTGGGCCACCAGTTGTTCGAGCGTTACACCCGAGGCCTCCCATAGCATTGGATACATGCTCTGGGATGTGAAGCCTGGCAGGGTGTTGATCTCATTGAGCCAGAGTTCATTGAGTGCATCGTCGTAGAAGAAGTCAACCCTTGCCATGCCATGGACTGCAACGCAATGACACGCTTGTAACGACAGCTTGCGAATTTGGTTCTCTACTTCTTCTGGCAGAGGCGCTGGAATCAGCGTATGACTGCAACCCTCGGTGTATTTGGTGTCGTAGTCATACCAGTCCGCATCAAAGCGAATTTCGCCTACGACGGAGGCTCTCAATTCGCGCTTTCCCAGCACAGCGCACTCGAACTCCCTTGCAGCTACTCCTTGCTCTACCACAATGCGTTGATCGAGTTTGGCAGCAGTGACAAGACCGCCGAGAAGCTCGTCGCGGTTGTGGGCTTTGCTGATTCCAACAGAAGATCCCAAATTTGCGGGTTTTACAAAACAGGGGTATCTGAGTTGAGCCTCAAGGCTTTTGGCGACGGCTTCTCGTGAGTTGTTGTTAATGAGATCCGCGGCATTAACAGCGGCATAAGGCACTTGGGGTAAGCCTGCTGCGGCGAATGCGGCCTTCATGGCCAGCTTGTCCATGCTGAGGGCAGAGCCGAGCACACCGGCGCCTACGAAAGGCTTCCCCATCAGGCTAAATAGGCCTTGAACTGTGCCATCTTCACCATTGGGGCCATGCAGAACTGGGTACCAAACCTCCACCCGTTCACTTCCTTCAGGCAGCTTGGTGAAGCCTTTAGGGGCAGGGGGAGTTGGTAGTTGCTCTGATTTAGGGGGATGCCCTTGCTTGAGCACGGCTTCAGCAACAGATGCAGGCCACCAGCGTCCTAGTTGGTCGATGTAGAGAGGAATGACCTCGAAGAGATCTGGGTTCATCCCGCTTCGGAGGGCACCGATAACGGTGATGGCCGATCGGATTGAAATGGCATGTTCCTCGGACTCGCCGCCGAACACCACGCCTACACAGCTGCGGGAGGAAGGCATGGTATTTGGCAGGGTCGTGGTAGTTAGCGATCAAAGGTATCAGTGCCCTCTGCCGATTTCATTGCACGGCGGTTCCGCTGAGGGAGAAAGATCGCACGCTTTCGATTTGAACTGCGACTAAATCGCCTGGGCTGTAGAGGTACCCCCCGGGTTGTTCAGCAGCAAAGAATGTCAATCGGTTGGTGCGGGTGCGTCCCATTAACTGTTGCGGATTTTTAGGATTGACCCCTTCAGCAAGTACCTGCTCAACCCTGCCGGCATAGCGGGCATTGCGCTGCCGGGCTACACGTTCCACCAGGGCGTTGAGTTCGCGTAGCCGCTCAACTTTCACCGCTTCTGGTAGTTGGCTGGGCCATGTGGCGGCAGGGGTGTTTGGACGAGGTGAGTAAGCAGCAGTATTCACCTGGTCGAAACCCAGCTCCTCGACGACGTTCAAGGTGTTTTGGAACTGTGCATCGGTTTCACCTGGGAAGGCGACGATCACATCAGTGCTGATTGCGGCATCGGGCATTCGCTTGCGGATTCGCTCCACGATGCGTCGATATTTTTCGACCGTGTAACCCCTGGCCATGGCCTTCAGCACATCGTTATCACCGCTTTGGCAGGGGATGTGGAAGTGTTCGCATAATTTGGGTAGATCTGCACAGGTTTCGATCAATCGTTCTGTGAAGTAGCGCGGATGGCTTGTCGCAAAGCGGATGCGCTCAATACCTTCGACATCATGTATATGTTGGAGAAGGTCAGTAAGCGTGTTTTGGCGTCTGCCTTCAGGAGTAATTCCAGGCAAGTCGCGTCCATAGGCATCAATGTTTTGACCGAGCAGGGTGATTTCTCGAAATCCACGGGCGGCCAGGCCCTCGATCTCTAGTCGAATTGCCTCCGGTGATCGTGATTGCTCCTTACCTCTGACGGAAGGTACTACGCAGTAGGTGCAACGTTCGTTGCAGCCGTAGATCACATTTACCCAGGCGCAGATTGTGCTATCGCGACGAGCAGTAGTGAGGTCTTCGAGGATGTGATTGTCGTCGGTGGCGACAACTTGCTGACCATTGTCTACTTGGGTGAGCAGCGTCTCTAGGCGGTTGGCGTGTTGGGGTCCCATCACAAGATCGAGCTCAGGGATCCGTCGCAGTAGTGCTTCTCCTTCCTGTTGTGCTACGCAACCAGCCACGATTAGCTTCAGGTGGGGGAGAGCCCGTTTGCGGCGGGCTTGGCGTCCTAAGTAGCTATAGACCTTCTGCTCGGCGTTATCGCGGATCGTGCAGGTGTTGTAGAGCACGAGATCCGCTTCCAGCTCTGCGGCTGCCTCGTGGTATCCCATAGCTTGAAGAATTCCGGCCATGCGCTCGGAATCGGCTTTGTTCATTTGGCAGCCGAAGGTGGTAATAAAGAAACTGCCCCGATCTTTTGAGGTTGTGGCAGGACTAGTTGCGTGTGCGGGGGTGGCTAGCAAGGCAATAGGCGATTCGAAGGACCGGAGTAATCCCATCAACTCTTTCAGTGTGTCGATCTCTGAGATCTCTTGCCAGTTTGGCGATCTCGTCTGTGGGCGGTTTCCCCGCCATGTTGGAGGCCATTAATACTGGGCCCCAATATGGCCGCGGCTGTTCTAAAGAGGGTGGTCAAGGGTGTTTGGTTCAGCATCACGGCTGAGGGCCTGGGCCTTAAATACAGCCACTTGGAAGAGTTGAGGGCGAGCGAGGGGATTCGAACCCCCGTATGGCGGCACCACAAGCCGCTGCCTTAACCACTTGGCGACGCTCGCCGCGTCGGTAAGAATTTACCAATTCGCCAAGAAGTCATCCTGCAAAACTCACCTTTTCAACTTCGATGGCTATCCAAAAAATGGATGCTTGGTGTTATGGCCCTCTCCGGTTGTGGCGTTGTGTTGGCTTGGACTAACCCCTCTATGGATGATTATCGCGATTATGCAGGTGATCAGTTAGTGGAAATTGTTACCGGAGAAGTATGTGAGCGACAGGGTTTACCGATGATGTTGAGGCTTTGGATCAGAAATTGTCCAGAGTTGATCGCAGCACAGAAGCAGGTGCTGGCATCTATTGCAGGGCAATACACCACAAGGTTCAATCTGGGGCTGGGCAGTGTTTACATCATCAATTTTGATGGTCAGAATTTGCTGCCGAATATTCGCTTGCCTTCCTATACCGTGAAAACTCTTGCTGGAGCTGGGCACTTTTTAACTCTTGAGGCTCGGACTGATCCGGGCGATAAGGAGTGAGCCAGGAATTAATGGGGTGTCTCGAGGCTTGGGTGCCGCGAGGTTTGTTGACTAATGCAGCAGATGTCCTGTCAGCGAGTGTTACTGCTGAGGGACTAAGTCCTGTTCGTCTTTATTGGCAGCAGGGGCGACTTCGTTCCTTGGAGCCGATTGATGCAGATGTTTCATTACCCCAGCGGCTCCTGTTGCCAAGGTTGGTAGATCCCCATGTTCACCTCGACAAGGCATTCACATGGCTTCAGAGCCCCAACTTGCAGGGCACCTATGGTGGTGCCTTGGCCGCGAACCTTAAGGAGCACCAAGGTCGCAAGTTGGTTGAGCTGAGGCAGCGTGTTGAGAAATCGCTTCGGCTTGCGTTGAGATATGGCTTAAGAGCTATGCGCAGTCATGTCGACAGCCTTGGACCCGGTGCTGATTGCAGTTGGGAGGTTTTGCTGGATCTCCAGCGTCAGTGGCATGCGTGGATGGAGTTGCAATTGGTGGCCCTGGTGCCGATTGAGCACTGGAGTACTTCAGCAGGACATCAGCTGGCGAGCCGAGTTGCTGATGTAGGCGGTCTACTGGGGGGAGTTCTTGTCCCCCCCTTCTCTGGCTCGGAGATACGAGCTTGCTTGCGGCAGATGCTTCAACTCGCTGAGCAGTGCGGCTGTGGTGTGGATCTTCACATTGATGAGTCGCAATCCCATCCTGCGGCTGGATTGAAGCAATTACTGCAGGTGCTTGATCAGATGACAGTCACAGTGCCGATCACTTGTAGTCATGCCAGCAGCATGGGGTTGCTATCTCCTGCAGCGCAGCGTCGTTTGCTTGACCGCCTGGCTCATTATCGGATCAATGTAGTAGCACTGCCGCTTACGAATAGCTGGTTGCTGGCCAAGCAGCCTCGTATAACTCCTGTGAAGCGACCTTTGGCACCTATACGCCAAATGCAGTTAGCAGGAATTACGGTGGCTGTTGGAGGCGATAACGTTCAGGATCCATGGTTCCCTGCCGGTAATTTTGACCCTCTAGCGCTAATGGCTTTTTCATTGCCCCTGGCCCACTTGGCGCCTTGGCAGCGGTTAGGGCTAGCGCCTTTTACTACGGCAGCGGCCAGGCTAATGAACTTGGCCTGGGACGGTACGTTCCAGCCAGGGAGTCCTGCCAGTTTGATCTTGTTGGAGGCAGGTAGCTGGGCTGAGGCTTTGGCTGCTCCACCACGTCGACGTGTGTTGGTTGATGGAAACTGGCTTGATGAGCAGGCTATGGCTACCACCTCTTCGACATGACTGATCGACAGATGACCAGCCCCAGAGCACTTGCCGATCTTCGTGTTGAGTTGATTGCAGTCGCTGATTTGGAGCTCATTGAAACGCCTACCGAATTGGAGCGCTTTTCAAGGGATGCCTATGACTTCTCGCCTGTGCTGCGTGAGCAGTTAGAAGGATGTTGTGCTGATTACGTTGTTCGCCCCCATACGGTGGCAGCGGTGGCGGCAGTGGCTGGTGCTTGCGTTAGGCATGGCGTCCCATTAACCCTGCGAGGTGCCGGCACTGGTAACTATGGCCAGTGCGTTCCTATTAGCGGGGGTGTGGTCATGCTCATGGGTGCACTCTCTAAGGTTCGATGCCTAGATCCCATCACGGGAGTAGTGACTGTGGAGGCAGGTTGCCTGCTTCGTGATCTAGATCAGCATCTTGCTTGCCATGGCCGACAGCTGCGTCTTTTGCCATCAACCTGGCGTAGTGCTTCGGTAGGTGGATTTATAGCGGGTGGTTCTGGCGGGATCGGCTCGGTGCGCTGGGGTTTCTTGCGGGATCCAGGCCATCTTTTGGGCCTGGAGGTTGTCACTGCAGAGGATTCGCCGCGACAACTGCAACTGAATGCGGCGGCAGCGGAGGCCCTAAACCATGCCTACGGCAGTAATGGAATTATTACGGCATTGAGCCTGGCTACAGCTCCTGCTGTGGCATGGCAGGAAGTGAGCATTGATTGTGAGGATTGGTCGGAGGCCGTAGCCCTTGCGCAGCGTTGTGCTTGTGCTGCAGTCGAGCTGTATCTGTGCTGTTTGCATGAGAAGCCGATAGTCGATCAGCTACCGCAGTGGTGTGGTTCTTCCAATGGTCAGCATCGTTTACTGCTACTAGTTGCTCCAGATGGTGTCAGCACCCTGGAGCGTTTAGTGGCTGCGTCAGGAGCCAGCTTCAATGTTGTAGGTCCTGAGGCTGATCGCGGGGGGGCAGGGTTGCGCGAACTCACCTGGAACCACACCACGATGCATATGCGCGCTGTGGATCCTGAATGGACCTATTTACAGATGCTTTTGCCTCGACCTGAGTTGGCTGCCACTCAAGTTCTTAAGCAGCAATGGGGTGATGATCTTCTCTGGCATTTGGAGGCAGTGCGACAGCAAGGTGTTCAACGTTTTGCTGCTTTACCGCTCGTTCGTTGGCGTGGTCAGCAGTCGTTAAAGCAGTTAATGAATCAATGCCGGGAGCTGGGGGCCGTTTTGTTCAATCCACATGTGATCACCGTTGAGGATGGGGGCCTTGGTGTTGTTGATGCTGATCAGGTGGCGGCCAAGCGGTGTTATGACCCGAAAGGAGTGCTTAATCCAGGCAAGCTCAGGGGCTGCTTGTAGTGGTTCTTTATTGCAGGTCTGCGGGCGCGGCAGGAACAGAATCGGCCAAATCTAGACGGACAAGTTGTTTATACGAACATCGCATACAACGTTAGTGTGATAACATGTCCAAGAGTCGTCCGGAGCGGCTTGGAGGTTTTCAGTGTCGAGGCTGAATACTTCCTAGAGAGAACTGGAGAGAGGGCAGTCCCCTTACCCTCTCTCCAAGTGGTGGCTAACTAGCGCCGGAGGAGGCAAGAAAATGATGTTCATTTTTATCTGCGTAGATGCTGGTGGTAAGTTTTGCGGCGTCGAGTAATTATTTGCAGTCTTAACTCTGACCTACTGCATGCTTTTATCATTATTCGAGAGGCAAGAAATTATCAGCTAATGGAAGCTGTCTTGTCTGCTAGTAATACTCGTTCGCTCAGCATTCCAGGCTGTCGCGGGTAGCGATGCCGGTGGTTTGATTTAGTCCGTCTGCTTCTCGGCAGAGACGACGTTGGTCGTCGCGATCCAGCAGAGCATCACTGAAATCGGCACCTTGAATCTGTGCTCCTGCGAAGCTGCTGCCGGAAGCAATTACGCCTTTGAGTACCGTGCCGCGCAGGTCTGTGTCGACGAAGTCGACACGATCCATCAGGGCATCAGATAGATCAGCGCCGCTGAAGTTTGCATGCGTAAAGATTCCCTGGGTAAGGATTGCACCACTTAGATTGCTGCCACTGAAGTCTGCCGCTTTTGCTATGGCACCGGCAAAGGAGGTGTTGGTGAGGTCTTGTCCGTGGAAGTCTTTTCCGTTTTGGTTGGTGAGGGTGTAATCCATTCGCTCTTGGAATAGGGCCTGATCCTGTAGCCCAACACCGCTGCGAGTGTCGAGGGCTTGGGCAGGGGAAGTTATTGGTAGACAGAGCATCCAGACCAGAAGCGCTACCAGGCCTAGACGTCGAAGCAGCGAGATCGGCATCGGGCATATTGCGGGAATATTCACTCTGCCTTGATGATCTGCTTTGCGAGTAGATCTCCTAACAAATAGAGGGAACCTGCCACCACCGGCGGCGGTGTTGGCCATGGTTTCTGCGTGAGCAGGTTGGCGAAGACTTGCTCCACAGCATTCGCAGTTTGAAGTTGGCTTGCTAGCTCTGGGCATGCTTCTGCCAGTTGAGGCTGCGTCCAGCTGCGGTGTTCCGGCACTGGCACGATCCAGGCCAGATCGCCTGGTTTCAGCAAATAGCGAAGCATTGTTGGTGCTTGCTTGTGGAACTGCAAGCCAAGAATCCAGCACACGCCAAGCTCTTGATTGCCCCACTGTTGTCGCTCTTGGGCCAACTTTTCAGCAGCGGGTGGGTTGTGGGCACCATCAATAAGCACTGGTAGGTTTTGCCAGCGGACGGTTTGTAGACGTGCCGGCCAGTAGGCGTTGGCCAGTCCATTGCGGATCTGGTCTTCTTTGATTCTCCAGCCCAGCTGGGTGAGAGCTTCAAGGGCAGCTTTTGCTACTGCTGCGTTTTGCCGTTGCAGAATCCCAGGTAGGCCTAAGTTCCAGTCAGCGGGGATAGCTGAAACCCATCGCATTTGGGCTTGCTGTTCTCTTGTCTTGTTTTGCAGAATCCTTGCTACCTCTGGTTGTTGTTGAGCGCTGATGACAGTGGCTCCGGGGTTGATTACGGCAGCTTTTTCGGCGGCAATGTCTTCAAGGCTGCCGCCAAGGTGTTCACAGTGGTCGAGACCGATATTGCCCATGGCAATGATTGGTCTGCAGGGATGGGCGGTTGTGGCATCGAGTCGACCTCCTAGGCCCACTTCAAGTACGAGCAGTTCAACCTCACAGGATCTGAAGTAATCAAAAGCCGTTGCTAATAGCAGCTCGAAGGGTGTTAGTCGATGGGTTTGCGCCAGTGGTTTAAGGGCGCCAAGTCGTTGCCGTAGCTCGGTGAGTGAAATCAGCTCGCCATTGCTGCTGATCCGTTCGCACCAGCTGACCAGGTGTGGAGAGGTGCTTAGCCCCACACGAATGCCAGCAGCCTTAAGGCTGCTGGCAAGGAAGCTGGCGATAGAGCCCTTGCCATTTGTGCCCACAACCTGAATGGCTGGAACAGCACCACAGGGGTTACCCATGGTTTGCAGTGCTTCTTGCATCCGCTCAAGGCCAAGATCCATTCCCCGTTGATCGAAGCGAGGGATCAGATCGCTTAAGTCTTCCTGGCAGGCAATTGTGGGTTTGCCCATTTAGCAGCAGCGCTTCAAGGTGGCTTCCAGGCGTTGAAGCAGTTGGCGGATTTCGCCAGGCTTGATAACCAAAGGTGGCACCATGCGTACAACCTTGGGGCCGGCTGCTACTACCAACAGCTTTTCTTCAAGGGCGGCTTGGGCGACAGCAGGGGCTGTGAATGTGCTCTCGTCTTGGAGCACCAATCCCTGCAGCAGCCCCCAGCCTCGTACACCTTTGAGCTGACTCGGGAAACGTTGCACGAGGGCATTGAGGCCTGCTCGAAGCTGCTCACCTCGCTGCTGAACATCAGAGATCAATCCGCGTCGTTCGATTTCATGCGCCACTGTCAGAGCAGCTTTGCAAGCGAAGGGATTACCGCCAAAAGTACTGGCGTGATCACCTGGTTCGAATAGATCTGCATGCTGTTTCACAAGTAATGCCCCAATGGCATGGCCACCACCAAGGCCTTTTGCCAGGGTGAAGGCATCTGGCTCGACCCCCAGTTGCTGATATCCCCACCAGTGGCCGCAGCGGCCCATACCCACCTGAACTTCATCAAAGATCAACAGGATCTGATGCTGGCTGCAGAGTTCCCTAAGGCGTTCAAAGAAGCTTGCTTCTCCGGGATTAACACCACCTTCTCCTTGCAGTGGTTCGATTAACACCGCGGCAACAGAGGGGCCATTAACTTCGAGGCGATTCAGCTGCTGCTCGAAGCCATTTAGATCATTGAAAGGGAAAAATTCAAAGCCCTCAACCATGGGCTCGAATCCTTTGTGGTAGTTGGGCTGCCCCGTGGCACTTACGGCGGCAAGGGTGCGGCCATGGAAACTGGCTTTGGCGGTGAGGATGACTGGTCGATCAATGCCGCGACGGCGATGACCGTGCTTGCGAGCCAGTTTGATTGCGGCTTCATTGGCTTCCGCACCGGAATTGCAGAAAAACACGCTGTCGGCACAGCTGTGTTCGACCAGCCAACTAGCCAGGGCTTCTTGTTCAGGAATTTGATAGAGGTTTGAGACATGCTGAAGTTGATTCAGCTGGTGGCCAAGAGCACGACTAAGGGCTCGATCACTGTGACCCAGGCTGCATGTAGCGATGCCGGCAACAGCATCGAGGTATCGATGACCACGGTCATCCCATACCCAGCATCCTTTTCCCCTCAACAGAGTGAGGGGAAAGCGTTTGTAGGTGCCCATCACAGCAGTGGGAGCGGTGGGACTTGAACCCACATGCCCGAAGGCGCTGGATTTTGAATCCAGTGCGTCTACCAATTCCGCCACGCTCCCGTGGACGTGATGTTATGTGAGAGTCAGCCTGATGGCTGATGCCTAAGGATATGGGCTCCAGAAGAATTTAATTTGCGTTCAATTCCGTCATAACCACGATCTAGGTGGTTGAGCCCATCTACTTGACTGATGCCCCGTGCGGCAAGACCTGCCAGCACAAGCGCTGCAGCAGCTCTTAGGTCATTACCACTTACTGGTGCCCCACTGAGTTGGGGGACACCCTCGATGACGGCAGTATTCCCCTGAAGACGAATAGAGGCACCCATTCGCTGCAGCTCAGCAACGTGTTGCATGCGGTTTTCGTAGATTTTCTCTGTAACCACGCTTGTGCCTTTCACTGTGGTTAGCAAGGCCATAAAGGGGGCTTGTAAGTCTGTTGGGAATCCAGGGAAAGGTTGGGTGGTGATATCGACACCTTGGAGATCACCTGGGATGAGGGTTATCCCTTTGTTATCAATCTTGAGTGTGCAGCCGCAATCTCTTAGTTTCTGGAGTAATGCGTTGAGATGCTCAGGGATTACTGGAGAAACTCGTATTGTCGAGCGGGTAATCGCAGCTGCTATCAAGAATGTGCCGGCTTCAATGCGATCAGGGATAACTGAGTAGTTACAGCCGTGCAAACGCTCAACACCTTCAATGGTGATGATTGGGCCACCGGCACCGCTTACCCGAGCGCCCATGGCATTGAGCATTTTGGCTAAGTCTTGAACCTCGGGTTCCTGGGCAGCATTTTCGATGGTGCTGGTGCCCTCCGCCAGCACAGCTGCCATCAGAATGGTTTCGGTTGCACCAACACTTGGGCAGTCGAGCACAATTGCAGCGCCTTTCAGTCGTCTTGATTTTCCTGGCACTGAAGCAGTAACAACACCATGTTCAACCTTCACCATTGCTCCTAGAGCCTTCAATCCTCTGATGTGCTCTACAACTGGGCGCGCTCCGATGCGGCAACCACCAGGCAGGGGTACTTTGGCGTGTCCTAATCGTCCTAACAGTGGGCCGATGCAGAAAAAGCTTGCCCTAAGGCCATTCACCAGTTCGTAGGGAGGTTCGGCATTGGTAAGTGCATTGGCCCGAAGCTCAACGGTCTCTTGGCTGCGTTGTACGTCTACACGTAAGTAACTAAGGATGTCTGCCATCCCTTGAATATCTGTGAGCTGGGGAACGTTATCGAGCTTTATAGGTTCTTCTGTGAGCAGGGCTGCTGTCATCAACACCAGCGCAGAATTCTTTGCTCCACTTACCTTCAGCTCTCTAGAGAGGGAATGCCCACCTCGAATCTCGAGATGCGGCTTAAGAATCTCTTGGGATATTGCTACTGCTGCGGGCATCTCCCGTTATCCCTTTTAGAACGTGGGCCATATTGACAATTTCGCCTATTACCGTCTAGCCGTCCAGCGCTCAAACTGGTTGACTTAGCCCCTTTCATCAAAGCTCAAGGCGCGTTGTCAGTTGATGCTTTATCGTCTTGATGTCGCTTCCGCGACGCACGCCAGCGGATGTGGCGGAATTGGTAGACGCGCTAGTTTCAGGTACTAGTGGCAGCAATGTCGTGGGAGTTCAAGTCTCCCCATCCGCATAAAGAATGCTGATCACCATTGCTAAATGAGTATTTATTTGCTTACTGATAGGTAGCGCAATAAGTAAAGGAACTAGTTGACTGCGCGAGTTATTCCGTTGATTCTGTTTGTAATTGATTTCCCCTGGGCGGCTAGATCCAGAGATTTGCTGGCATCAATTGCGATTGCTTTATCGGTTGCACCTAGTAACAGATGGCTGGCTGCAATCAATGCTTGTCATCAACTCCAGGTCATTGCTGCCAGCGGTCGGGATGGTTGCAGGAGCGGTTTACTCCTTGCACAAAAGGGAGCTGTCAGGGGAAAAGGGAGCCGCCAGGAAAAGTTGCCAAGAAAAAGGGGTGGCCCTCATTCCACCCCCACGGTGTCTTCGTCTTTGCTATATAACAATAACATAGTTACGTACCCCAGGTCAGTTTTCGATCTAGGGGCTGGTGTTTTTGCCTCTCGGCTGTTGCTGTATGCACTTCACAAGACCTCATCGCTACTACGATCACGTGCTGAAGCCCTTTAGATCACTGGCTATTGGTCTTGTTTGGCTTGGCTTGCTTACTGGTGTTTGTTGGGAACCTAATTAGAGCTGCTCTTGCCTGTTTCTTTCGGCGACAGCGTTATCTTGACGAAGTAAGCGAGTGTGTTCCGGATCAATGATTGTGCTCAAGATCTCCAATGCTTCGGAGCTAGTGGCTTCAAAGTTGGGTGGCTTCCTTGAACGCCTCACACCTGATGATTTGGACGATGCCACTGTGGAAGATCAAGTCATCAACAAAATGATTGAAAACTTGGTTGCTGAAGGTCTGGAAGGGGAAATAGCAGCTGTTAAGGGGCTTGATCTTGTGGATGAGGGGTTGGTTTTGCGTGAAGGGTTGAAGGTACGCAAACAAACAAAGTTTTGAGGTTTCCCATATCGAAGCTGTTGCCTCGCCATTGATCTCAAGCCGACACAACCCCCTTGTGCGGAGACTAAAAGCTCTCGCTAGCAGGGAAGGCAGGCAAGAGCAGGCTTCTCTGCTGCTTGAGGGAACCCATCTACTTCAGGAAGTGCTGCGAACTCCTCACCGGCCTAAGGAGATTGTGGCTACCAGTATTTGGTTGGAGCGCCATGCAGATCTTTTGCAAGCTCTTCCAGCGCAGACCTCTATTCATCAGGTCACACCGAGTGTTTTAGAGGCCTCGTTGACGACTGTTAATCCAGATGGTGTGGCCAGCCTCTTGCCTCTTGATGCTCTGCCTCAAACAGTAGATCAGGCCAAGTTTGTGCTTGCTTTGGATCGGCTGCAGGATCCTGGCAACCTTGGCACGTTGTTAAGAACGGCCTTAGCAGCAGAGGTGGAGGTTGTTTGGCTTGCTGGTGGGGCCGATCCGCTCAGCCCAAAAGTTTTGAGGGCCTCGGCTGGAGCCATTCTTCATCTCCCACATCAGCGTTTCGGCTCATCAGAGCCGACTGCTGTTGACCAGATGGCTGAGCAGCTTGAGTGCGCAGTTGATCGTGGGTTACAGGTTGTGGCCGCCGTAGTGCCAGGTTCTTCTGCAGCCAATGCTGCTTTGCCTTATTGGGAGCTGGACTGGAGAGAGCCAACTGTGCTTGTGCTGGGCAATGAAGGATCAGGCTTGCATCCGTGTCTGCAGGCTTGTTGTACCCATTACGTCACCTTGCCGCATAGTGCTGCGGTGGAATCTCTAAACGTGGCGGCGGCAGCTAGCCCTTTATTGCTTGAGCGGCGACGAGCCACAATGAGCTCCTCCATGCAGTAGTTCGGGTGAGCGAAGCCAGTTTCGACTTCGATGTGATCGTGATCGGCGCGGGCTACGGCGGCTTCGATGCTGCCAAGCATGCCGCTGAACATGGCCTGAAGGTGGCGATCATTGAATCCCGTGATATGGGCGGCACTTGTGTGAATCGGGGCTGTGTGCCCTCTAAGGCTTTGCTTGCCGCTAGTGGAAGGGTGCGTGAACTAGCGGATGCTGAGCATCTTTCTGGCTTTGGTATTCATGCGGCACCGGTTCGTTTTGAACGTCAGAAGATTGCTGAACATGCCAATCAGTTGGTAGCTGCGATTCGTAGCAGTCTCACTAAAACTCTTGAACGTGCCAATGTCACGATCCTGCGTGGTCATGGACGTTTGGAGGGAGATCAACGCGTTGGCTTGAGGGAGAGTAGTGGTGTGGATCGGGTGCTAACTGCCAAAGATGTGATCCTTGCCACAGGTTCCGATCCGTTCGTGCCGCCTGGAATCGAGACCGATGGCCGCACGGTCTTCACTAGCGATGAAGCAGTGAATTTGGAATGGCTGCCGCGTTGGATCGCAATTATTGGTAGTGGTTATATCGGCCTTGAATTTGCTGATGTTTATACGGCTCTTGGTTGTGAAGTCACGATGATCGAGGCTTTAGATCGGGTGATGCCAACTTTTGATCCAGACATCACCAAGCTGGCGGCAAGAAATTTGATCGATGGGCGTGATATCGATGCTCGTGCCGGTTTGTTGGCTAGCAAGGTCACGCCTGGCTGTCCGGTGCGGATTGAACTGGCCGAGATGAACAGCCGTGAGTTGGTGGAAACCTTGGAGGTAGATGCAGTACTCGTTGCAACTGGAAGGGTGCCAAGCAGCAAGGTGCTCAATCTTGAGTCAGTTGGTGTGGAGACCAACCGCGGCTTTGTTCCGATTGACGACAGCATGCGGGTGCTGGTGAACGGAAAGCCGCGGCCCCATCTTTGGGCAGTTGGGGATGTCACCGGCAAGCTGATGCTGGCTCATACCGCGGCAGCACAGGGCACCGTAGCGGTGGACAACATCCTGGGGCATTCACGCACGATTGATTACCGCAGTATTCCAGCAGCGACCTTCACCCATCCGGAGATCAGCTCGGTGGGCCTTAGCGAAGTAGAAGCGAAGGATCTCGCTGCTCAAGATGGCTTTGAGTTGGGCAGTGTGCGCAGCTACTTCAAGGCCAACTCCAAGGCCTTGGCAGAGCTGGAGAGTGATGGATTGATGAAGTTGTTGTTCCGCAAGGACAGCGGTGAAGTTTTAGGTGCTCATATCTATGGATTGCATGCCGCGGATTTAATTCAGGAGGTTGCCAATGCGGTTGCACGCCGTCAAAGCGTGGCTCAGCTGGCATACGAAGTGCATACCCATCCCACTCTCAGTGAGGTAGTTGAAGTGGCTTATAAGCAGGCGGCCCAACAGCTGTCCAGTGCTGTTGCTTAGTCTGCGAGCGCTGATTAACTAGCTGTTCTTTAACGCAGGGTTTTAGTTTCTGCGCTTGATTGTTTAATCCACTCCCTCTTTTTGTTTCACTAACTCTCTATGGAGATTCGCCGCCGCCCGCCCAACCCAAGTGTCAAGGTCGCGCATTTGGAATATGGCATTGCTCATGCTGATGCAGAGCCCCGTCACATTCTTGAAAAGATTGTCTGGGAGAAGGACCGGGAAGTAGAGACGGCACGCCAGCGCGTATCTCTGGAAACTCTCAAATCTCAGATCGCTGAATTGCCTGCACCGCGAGATTTCCTTGCTGCTTTGCGCGATGCTTCGAGCTCTCCGGCGGTAATTGCTGAAGTAAAGAAGGCCAGCCCCAGCAAAGGTGTGATCCGCGCAGACTTTGACCCAGTTGCTATTGCTAATGCCTATGCGAAAGGAGGCGCGAGTTGCTTATCTGTGCTCACGGACAAGACTTTTTTTCAGGGGGGGTTTGATGTGTTGGTTGAGGTGCGGCAGGCGGTTGAGCTGCCGCTGCTTTGTAAGGATTTCATTCTCACGCCATATCAGCTTTATCAGGCTCGTGCTGCTGGAGCGGATGCTGCTTTGTTGATTGTGGCGATCCTCACTGATCAGGATCTCTCCTATTTGGCAAAGGTGGCCGCCAGTCTGGGTCTCACCGTATTAGTGGAGGTGCACGATGCTGAAGAACTAGATCGGGTGCTTAGCATTGGGGAGTTCCCTTTGATTGGAGTTAATAATCGCGATCTCACGACCTTTGAGACTGATTTGGGCACCACTGAAGTCCTTGCTAAACAATTTGCACAGCGGTTGCAGCATCAGGGTGCTTTTTTGGTGAGTGAATCGGGCCTTCTCAATAGAGCTGATTTGAGTCGGGTTGAGCAGGCAGGTGCAAAAGCTGTGTTGGTCGGAGAAGCTCTGATGCGTCAGGCGGATGTATGCGTTGGTTTGCGGCAGCTGATGGGAGGCTGAGGAGATTTGGCTGTATAAAAAAATCAGTCGCCCTAGAGATTGGCAGAACATTGTTTTTTACTCGAATCCATCAAGCAAAATTAAGTTGGAGACTTTGATTTCATGTTGATCAGCATTCTCACTGGTTTCGCTGCAGGAGCTCTTCATGTAGTGAGTGGTGCTGATCATCTAATCGCCATCGCACCAAGCGCACTGCGAAAGCCTTCTGTTGCTTTACGTGGTGGGCTTGCCTGGGGGCTTGGGCATTCCACAGGCGTTCTGGTTCTGGCAACAATTGCCATTGCCTTGAAGGATTTGGCCCATATCGAAAGGATGTCTTCTTGGGCGGAATTCAGTGTGGGAGTTGCTTTGCTGGTGGTTGGAGTGATGGCGATTCGCACTGCTTTTGGCCTGAATATCCACACCCATCACCACACCCATCACCACAGCAATGAACATGCAGATGAACATGAACATGTTCATCTGCATGTGCGCGGGCGACACAAGCATGGGCGACATGCTCATGCGGCAACCAGTCTTGGCTTGCTGCACGGATTGGCTGGAGCGAGCCACCTGCTTGCTGTGATCCCAGCCTTGGCACTTCCTCCGCTCGGGGCTGTGGTCTATATGGCTGCTTATCTTTTTGGCTCGTTAGCTGCGATGGTTGCAGTTGTTGGAGCTATATCTCTGGCTGCGTTGCGTATCGGCCGCCGCGCCTTGCCTTTACTTGTGGGTTCAACAGGTGGGCTATCGATCTTTATGGGCTTCTTGTGGTTGCAGAAAACATCTGCCCATGTTTTTTGAGGTTCAGTCTTGCGGCTTCCTGCGCGCTGAGGAGATTACGCATTAAGCGATACCGAGAAGTTGATCGCGATTCACTAGCCCGAAGTGACGACTGTCAGTGCTTGCAGGCTCGTTGTCGCCGCGCAATTCAAGTCCGTTGCCGTTGAATGCGACCAGGCGTTTGATTATTAGCTTCGCTGGTTGCAATGGATGACGTGCAACTACAACACAGCCCATTTTGAGCAGCTTGTTATCTGCGTGGATCGGCTGAAAGATCACCACGTCATCGGGTGCCAGGGTGGGGCGCATTGAGTCTCCATCGACACGATAGCGACGACGGAGACCTGAAAGTAGCAGGAGCAGCGAACGCCAGTTCGCAGCTGGTAGTGCGCTTCTTGGTTTAACTGGCTGTAACCCAGGCGTCATTGCGACCCTTGGATTTCCAGAACATGGTGTGGATCGTTTCTACAGCCTTGAGCAGTTCATCTGCCTTGCTTTGATCGATGTTGACCTTGCAGGCGCTGCAGAGCTTGGCTGCTTTCCAGAAGATCTCATGCAGATTCGGGAAAGTAGCAAGATGCTCTGGCTTGAAGTAATCCGTCCAGAGGATCAGTAGCTCATTCTTGGTTTGCTGAGCTTGTTCTTCCTTGATTGCTACATAGCGAGAGAAGGTGTTGTTGTATGCCGCCCAAGCTGTTGGATCGCTCCCTGAGGGAGGCTGCAGTTCGAGCAGTTTTTTGGTCATCGAAACAACTGCTTCAGCTGCAATTCGTGCCGAGGCGGGATCGTAAACGCCGCAAGGGCCATCACAATGAGCCTGGACCGAACGGGCCGGCAGGCTGCTGAGAATTGTTGAAAGTGCCGAGCGCAACATCAGGCAGGTAGAGAAAGCCAGCAAAAGCCTACCCAGGCTGATTGCTAACTGGCTTTAATTTCCCCCCTTGCTTTTGTATTGGCTTAGTTGATGCCAAGCAGCTCGACTTCGAAAATCAAAGTGGCGTTGCCAGGGATGACACCACCGGCGCCGCGGGTGCCGTAGCCCAGTTCTGGAGGGATGACTAGCTTGCGCTTGCCGCCAACTTTCATGCCGGCGACCCCTTCATCCCAGCCTTTGATCACACGCCCAGCCCCGAGGGGGAAATTGAATGGCCCTCTTTCGTAGCTGCTATCGAATTCTTTACCGTTTTCAAGTGTGCCTCGGTAGTTCACGGAAACGGTTTGGCCTGCTTTTGCTTCTGGGCCGTCGCCGATCTTGAGTTCAGTAATGCTTAGGCCACTAGCTGTCATTTGGGGTTTTTCTACCTCTAGTGGGCCGCCAAGGGCTGATGAAGTTGTTTGAGTGGCATCAGCTTTAACCGCATCTGCTGGGGAGGTGTTGCTAGCCATTGCGAAAAGTGTTGGGTTTGGATCGTTGGGATCCAGTTCCAAAACTGCTTTGTTTACAGCAATTGCCTCGATAGGGCGCATTGCAGCTTGAACGGCGTTGAAATTGCTGTCGGCGGCCACAACTGAAGGGGACACGATCTGGCTGACAACGGCCACAATCACGCACACCACAAAGACGGCTGCACTGATGAAGATGTCGCGCACTGAATCTCAATCATCAATCAACATGATTCTGGCAGGAGATTCGGCTTCCGTCTGCCCTTGGTTCATTGCTGCTTTTTAAGTTGGTGAGAAGGTGTTCCAGCCGGCCGGTTTCGCTTCGCAGTGCATCGATTTCCTTTTGGCTGGCTAAGCCGAGATTGAGAATAAGAGGCTTGTCTCATGGTTTTGGTTCGCTTGTAATTCGAGAACAAGGGCTGCTTAGCGTCGATGAATCGATCCTTGAGCTACAAGAAAAAGGCCATTGACCTTTGGATGGACATGGTTTTTAGCAAGGCTTCTTAGCAAGGTTTCTTAGTTCATTGCGATTGTGCCGGTTTAATTTGTTTGGCTTCTTACCTATTGATGTAATTAATAATATCTTTGCAGAGTGAAATTGATTTTGGATCTTAAATAATGAATAGCTGATATGAATTCACTTGGCCCCTATTCATTAGACATTTGATTGCCTAGCTATTAGCCACTCTTTATAGTTACGCCAGGTGGTTTGATTAGTGCGCGCATCATCAAGTGGTGGTGGTGTCTGAAATTTTGGATAATTCTGTTCTATCTCATTTCTTAGTGTTCTTGAGAGCTCATTCCATGAGCCAACTCTCGTGCCTGCGGCGTCAAAAATCAATTCACCCTTCTTATCTCCCATCTGCATCCATGGTTCCCACTGAGAAATGCGGTTCCAGGCAATTGTAATGTCACTTACTCTTGGAGACTTCTCATCCGTAAGATCCTGTTCAGAAAGAAAGAAATCAAACATCTCTAGCGCATGATAGTTTTCGTGCTGGTTGCTTTCCATCATGCCAATTAAAGGATTATCATAAAACAGTGGAATTTGATAGCTTAGAAGAACCTTTCCGTTAAGAATATTGCCTTCAAATCCATGCTTGTTTGGGAAAATAGGTCGGCTATTTACAGGATCATTAGCAACATGAAAGATCTTGACTCTCTGATCAGTCCATGGGTTGGTCCATTCTCGGAGTGTTTCATTAGATGTAGAATCTAGGAAAAGCATTACTTCTTTTGAAAGCATGCGGAATCCAACCCCTCTCTGTTCATCTTTATGGGTTTGAGTTGTTCGTATGTTCATCCCTTCAATATTGAATAGATGGCGATCACGTTCACCTGGAACATGGCTATATACTTTTCCTTGCCAAGCGTAAATTGTTTCTTCTCCATCAATTGTTGAGCTGAATATCTTCCTTGTTGCTGTTAGGCCATCGTTTGGATCATCTAATTTTAGACGGTTTGAAGATCTAGCGGAATGCACCATTTTGATGGTCATAACATTATATTTGGGCTGGATGCTAGCGAAGAGTAGGCCTTCTCCCCTAGAAGCACTCTCTGCCTAAGCTTTTGTCGATGCTCGTATCCATAGCCACATCCGAATCAAACCCACTTGCATGAGTTGCAGCGGGGCTCCCATGTCTTTTGCCTTGGAATTACTTTGAAGCCTAGAGGGGTCAAAAGAAAATACTGATTGATTACGACTTGAAAAAATCATTTTAATTTGTTCCTCAGTTTTTCCTTGAATACGTAGGCGTTCTATAGCGATTGAAACGATCAGATTATTGCTCAGCGGGTTTAGGTTTTCGCTGTAGCTGCTTAGTAGCATAGTCCCCCCTGGTGCTACGAGGGTGCTGAGTTGATCAAATGCTTCAGCTTGCTCCGCTGGTGGGAATAGATGCATGAGGTTGAGTGCGATGACGGCATCGAATGATTCAGCTTTTAACTCCTTCATCGCTATAGCCAATGTGTTTGCTATCCAATTACAACGTTCAGTGGCATTGATTTTTTGCAGCTCTGCCATGCAGAACGAGCGCATTTGTGCACTTGGTTCCACCAAAGTGAACCGAGCGTTGGTTAATACTCCTAGAAAAAGAGTCAGCTCTTCTCCAGCACCAGGACCAATAATAAGACAATCTTGTGCTTCTGGGCATTGAGATTTCAGTGTGCTTGCTGCAAACTCCAAAAATGTTTCGTAACCAGGAATTGAGCCACGAACGGATGATCGGTATCTAAGGCCATATTCACCGTCAAAGTCCAGGCTTGAACTATTGACCTTTTGGTTCATCTTGCTCAATCATGGGAATGCGTCAGTTATTAGCTTAAGTGTTTACTCTGATTGCTTACAGAGTCTTCGACTAGATACGTAAATCTACGATACATATCGAAATTAGATAAACTCTATAAGTAACTTAATTGATCTGGCAACTTCGGCATTTTCTGCGAAGGCCAATGCTGAAAGACGTGATTAGTATCTGCTATCACCATGGCCATTAAATGTCCATGTGGTTGTGATTTAGGGTGCTAATTAACTTGATCTAGCTTTATAGACACTGCAAGGCAAACTTTCAACCTCAGGGCACTAGTAATACCTGCATAACCTCAATATTATTTTCTTAAATTTAACCGAGTATCACTATCAAGGATGTTTTTGGCCTATGGCACTTCACTGCAGCTTGATTGCAACTCGTGGCGACATGATTGAGGCAATCAGTGCCCATCATTGAGGTGCCAATCTCACGAAGCAAAAGCTGAGACAACGATCTTGCGCAATCCATCGCAGCTTTTGGCTGTTCGCCGACCGCGTCAAGATGGCTTTGGTGTTTGGCCATGACCATGAGCAATGACCGATCCCTAGTGCTTTTGCAAGGGGCGATCGGTGGTGTGTTGGCGGGGATTGGCCTCACTCAAGGGGGGCTTTTATGGATGGCTCCTGCCTTGGCTTTGCTCTGGTCGGTTAGTCGTTCTCCTGGCGCCAGCTGCATTTGGGGTGCTTTGGCAGTGCTGTTGAGCCATCGCTGGTTACTGGCGTTGCATCCACTTACTTGGATTGGGGTACCTGCAGTACTGAGTTTTCCTGTTGCTGCCTCGATTTGGTTGTTTTGCGGTGCAGCCGCAGCAGTGCTTGTAGGACTTTGGGCTTGGTTGGGAACTTGGCTTGCCCATACAGCAACTCGAGATGGAGGCTTTCGAGCCAAGGCGTTTCATCTCCTTTTGATGGCGTCGATATGGGGCCTCGCCGAAGTGCTGCTGGCTCGCTTACCCCTGTTTTGGATTGGCGTAGGTGGCAGTCTTTTGCCAGATGATCGAGCGCTGGCCGGTTTGGCGCGTTGGTTTGGGGCTGGTGGCTTGGCCACAGTTCAGCTGCTGATCGGTTGGTGGTTGTGGCAAACGCTGCTTGCTTGGCGTCGTGGAATCGGCTGGCGTAGGCCTTTGGTGTTAGGGCTGTTGTTTTTATTGCTGGCCCATGGGCTTGGTTGGAGTTTGTTGCGTCCTGCAGGAGCATCTGCACCTATTTCAGTAGCCCTCTGGCAGCCGGCTATCCCAACACGCAGCAAATTTTCCGAGCTGCAGCAGCGTCGTTTACCAGAGGATCTACAACAGGCTCTAGATCGTGCTGCTGATCTAGATGCAGCCTGGTTGGTGGCGCCAGAAGGCCTGCTTCCTCCTGGTCAAACTCTGCTCAGACCGGCCCCACTGCCTTTGCTGACTGGTGGGTTTCGCTGGCAGCGTGGTCAGCAACGTAGTGCCTTGTTGGTGGTAGAGCGCGGAGAACAGGTGGCTTCAGCCTTCATTGATAAACATCGTTTAGTGCCGCTGGGGGAATGGATGCCGGCGTTGCCTGGAGGTGTTTTTCGTGGGCTATCAGCTGTTGGAGGCCTTCAACCTGGTGAACCTTCGCGTTTGTTGCAGTGGCCTGGTCCTGCCGCAGCCGTGGCTATTTGCTACGAGCTCAGTGATGGTGCTGGTTTAGCAGAGGCCGTGGCGGATGGCGCTCAATGGTTACTTGCAGTGGCCAACCTTGATCCCTATCCGCTTGCCCTGCAGCGGCAGTTCATTGCATTGGCACAGCTGCGTAGCATCGAAACGGCTAGGGATCTACTCAGCGTGGCGAATACAGGACCCTCAGCTTTGGTTTTGGCGACAGGTAAGCAGCAGCCCTTGCTGGCTCCTTTTACCGCTGGTATTGGTTTGGCGGATCTGCATCTCCATCAGGGTTTAACCGGCTATACCCGCTATCGAGAGGCCCCACTAATTGGCCTGATGCTTTTTGGAGCGCTAGGGCTTGGCTGGTCGCATTTTCGCGCTTAGCTCAGAGCTCAGACTCAGTTGCTCTGCTCGATTAGGCCGCCGCCGAGCACAGCATCTGCGGCATAAAACACTGCTGCTTGGCCTGGTGTTATCGAGAATTGTTGATCGTTAAAGGTCAGCTGGCAGCGGTGAGGACGCTCAGCGGCGATGTCTTCTGCAGTGGCTTCTAAGGGAGTGAGAAGGGCGGGAACAGGCTTACTTCTGTAGCGCACTTGCACTTCTACGTTGAAGGTGCTGCTTGGTGGTGCAATTGAAAGCCAGTTGACTGCACCGACAACACAGCTGGCGCGCCCCGATTCTGCTCGAGAGGCAACTACTACTTGATTGGTTGCTGCATCCAGCCGCACCACGTGCAGGGGTTCTTGCCAGGCCACCCTCAGCCCTTTGCGCTGGCCAATTGTGAAATGTTGAACTCCATCGTGCGCACCCACGACTGTGCCGTCTTGCAGCACAATCTCTCCTTCTTTACTAGGCAGGTAGTTGTTTAGGAAGGCTCGCATTGAGCCGTAGTGATCAGCAAGGCATAGGTCTTGACTTTCTGGTTTATCGGCTGTGCGCAGGCCATAACGCTCCGCTTCACGTCTGGTGTCTGCCTTGGTGAGCTCCCCTAGTGGAAAGACGACCTTCCCTAGTACAGCTTGGGGAAGGTCGTAGAGGAAATAACTTTGATCCTTGTTCTGATCGAGACCACGCAAAAGCTTGTGCCTGCCAGTGCTATCTCCAGGTAAGGCTTGGCTGTTTTTTGGATCCTCGCTATGTCGAATTCGGGCGTAATGGCCAGTGGCAATTCGGTGCAGCTGACCTTCGCTTTCGGCCCAGTTGAGCATTGCGGAGAACTTCACCGAGCGGTTACAGCGCGAGCAGGGTAGGGGTGTCAGCCCTTGTTGATATCCCTGCACTACTCGGTCGACGACTTCTTGTTGAAAGTTGACTCGCGAATCCACTATGTGGTGGGGAATCTTTAGCTGTTCACAGATGCCTGCGGCGTCCACAAGCCCCTCGGCACAGCATGCGCCCTTGCCACTCATTAGCCAGAGTGTGAGCCCTTCCACATGCCAGCCCGCTTCCACGAGCAGGGCCGCGGTGAGGGAACTATCCACACCGCCTGAGAGTCCTACTGCTACCCGGTGCTCGCCCGGCCAGCACTGCAGACGTGTCAGGGCCTTTTCACCAGCAGAGGTTGCCGGTGAGCTTGAAGCATGGCTAAGGCGTGTTTGGATTAGTGGCGGCATAGGCGTTACCGCTGTGATGTCTCCATAGTGAGTTGATATGCGCTGCAGTTTTGTCCTGGCCTCCATCCGACGTTGATCACCTTTTGGTTACCGCCGCACAAATGGCGGCTCTTGAGGAAGAGATGTTTGCCAGCGGCTTGCCGATCGCTGCTTTGATGGAAAAAGTGGGCCAGGCGATGGCAGCTTGGTTTCGCCAACAACCGGGGCTGTTGGCGAATGGCGTGGTGGTGTTGGTGGGGCCTGGTCATAACGGTGGTGATGGATTAGTAGTCGCTAGGGAGTTACATCTTGCAGGAGTCAAGGTCCAGGTTTGGGCCCCTCTGCCGATTCGTCAATCGTTAACTCTCCAGCATTGGTCGTATGTCAATTGGCTTGGTATTGAGCAACTTCAGAATTCTCCTGATATTGCGGCAGAGGCTCTTTGGGTAGAGGCTTTGTTTGGGCTTGGACAAACTCGTCAACTGCCTGAAACGTTGGCATCTCTACTGCAGGCTAGGCAAAGTTGCCAGCCTGGGAAACTGGTGAGTTTGGATGTGCCGGCTGGGCTGTGTTCAGATGCCGGCCGGCCCTTGCCAGGTGGTGCTGCTGTGGCGTCCAGAACGCTGACAGTGGGTTTAATCAAGCAAGGCCTTGTTCAGGATGGGGCTATCGCCCATGTTGGCCATCTGGTGCGTGTTGATATGGGTGTGCCAAAGAGCCTGTTGCAGCAGTTGCCTAAGCGGCAACCTCGGAGGATTTGCTCAGCGGATTTGTCCACACTCCCTTGGCCGCAACCTGCACCAGGGGCGATGAAATATCAACGTGGGCGTGTGTTAGTGATCGCTGGTAGTGATGATTACCTTGGTGCGGCTTCGCTGGCGATTAAGGGCGCAATCGCTAGCGGTGCAGGCAGCATTCAAGCTGTTGTCCCTGTTGCTGTTGCTGATCAACTCTGGCAAGTAGCTCCGGAAGTTGTTCTGAAGGCCGCACTTGATAGTTCTGCGTCAGGTGGCATGAATGTTGGCCCCTGGTTGGCTAATCATGACCTCAGTCGGGTCGATGCAATATTGATCGGCCCAGGATTAGGTAGATCTGAAGAATCCTGGTCAGATATGGCAGAACCGTTGCGGCTTTTTGCGGGATTGTTGGTGCTAGATGCTGATGCTCTTAATCGATTAGCGCTCTCCAATCAGGGTTGGCAATGGTTAAAGCAGCGCCAAGGTCCTACTTGGATCACCCCCCATCTAGCGGAGTTCAGGAGATTGTTTCCGCAAATCAAAGATCGAGAGCCTCTAGATGCGGCTATCGAAGCAGCCAGGCTTTGTGGAGCTGTTGTACTGCTCAAGGGTGCACATAGCGTGGTGGCGGATCCCTCGTCTGCAGCCTGGCAGCTTGGCGAAACCGCCAGTTGGGTTGCTCGTAGTGGTTTAGGTGATTTGTTGGCTGGCTATGCCGCTGGCTTGGGATCTCTTGTTTTTGCTACGGCTGGCATCTGTCAGGGTGAGTCTTTGGCTGCGGTTGCGCTACTTCATGCAGAGGCGGCACGTCGATGCCAGACAGGAAGTTCAGCTGGGTCTATTGCAAACTCCTTGGCAGCACTCACAATCAGCATGCAATCAAACTGAGTAAATATGCTCATTGATGGGGGTTTAATTGGCACATTAATTGGTAAGCAATGTGCGGATGATGCTCCAAATATGTCGATTCCCGCTCATGAATTCGGAAGCTTTTGGGAAGCATCAAGGTTTTGAGGATATCTGTAGGAAAATTTTCCTCCAAATAAGATCAGGAGCAGTTGAAATGGTTTCAGCAGCGCCTAAAACAACAGAGTCACAGAGGCGTCGAAGTTCTGATCCCGTCAGCTGGTATCTCTCAACGATTGGTCGTATCCCGCTTCTTACTCCTGCTGAGGAGATTGAACTTGGCAATCAAGTTCAGACGATGATGAGTCTTACTCAAGACGGTTCAATAACTCCTGATAGCAAAGATTTTGCGAAAAATGAGCGTCGCATGATTCGTACAGGTCGTCGTGCCAAGGAACGCATGATGAAGGCCAATCTTCGTTTGGTTGTGAGTGTTGCCAAGAAATATCAAGGCAAAGGACTTGAGCTCCTCGATCTCATTCAGGAGGGATCTTTGGGTTTAGAGCGGGCTGTGGAAAAGTTTGACCCAACTCGTGGTTACAAGTTCTCTACCTATGCCTTCTGGTGGATTCGTCAAAGCATGACGCGTGCGATTGCTTGCCAGTCCCGCACGATTCGTCTTCCTGTTCATTTAAGTGAAAGGCTAACCACGATTCGCAAGGTCTCTCTCGACTTGGCTCACAAACTGGGCGCCATGCCCAGTCGCCTTGAGATCGCAGAAGCGATTGACATGCCTCTGGAAGAGCTCGATTCGTTATTGCGCCAGGCTCTCACTACAAGCAGTCTGGATGCTCCTGTGAATGGCGAAGAAGGTAGGAGTTTCCTTGGTGATTTGATTGCTGATTCTTCACTCGAGGAACCTCTCGACAAGGTGGAGCAACGTATTCATCACGAGCAGCTCGGACGCTGGCTTAGTCATCTCAGTGAACAGGAGCAGCAAGTTCTCAAGCTTCGCTTTGGTCTAGAAACCCATGAAAGGCACACCCTGGCCGAGATTGGCCGATTGATGGAGGTGTCTCGTGAGCGTGTTCGGCAAGTGGAATTGAAGGCTTTGCGCAAGTTGAGAAATCTCACCCGTAGGGTGCCGAGCGGTATCTGAATATTTGATTGCTGCCTTTTTTCTGTTTGCTTAATAGCTCTCTGCATCTATTAAGCAAACATGATGCTTCAGTCTTCTGCCCAGATGTAGCGAGTTAGCTCGCTGGGGTCTGGTTCAGCAGCAGCAAGGGCAAATTCCACCGAATCTTCAACTTCGGCATCAACTTCTTTCTCAATCGCGCGCAGTGCATCAGCACTTACTAATGAATCGTTGATCAGATCCTTCTCGAGAGCTTTTAGTGGATCTCGCTGCGCCCAGAATTGTTTTTCCTCTTCTGCACGTAGTTCATCTGGATCAGCGAGAGAGTGGCCGCGGTATCGATAAGTGAGGCACTCCAGCAGGGTGGGACCTTCGCCAGCCCTGGCTCTTTCAACTGCTCGCTGAGCAGCTGCTCTTACGGCCAGCACGTCCATGCCATCTACCTCTTCTCCTGCCATGCCGAAGGCGTCAGCTTTACGCCAGATTTCTGGCTCGCTGGTGGCACGATCATGAGCCATGCCAATTGCCCATTTGTTGTTCTCGACAACGAATAGAACTGGCAACTTCCAAAGTTGCGCCATGTTGAGGCATTCAAAGAACTGGCCGTTATTGCAGGTGCCGTCACCAAAGAAAGCTGCAGTCACGGCATTGCTGCTGGTATCGCCTAGGGCATCGCGCTTGTAGCGACTGGTAAAAGCTGCGCCTAGGGCGACGGGAATCCCCTCGCCGATGAAGGCAAAACCCCCTAAGAGGTGATGCTCTTTTGAAAAAAGATGCATCGAGCCACCGCGGCCTTTGCTACATCCGGTTTCTTTGCCAAAGAGCTCACTCATGATTTCGCGGGCTGGCACTCCGGCGCTAAGGGCATGCACATGATCGCGGTAGGTACTACAGAACCAATCGTGTTGACGTTTCATCGCACCTATAACGCCTGTACTAATGGCCTCTTGACCGTTGTAGAGGTGGACAAAGCCAAACATTTTTCCGCGGTAATACATCTCGGCGCATTTGTCCTCAAAGCGGCGCCCAAGGGTCATATCTCGGAAGAGGTCTATGCCGGTTTGGCGATCAATTTTTGCGCGTTCAGAGCTGACCAGTTTGGAAATTCTTTCGGCGTGAGGGCTTGCTGTCAGAGGTTTCTGCGTGGTCTGCCTTGAGCTCAATGAGGTTTTCTTGCTCATGACACATGACCGTCATTCGATTGACGACTGTAATGGTCCGTTGAAGAGAAATGGGCAAAATCCCTTCCACTGCCTAGAGTCTTAGGCCAATCGCTGCGCAGCTGGTGGACCTGCCAATTGATCATTTCCGCTTGCTTGGTGTCAGTCCTTCGGCTGACAGTGAAGCCATCCTGCGGTCATTGCAGTTAAAGCTAGATCGTTCTCCTGAACAGGGTTTCACTCATGAAGCCCTAACTCAGCGGGCAGAACTTTTGCGTCTCTCAGCAGACTTGCTAACTGATCTGCCACGTCGTCAGGCATACGAGGCAGCCTTGTTGGAGCTGGGCCGTGACCACCCAGGAGAGACTGCTGGTATCGATTTGCCATCTAACAAAGAGGTAGCAGGCTTGCTACTGCTGTTGGAGGCAAATTCCCCTCATGAGGTTTTCCATCTCGCCTCTCAGGGACTGCAACCGTTACAGGCTCCTGCACTAGGTAGCGCTAGGGAGGCGGACCTGGCGTTGTTGCTTGCATTGGCCTGTCGTGCCGCAGCAGCAGAGGAACAGGAACAACGGCGTTATGAAGCGGCAGCATCTCTCCTGCATGACGGCATGCAGTTATTGCAACGGATGGGCAAGCTTCCTGAAGAGTGCCGCAATCTCCAGAATGATTTAGATGTATTAATGCCCTATCGGATTCTTGACTTAGTGAGTCGGGATCTTGGAGATCAAGCATCTCATCAGGAGGGGCTTCGTCTACTTGATAACTTTGTGCGTCAAAGAGGAGGGCTTGAGGGAACGGCCCCATCGCCTGCACCTGGGGGTCTTGATCAGTCTGAATTTGAGAATTTTTTCCAGCAGATTCGTAAGTTTCTGACAGTCCAAGAACAGGTTGATCTCTTTCTTCGCTGGCAGCAAGCTGGGTCAATAGATGCTGGTTTCCTTGGTGGATTAGCTCTTGCAGCTGTTGGTTTTTCGCGTCGCAAGCCGGAACGGTTGCAGGAGGCGAAGCGGCATCTTGAGAGCCTTGATCTTCCCGACTTTGATCCGCTGCCGATGTTGGCTTGCCTGGATCTGTTGCTCGGAGATGTGGGCCACGCGCAGGAGCGCTTTCTTGGCAGTACAGATGCTGCACTGAAGGATTGCCTCAATAGTCATCCTGATGATGAATTGGCTGCTTTCTGCGATTACTGCCGCTCCTGGTTGCGACGGGATGTGCTCCCTGGTTACAGGGATGTAGATGCTGAGGTGGTTGATCTTGAGGCTTGGTTTGCCGATCGGGATGTTCAAGCCTATGTAGAGCGCTTAGAACGCACCGGAACTGGTGCTTCATCTTTAGAGAAGGCCTTCTCTGAATCGTCTTTGAGCAAAACCTTCTCATGGCCTTCTCTGGATCCAGATGGGATCTTGCCACTCCCTCTTGGTGGGTCTGAAGTCACTCAACCAGCAGCTGATTTGCATGCTGAGGAGCGTGCGACTGGAATTCATTGGACGGAGCGTCTGGCCGATTTGCCTCGTCTGCCACGCCTGACCAGGCCGGTGCTAATTGGTTCTGTTGTTATTGCTGCCTTTGTATTAGGGGCTCTAGGCATCAATCTATTTGGCCAGCGTCATCGCACTTCATCCTCAATAAGTACGACTACTGATCAGCCTCAGGCTCCTGCCTCTCCTTCCGCCACGTTGCAAGAGGAGTTGCTCAAGCCTGAAGTCTTTACTAGCACCGATGCGAAGCCCCTTATCTCGGATAAACCCAGTGAGGCACAGTTAAGTGGTCTGCTTCAGGCTTGGCTAAACAACAAGGCATTAGTGCTGGCGGGTGGCAAAAGTGATGCATTGCCCGAGTTAGCAGGAGGCCTTTTGGTGCAACGCGTTAATCAGGCGCGCGCCGAGGATGAGGGCTTGGGTGAGACCCAGAAGATTGAGGCCAAGATCAGTTCTGTGGAGGTTGTTAGTCAAACGCCCATCCGTATTGCGGTGAAGGCTGTAGTTGCTTATCGGGATCAGCGTCTTGATGCTGCGGGCAAGGTTATTGAGCAAACGCCGCAGACGAATCTCTCGCTCACCTACATACTCGGCCGTGATCAAGATCGTTGGCGTGTGATTGACTTCAGATAAAAATAAATGCATCTCTGGAAAATGATCACGGCTATGGATAAGGGCTGGCCATTGTTTTTTACGATGAGTGCATAGCCCTTGATGCGTTTAAACCATGTTTGAAGAGCTCTCAGCACGCTTTGAAGATGCAGTAAAGGGGTTAAAAGGCCAGGCCAAGATCAGTGATACCAATGTTGAGGCTGCTCTTAAGGAGGTGCGGCGTGCCCTCTTAGGCGCTGATGTGAGCTTGCAGGTTGTCAGTGAGTTCGTTGACGAAGTGCGGCAGAAGGCAGTTGGTGCAGAAGTTGTACGCGGCGTTACTCCTGATCAAAAGTTCATCCAGGTGGTGCATGAGCAGCTGGTGGAGGTGATGGGTGGGGACAACGCCCCTTTAGCCAAGACAGAGGAGCTGCCCACAGTGGTGCTGATGGCTGGTTTGCAGGGGGCCGGTAAAACCACCGCCACCGCAAAGCTTGGACTTCACCTCAAAGATCAGGGCCAGCGGCCATTGATGGTGGCTGCTGATGTCTATCGCCCGGCTGCCATTGATCAGCTGCGCACTCTTGGTGAACAGATCGGTGTGGAGGTGTTCAGTCTCGGAGCCGATTCCAAGCCTGAGCTGATCGCGGCAGCAGGACTTGCCAAGGCCCGTGAGGAAGGCTTTGACACCTTGTTGGTGGATACAGCGGGTCGGCTTCAGATCGACACGGAGATGATGGATGAGATGGTGCGGATTCGTTCTGCCGTAGAGCCCGATGAGGTGCTCTTGGTGGTGGATTCGATGATCGGCCAGGAGGCGGCTGATCTAACTCGGGCGTTTCACGACAAGGTTGGCATCACTGGATCTGTGCTTACCAAGCTTGATGGTGATTCTCGTGGTGGGGCGGCGCTTTCGATTCGCAAGGTGAGTGGTCAGCCGATCAAGTTCATCGGCACCGGGGAAAAAGTTGAGGCCCTGCAGCCGTTCCATCCAGAGCGCATGGCCAGTCGCATCCTTGGCATGGGCGATGTGCTCACCCTGGTTGAGAAAGCTCAGAAGGAGGTGGAGCTTGCTGATGTCGAAAAGATGCAGAAGAAGCTGCAGGAAGCATCGTTTGATTTTTCTGATTTCTTGCAGCAGATGCGACTGATCAAACGCATGGGTTCTCTCGGTGGCTTGATCAAGATGATGCCTGGCATGAATAAGTTGGATGACGGCATGCTTAAGCAGGGGGAACAGCAGCTCAAGCGAATTGAAGCAATGATTGGTTCGATGACGGCTGTTGAACGTAGTCAGCCTGAATTGCTTGCTTCTCAGCCTTCTCGTCGTCGCCGGATAGCTGGTGGATGTGGCCATAGTCCAGCTGATGTGGACAAAGTTTTGGCGGATTTCCAAAAAATGCGTGGCTTCATGCAGCAGATGAGTAAGGGCGGAGGCCTGCCAGGAATGCCCGGTATGCCAGGAATGCCTGGGATGGGAGGTGGTTTGCCAGGTATGGGCGGCGGCGGGCCAGCCCCAGGAATGCCCGGCATGCCAGAAGCGGGTTCTGCTGGTCGCGGTGGTGGGGCTCCTAGGCGTCAGCGACCGGCCAAGAAGAAGAAGGGGTTTGGCGAGTTGTGATCCTCAGCAGGTTAAAGTTGTTGTTTGGCGTGTGTTTAGAGCACCGCTGATATCACCACCTTTCACTAATCCAGGGCCACGATGATCAAGCTTCGCCTGAAGCGTTTCGGTAAGAAGCGGGAAGCGAGTTTCCGCCTAGTGGCCTGTAACAGCACCTCCCGTCGAGACGGGCGTCCCCTGCAGGAGCTTGGCTTTTACAACCCTCGCACCAAGGAGACTCGGCTTGATACTGAGGCTCTACGTTTGCGCCTGAGTCAGGGAGCTCAGCCCACTGATGCAGTGCGATCTCTGTTGGAGAAGGGCGGTCTGATTGAAAAGACCGTTCGATCAGCTGAGGTTGTGGGTAAGGCAAAGCAGGCCGAAGCTCGCAAGGCAGGCGCGAAGCAGGTTGCTAAGCAAGCTGCAGAAGCCAAGCCAGAAGAGGCTGTAGAGGAAAAGGCGGCAGAAGCTCCAACTGACGAAACAGAAGCCTGAGTTTTTCCATGACCGAAGCCACCGCAGACGGTCGCTTCGTATTGGATCTACCCGATTCAGATGCTGCTCTGGCTCTAGCAGGAGCTGGTGAGCAGACCTTGCATCGCCTTCAGGCATTGACCGGGGCTTCTGTGGTGATGAGGGGGCTTCAGCTTGTCATCGGTGGCCGTCCTGCTCAGTTAGAACGCGCCGCTGCTTTGGTTGAGCTGATAAGACCTCTGTGGCAGGAAGGTCAGGCTGTTTCTGCTGTTGATTTGCAGGCGGCTCTCACGGCTCTCGATACTGGCCGTAGCGAGGCTCACGCTCAATTAGGTGATCAGGTTTTAGCTCGCAGTCAGCGAGGCAACCTTTTACGACCGAGAACATTGCGCCAGAAGGCCTATGTCGAGGCCATGGAACGCCATGACCTCACTTTTGCTCTTGGGCCAGCAGGAACGGGCAAAACTTTTTTGGCCACTGTGTTGGCAGTGCGCATGCTCAGCGAGCGAAAGGTTGAGCGTCTGGTGTTGACGCGGCCAGCGGTTGAGGCCGGTGAAAGATTGGGCTTCCTGCCCGGTGACTTGCAGCAGAAAGTGGATCCTTATTTGCGTCCGCTCTACGACGCGCTACATGCTCTGCTTGGCGCTGAGAAAACCACCACATTGTTGGAGAAGGGGGTGATCGAAGTGGCCCCTCTGGCCTATATGCGAGGGCGCACCTTGGATGAGGCTTTTGTAATCCTTGATGAGGCCCAGAACACAACGCCGGCTCAGATGCGGATGGTGCTCACCAGGCTTGGTGAGCGCTCGCGAATGGTTGTAACTGGAGATATCACTCAGGTGGATCTGCCTGCGGGGCAGCTCAGCGGCCTTGTCGAAGCCGCTGATGTGCTCGCTGATATCAATGGTGTTGCTGTTTGTCGCCTGACCTCTGCAGATGTGGTGCGTCACCATCTTGTGCAAAAGGTGGTTGAGGCTTATGCCCGCCGCGACAAACGATAGGGAGACCCGCACTCAAAAAATCAGCAAAACCCCTTTTTTACTGGCAAAGTAAGCGGGTTACGTGATCTGGTGAGCCATGCCGGCAAGCAGCAATTTTCAGGAGGCCATCCGCGAGGCGCAATCCAGCGCCCTAGTTGGCCCCAATGTCGTCAATAAGGCTATGCCCTATGTGGGTGGAGGAATGGTTGTGACTGCTTTTGGGGTTCTCGGTGGGCT
>MPMC02175694.1_pt1 | contig 32814 bp, 40 predicted proteins | sample 1617281 | NCBI WGS metagenome assembly MPMC02 (sample SAMN05944809, study PRJNA350692) | marine metagenome | biome: marine; feature: ODZ; material: water; isolation source: 100 m water sample filtered on 30 um supor filter | place: Pacific Ocean | collected 2012-04-09 | depth 100m m | reverse complement strand
TCCTGATCGCATTATTAGGGGTGATCGTAATCGCGGCCTAGAGATTAAGTGTGTATTCCAGAGGGCCGAGCGTGACTGGGAAAACGGGCCGCCACTCTATTACATCGCCCAAATAAAACACTACGCATTATGCACTGGCAGATTGAAGTGGGACTTTGCTGTGCTGTTTATGGCGCATGGCTCACTGAAAATATTTTCTGTAGAGTTTACAAAAGACGATGTGCAAGCCCTCTGTGACCAAGAGGTAGCTTTCTGGAATGAGCATGTGCTTGCCAGGAATGAGCCAGACGTTACCCATTTATCTACTGACACGTTAAAACAAATCTGGAAAACCTCTGACCCAGAGAAAACTGTAGTAGCAGATGAGGCAACACAAAACTATGTAGAGGAGCGTAACAAGCTTGATGAGTCAATAAAGCTCTTTAAAGATCAGAAAGAATTAGTTGAAAATAAAATTCGCGTCCGTATGCAGGATGGCGAACTGCTGGTGGCATCGGGGGGTGAAACGTTGACGACTTATAAAACAAATAAGCGTGGCAACCGATGCTTTAACTTTAAAAAGGAAGGAAAATAATAATGAACCAAACACACATTAGCCCCTCTGGGCAAGCAAAATGGGCAAAGGTTTTCTCCCCTAATATGAAGTTTATTAGTGATAAAAAACCGCATGGCACCTATGAGGTGGACTTGATTCTTACAGAGAATGAGGCTAAACCCTTAATCAGCCTTCTGACTGATATGGACAACGCCAATTACGCCCAGGTCGCCAGTGAAGCGTTGAAGGCTCACCGGGAGAAGGCGCAGGGCAAGCAGGATACCTTCAAGGATGGCCTGGACTTCGCCAAGAAGAAGGGCATTGAGCGCAACCCATTGCCATTCAAACCTGAACTTGATGAAAGCCTGGAGAAGACTGGCAATATCGTTTTCAAGTTTAAAGAAGATGCCAAGTGGGTTCGCAAGTCTGATGGTCAAGAGTGGGATATGAAGCCCAAGGTTGTTAACGCCAAGAATAAGAAGTGGGATGCTGGTATTGAAATTGGCAACGGCTCCACCATTAAAGTTGCATACGAAATTTCACCTTACCAGAAACCGTGCTGTGGCGTATCTACCAAGCTGCGTGGCCTTCAGGTTATCACATTAGTGGAATATGGAGGTGGATCAGGCTCCGCCTCTGCATTGTTTAACGAAGAAGAGGGCGAGGATATTGGAGCGGAAGAGGTAGCAGATCAGGCCTCTGAAATGTTTGCAGAACAATCAGCAGAGGATGTACCCTTCTAATGAAAGATAAGTTTATGACCTTGCCTGCGGCGTGCAGGTATCTTGGTGTGTCGCGCCCTGTGTTTTGCAGGAACTTCAGGCCGCATTTGTCTGAAATGAAGCCTGGGCCGCGCACCATCCTCTTTGAGAAAGGGGAGATTGACAGGCTGATGGAGCATCTAAAAAATGGAGGGATTGAATCATGGCAAAAAGCAAAGGTGGACTACAAGAGAGGGGTAGGTATTGGCACGCGGACACGAGTTACCTCGGAGTGGCAATTCGCGGATCAACCCGATGCGCCAGCTACAGAGAAGCTGTTAAGTGGCTCGATGGAAAGAAGCGCCAAATTTACAACCAAGAAGTCAACGGCATCCAGCCCGAAAGTAGTAAGACTTGGCAGGAAGCTGTCGATGCATACGTCACTGAAAAAATAAGAAATAACCCAAAGAAGATGCGGAATATCACATGCAGGCTCAACGCTCTATTGCCATATCTGCCGAAGAAGATGCTGATTAGGAATATTTGCAACGACAGCTTTATTGAGTACCGGGAGGATTGTCGCGCCAGGGGCATGAAGGGGTCTTCTATCAACAGGTCAATTGAGGTTGTGAGGGCAGTGTTGAATTATGTTGCAACAAAAGGGGCATCACATTCAAGGTGGCTGGCGGTATCGCCAAAATTTGTGATGGAGTCCAGGGCTGATAAAGAGACTCGCTATGTTCTTTCATACGAGGAGGAAGATCGTTTGTACGCAGAATTGCCAGGTCATCTTGAGCGCATGGCGAGGTTCATGGCGCACACTTTACTTCGCCCGATTGAAATATGCCAACTACAGTGGAGTTGGTTGAGAGAAGTCCCAGGCATCGGCCTCGTGTTTCTGATTCCAGGCTCCAAGCATAAGAATGAGCAACCCAAGGCTGTTGTGTTGAATAGCGCGGCTGAAGCGATTATCAACTCTTTCAAGCACCGAAGGATTGGCACTGTCTTCACATACCTGGGTAGAGGTATCACCCGTATGAATGGCAGGGCGTGGAATAAGGCTGTAAAAAGGGCTGGATTAGAGGAGTTTCATGTAGTACCTTATTGCGTGCGACACACTGGATGCACGAGGTTGGAGCATCTTGCGGTATCCGAGCGAGTAAGCAAACGAATTATGGGGCATAAGATGGGCGACATAACTCACGATACATACTCAAGGACAACGCTAGAGCCACTGAAGATTGCGCTGGAGAAGCTGTGTCAGCGTGTTCCTTTAACGATTATACAGGGGGGCATGGCATGACACCACGCATATCGCACGCACTACAGAACGAGCAGACATCGTGTTTTGGCATAAATCGCTATATTACAAATATTAAACACCGCTTTAAGGTATATAGCGTTACTCCTCCCGAACTATGCCATCCCTTCCGCAACACCTGTAAACACCTAAGTTTACAAGCGCCTAATAAAAACGACTATGCCATATTATCCTCTGTTATATCACTCGTAACCCTCAAATATCACGCAAAGGAGGGTCAATGAGTAAAGAGCGATATGAAGGCGGAGCCACTCGCAATTTCATCGGCAGGATTGCCTACAACCTCATTGAATGGGGGTTTATTAAGGCTATGGCAGCCGTAATGTTTGAGGGCGCTGTGTCGCATGGCCCCACCAACTGGCGTTCTGGAATGCCCAAGGGAAGCGTCATTAATCACGCGATGAATCACCTGGTCATGTGGATTGAAGGCGATAGATCAGAGCCTCACTTAGCCAAGGTGGCAGTGGGCTGCATGTTCCTCTGGTGGTACGAAGAGAACGGCAAATTTCTGCCAGAACCGCTGGAGAAATATGATGAACATTAAGCTCATCGTCTTAGTCTTGCTGACATGTGTAGCCGTTCCACAGGGCTATGTCTGCGTCAACTACGATTTTGTTAGCCGTTGCTGCAAACAAGTGAGGCCAGTCGATGGTTGAGGTGATGAAGCGATGCTTCGCCTGCGGGGCTATGGGCTATATGCGCCTGACTAGCAATCAGGTGACATGCGGGAACTGCAACCAGCCTCAACCCGACTCAGAGTGTTGCCAGGGGGAACAATATTATTGCCCACCAGGTGATCCGGCAGAAGGCGAAGATGTCCCAAACTAGCGTCACCATACAAATAATTGCGAATGTATTTGCGGTGGTAAATATATACCTTTTGGCACATGACAACGTAAAACTAGGATGCCAAATAGGACTCTTTGGGCAAGTGATATGGATGTACATATTTATAGTAAACGGCTTGCCCTGGCTCATATTTACTGACGCAATTTTGTTTGGAATATATGTAAAGAAACTTTGGCAGATAGCCAATCCTAAACCCAGGAGGTTTCAACTATGAAGTGTTCAACTTGCAACGGAAGCGGGGAGTTACCAGATATAACTACCAGCACATACGGAAAGATCATCAACGACTTGAATCAGAAGACTGGCAAAAAGTTTAAACCAGGGTGCGCCAAAACTAAAAGATTGATTGGCGCTCGTTTGAAGGAGGGCTTCACGGTAGATGACTTCCACCAAGTTCACACCATCAAAGTTAAAGACTGGCTAAACGATACATACTGGGCTTCCTACCTTCGCCCTGAAACGCTGTACGGAACTAAGTTTGAATCCTACCTTAACCAACCCCTCGCCACTACTAAAAATAAGGTGTCTTATTAATGCAAACATTCTCGGATGTTGGCATAGACATAGGCAGTCGATCTGGAAGTTTTAAAATGCAATGCCCCAGGTGCGGCGGGAAAAAAGACTTGTCCGTGGACACCGACAAGAGGATGTGGAATTGCCATAAGCCTAGGTGCAACTGGCATGGCAAACTAAGGAGCGATGCCAGGCCCGTTCAATGGCAGAGCAAGGACTACTTCAAGCCTGCGTTTGTCTACAAAGAAATCAGCCAGAAGGGCGCAGAGTTTTTTGCCAAACGCGGCATACCCTTAGAGATATTAAAAGAGTTCCAGATCACAGCCGATGACAAGTCAATTGCTTTCCCATATTTCTGGGAAGGTGAAGTGGTGATGATGAAGTATAGAGGGGCTAACAAGAAACACTGGACTTCTAAGCAACCTAGAAAGGTATTTTGGAATGCAAACAAAATTACCCCTGATACAAAGACTTATACAATTTGTGAAGGTGAGCCTGATTGTTTGGCGTTGGCGACAGCAGGGATTCCATCCGCGAGTGTGCCTTTCGGCGCTCCGGCAAATGACGCTACCTCATTCAATGACCTCGATGAATGTTTCAGAAATAGTGGTATGGCGTTTGATTCGATTGAAAAGATCATACTCGCAACAGATAGTGATGCACCTGGACGCAGACTGGAGGAGGAACTAGCTAGAAGGTTTGGCAGAGAGAAGTGCTTCCGAGTGGTGTGGCCTGATGGGTGCAAGGATGCCAACGATGTTTTGATGGCACACGGCAAAGAATTTTTAAGAGAGTGCATAGACAACGCAGCGCCTTATCCAGTGGATGGCATCTATGAAGTAATGTCGTTCAGGGATAAGGTTATGAACCTATACGAAAACGGGTTGCCCACGGCTTACAGCACAGGCTCCTTCGCGCTGGATCACTACTTTACAGTAATGCCGGGAGAGTTGACAGTTATCACTGGCATTCCAGGTCATGGCAAGTCTTCCTTTGTAGAGTGGCTGATGGTCAACTTGATTCAAGAGCATGGTTTCAAATTTGGCCTGTTCACCCCCGAACATGAGCCAACCGAAACTCACATCGCTCGCCTGGCAGAGCTTGTAACGGGCAGCCCGTTTTCTAGGGAACATCCATCGCATGTGAGGATGTCTGAGATTGCGTTAAGCACAGCGATAGACACACTTCAAGAGCATTGCCACTACGTTATTCCTGATTCGTTAAATAGAAGTATTGACGACATCCTTTCATTGTCAAAAGTCCTGGTAAAGCGAGAAGGCATTAAAGGTCTGATCTTAGACCCCTGGAACTCTATATCCATGAACGACATGGGCGGCAGTGAAACTCATTTTATAAGAGAGTCGCTTGACAAGTTAAGGCGCTTCGCCAGAAGCCATCAAGTGTCTATCTTTATCGTGGCACACCCTCGCATCCAACACAAAGATAAGTCCGGCAATTACATTGCACCCAACCCATACGAAATTTCAGGAAGCTCCAGGTGGCGCGATATGTGCGACAACTGCCTCTGCCTATTCAGAGAAGCGGAGAACGATGGAGATAAGCGACATGAAGTTCAATGCCATATTCAAAAAATAAAACACAAGTTTGTGGGGAAGATTGGCATGGTCGCCTTCAGGTATGAGTTCAACTCAGGGCGTTTCTTGGATTCGTTGCAGGCGCTATAACCAGGGGGGCAGGAGTAGTTATGATTGAGATTGAATTAACAGAGGATGAAGCAGATTTCTTAATATTGGCAATGGAAGAAAGTTATTTACAGGATGACTTTGAACAAAAAAACCGAATAGAGCTTGCTGAAAGCATCCAATTGAAAACGATAGACGCACAAAATATAGGGAGCAGCTAACGTTGCCCCACCCTCAAATAGCCATCATTACCTGCTTAGATGAGATGTTTAACGGTGATGCCTATATCTTGTGTCGAGAGCGGGGGTGGGGCATTCATTGAAAGGATAAATACAAGTGATATATCCAGTGAAAGTGTTGGACTCAAGCGGAAACCTGAAGAAGCAGTGGAGTCAGGAGGAAACGTTGAAGCATTTTGAAGGTGATGTATACAAGGTCAGCCAGCATGACCGCAACAACTATTGGGGCAGGGCGCTCAAGGAACTGGAATACAAGCCAGTGAAGCAGTGGACTTACGGGCGTAAGAATGTAACGCGAGAAGCTACTCATCGGATTGAGTGTGGAGAGTGTGGCAAGACTGCGATGATGCAATCAGAAAAAGCGAAGTATTGCTCAAGGATGTGCCAAGCACGAGCGTCTACCAAGAGGTTGCGCCCTAACCTAATAAAAGAGGGGAGCTAGGGATGGAAAACGCGATAGCATTCTCAATGGTTAATGTGGGGGCAGGGGCAATGGTGTCCTGGGGCATCTCCCATTACTTATTACCAATTATGTTTGGTGTAGAGCGCAGTAAAGGCCGTGCCTTTAAGGTTACAGCGGTGTTTACAGTGGCGGCGCTTATTAGAAACGTAATTATATATGGAGTATTTAATGCTTAGAGTTTTAAGCCTGGGCGCTGGTGTTCAGTCAACGGTAATGGCATTGATGGTTGAATCTGGTGAATTGCCTATGGTTGATTGCGCTATATTCGCCGATACAGGCTGGGAACCAAAAGAAGTTTATGAACATTTAGATTGGCTAGAGTCCAAACTCTCGTTCCCGGTTCACCGAGTATCAATTGGCAATATAAAGGAAGACCATCTCAATGGTCTGAATACCACTGGGCAAAGGTTTACTTCAATGCCTATGTACACTGAATCTGGTGGCATGGGCCGCAGACAATGCACATTGGAGTATAAGATTAACCCTATCAAAAAAAAAATAAGAACCCTGCTTGGTGTGAAAAAGGGTGAGCGTGTACCCAAGGGAACATGCATCACCCAGTTAATTGGCATATCAACCGATGAAGCCACGAGGATGAGGCCAGCCAGGGACAAGTGGATACAAAACATCTGGCCTTTAATAGATAAGGGAATGTCGCGCTCACATTGCCTCAGTTGGTTTAAGGAGAGGCATCCTGGCAGGGTCTTAGCTAAGTCAGCGTGTGTCGGTTGCCCATACCATAACGACATGATGTGGCGCGACATGAAGATGAACGATCCCGCTAGCTTTAAGGATGCGGCCCTGTTTGATCGCCTTATTAGAGATAAGGGTTCTAAGTTTGCCAAGATGAAGGAACAACAATACCTTCACAGAACAAGGCAACCGCTGGATCAGGTTGATTTCAGGAACCTGGAAGACATGGGACAGCTTAATATGTTTGAAAATGAATGTGAAGGAATGTGTGGAAACTAGGAGGTGGTTATGAAAGACACGGCAGCACAGTTTAAAAGGTTAGGCTACTTCAAACAGCAGACACAAGATAGGCGATTAATATACATAGTACGCGATAGATTTACAGAGGTGCCAGATAAGAAGTTAGTACGAGTCACTGTGGAGGGGCTTGAAATACTGAAAGGGCTTACGCCTAATGAAGCAGAAGAAATGTTCCTCGCGGCAGAAGTCCTCTGCGGCAACCTCATTGACGTTATCAGCGCCAGCAAGTACAGAAAACAAATCAGAGTGGATAAGGCTCGGCAACCAGTACGAAAACGAGTTCTGCAAACTTATGAACAAACGACACTACCGATGTGAGATCAACCCTGCAAAGGTAGCAGACCCCTACGGCCCAGACTTGTTAGTCAACGGCAGAATAGCGGAGTTAAAAACGCGGCGGACTCCGTTTTTCATGGCTGGCAAGCTGGGCGTTCCCCCTGAAAGCGCCATCACCATCAACCGCAAAGACATTGATAGATACCTGCCAGTTAACCCCGGCATGAATGTTTACTTCTGGGTGTACTGGGCGGCCCAAGAGAGGTATGGCATCGAGGTGCCAGAAGTGTGCGGTGTCTGGGTGACCAGGGTAGATAAGTTAGCCAGGCTGTGCGACAAAGCGCCTGTCCATGCGTATCAAAACAGATGCGGTGAGGATGGTAATAAGAAGGAGAGCTACGTTATTAATCTGAAAGATATGAGACAAATTATATGAATCAGTTAGATGGAAGGAATACGCAGCATGAGTGAGTCAACCGAGCAGCAAGCGCTCATACAATGGGCTAATATATATTCAACTGAGGTGCCAGAGCTTAAACTTTTGTACGCGATCCCAAATCAAGGCGGAGGCGGCAAAGCTGCTATCATCAGGGGCCAGCGCATGAAGAAGGAAGGGCTGAAAAAAGGAGTGCCTGACCTGTGCCTGCCAGTTAGACGAGGAGCCTGGAATGCGTTATACATCGAGATGAAGGATGTGACAACGGGCAGGCTATCACCCGCGCAGTTAGACTGGATGTATATGCTGACTGACGCAGGTAATTGCTGTTGCGTGGCGCATGGCTTTGAAGCGGCCCAGGTGGCGCTTCAGGAATACCTTGCCATCAGAGATTACGACAACGATGGAGGGTCAGCGCAGCCCTGGCCCACAAACAACGGGAAGCCGTTTAGAGTGATCCAGGGCAGTTAGACAGTAAATAAACTGCGCCACTCTCCAGCATCAACTTTGCCGAGCCTGTGGGCTGTCATCATGCCGTCATGCAGCATTTCCAAGATGAGTTCAGTTTTGTTTTTGCCGAGAGTCTTAGCGAGTGCCGTGAAAGCCTTCAACTCTCCAGCAGTTAGACGGACATTCACGCGGCAATTGCGCCGCTCTTCAGGTGGTAGCTCTACCGTAGGCATGCTATTTCTCCTTTGTGAAATTAAAAATCAGCGCCAGTTAGACTGTATAGCGCCAGCGAAAAAACCAGGTGCTGGTGCGGCTTCGCCGCCAGTTAGACTGAAAAATAAGGGTTAATCCCTTATGATTAAACCCTTGCGCGGGTACCCTGGCGATTAGCGCCAGGCGCACCCTGGTAAAGGTTTAAATCAATGAATCATCTTCCATATCAGAATAATATAAAATATTATCATCTTCCTTTTCAGGTATGGCGGGATTGAATGTTATGCGCGCCAGGTTAATGGAAAATTCCGCGCCGCATTGCTGGCAATTGTAATGTTCTTTATTCCCTAATACTCCCAAAAGGTTTAGCGTGCCGCCGCATAATTCACAAAATAAAACTTCCATAGCATTTCCCCTTATTTATAATGAAAAGACTAAAATGGTTAAAATGTATAAAAGCGCTGCCAGGGTCGCGAATTCAAAAAATAATTTAAACATATGCAATTGCTCCCTTGCGCGCGCCATGCGCTTCAATTGAGATGTTGCGCGCTTGTTTGCTGCCATTACATAAGCGGCAATCGATACATTGCACGCCAGCGCTTGAAAGGCATTCAATTTCACCCGGCAATAATTCAGTGCCTGGCTTGCGCACGCGGAAAGTTCTAAAACCTTTACCTTGCGCCTGGATTGCTAGTTTTTCAGATTCAACCGAAGCCATGAAAAACTTATTCATAGATTTAAAGCGCTTCCATTGGTGGGTATATCCTGTGAAATCTTTTGCCAGACTTGCCAAACTATTTAATATTGATACTGGCAGCGCTGCGCCATCGCCATACGCACCAAAGCGGATATAATAATCTTTGAGAATCATAATTTCGTGATTATTTGGCGTGCTATAAATGCCGCGATGGAAACCTTTCCATACCGCTAACGGCGCTTTTGATAAATCCAGATAGCATCCTTCTTTAATAGGACAATTGCCGCACACGCTAGAATCATTGCCATTTTTTTTTGCTACATGTGGCATCTCATCGCGCGCCATGATCCACAATTGTGCCATGTTGCCAGTTTTAATATTGGCGCTTGCTAAAGTTAAGATTGCTATAATTGGCTTGCCGTCTAATCTTGACGGCCCATCGTAAATCACATATCCTTTTGGCTTTGTCATGGTTGTTTTCCCCTTATAAAAGTGATATAAGGGAATTGAATAGCGATCGAATGTTATTCAATTCCCTTAATTGGGATAGCCTGGTGCATATTTCGCGATATGTTGCCAGGCTTTTTTTATTTATCTGCGCGCGTATGCTAAGTTTATAAAGAATACACAAATACCGACTACGCCACATGTGGCTATTATTCCCACCAGGGTATAAATGATGTTTTCTATATACATGTTGTTTCCCCTTTTATTAAGTTTTTGTAATTATTTGCAGCTGTTATAAATTTCGCATAACATGCCAAAGGGATAGCTATTGGCGACTTCCCATGCATTGATATAATCGGCTGATACAAATAGGCCAATAATTATTAAAACGAAAATGATAATTTGATTAATCATGTTATTCCCCTTATTAAGTTTATTGATGGCGTATGACATAACGCCAATATAGATATTGCTATGTATTTTGTCAAGGGGAAAAACAAATAAAAGAGAATTATTTTGCAATCGGATACGCTAGCGCGTGTATATATTCACTATATACACAATGGCGAATTTTTGGGATTATTGTGGATTATTTGCTAGTGGTGTGGCAAGCGCCAGGGGATTTAAAGGCACTGGGCCGGCGCTGGTGGATTCAAATTAGCGCCAATATGTGGGGAAATGCTATTTTTGGGGATTTTGTATAGTATCGGCGAATGCCAGCTTTTCTATATGATCAATGTAATTTGTTACCAGGGTCGCGACAATATCCGATACTGATACGCCAGTACATTGCATTACGGCTTGGAGGCGGCGATAATCTGACGGGGAAAGCCTGGCGTTTATCATGTGGGAGCGCTTGCGGCTGAATGCCTCTTTAAACGTTAGACTAGGAAGGACAGGTAAATACCTCCCATTCGTATCACGAGAATTATATGGGTTGCCGCGCTTACCAGGCTTATGCAGTGGATTAATCACGAGATTAGCACGCCCCTGGAAAGCATGGCGTAGGGTATCGCGCTGCAATGAAGTGCCTTGAATGATCGCGCGCGCTTCGTGCTATACGATTGAATCCCTTTTTTTTGGCCCTGGCGCGCAGGAAAAAGGAAAGGGGTACCCCCCAAGAAATCCGATAGCTCACACGATATGGTTCCCCCACACGCATTAAACTCAAATCGAAGCCGTATGACAATTCGCTGTAAACATGAAACAAAGTGTTTCATCCTTCATCCTCATCTTCTGCCACTATCTCAGTAATTTCATCGCCAGCGCGTTTCATGGCATCCGCCAGGGTCATTGCATTGCCTTCTTTATAGCATTCGGCAAAGTCGTAGGTAACAGGCTCGCCAGATTTGCCTACAAAGCTGACTGAAATTTGTAGGAAACAGGTATAGCCATCGAGTTTAGCTTGATCGAACTGGATGTTGTTTGGGTCTGGTAGGGAGAGCGGGTCTTCAAACATAGGTAAGAGTGCGCCAATAGTGTGAAAGGGTGCCTTACTATACTTTAATTTAGTGGCACGGTTTTATGAATAAAAAAAAATAGAATCAGCCTGCGTAGCAGGTAGGTTGCGCAGCAACCCAACGCTTATTCTTGTTCCTTTGACTTTGTTTTTTTTGTTTATTTGGCGATTACTTTGAAAAAGTATACAGCACGCCGTGCAAAGGTATAATCAAAAGCACAAGAATAAGCTTGTTAGGGAGAAGCGTTGTTTCTTCTACGCTTCGCTCCGAAAATCAAAACCAACAAGCGTTTTAGACATATCGTAATGCTTTGATGATGTACTACAAAAACCTATTATATCATATATTCGCCTAAAAGTCAAGATAAAAATGCAAACTAGCCAATATTAGCTTAAATGTGGCGCTTCATTGGGCTTTGCGTTTGGCTCTGCATACCAGGCTGCTCCGCATTCCTGGCACTCATACCGGGTGTACCTCCCGCTTGCCGCGTCCTCAACCTTCTTTCCAGATGCAGTTTGGCAGTCGATACACACCTTTGCCTTGTCCACCTAATTACCCCTAAAGTCTATATTATACTTGACTTCATGCACAGTTAATGTGTATAATAGTAGTAGAGGGACAAGAAGTCAACGATTAAATGCACTTGAAGTGAAGAAAAACCGAAGGTTGGTTGTTACCAGGAGCCAGCCAAATATCTCCAAAGAGGTTGTTCACAGCGCCAATGACATGTTAAAGACGAGCATTGACGACACTGTGTCAATCCCCTCGTCATTTCCAGAGCCGTGGGAGTTACGGCAGGGCCAGAAATTCGTTCTGCTTAAACATCTCAAAGAGATGGCAAAGCTCTCTGGTCTTCTGAATGTCGATCCAAGTCCTGCTGATGAAGAACATTACGAGTTGCCCCACATGCCACCACCCAAACACCAGAGATGAGATCAATATTTTTGACAATACATTTAACTGGTTTATCTGTGAACGATGCGATGACGTTTGGGTGGAATCACAATACGGCGAATTAATAGAGTCTAATCCTTACGAAGAATATATTAGTGAGTTGGTAGTGCATTGAGTGATATAGACCAAATTACAGAACATTTCTCCCGTAAAGAATTTTTATGTAAATGCGGCTGTGGAGCGAATCACATTACCAAAGAGTTGGTAGACAGGCTGGAAGTGGTTCGCATTATGTACGGGAAGCCCATGAAAGTGACCTCTGGAGTGCGTTGCGCATATCACAATAAAGGGGTTGGCGGAAGTGACACAAGCGAGCATTTAGATGGCAACGCCGCCGACATTGCAGTGAAAGGTTGTTTTAACCGCGATTCGCTTATGGGATTCATGCGCACTCAATTTAAACGCATAGGAGTCGCCAAGGATTTTATTCATTGTGACATAGGGGATTTGCATGGAAAACCTTCGCCGTGTCTATGGACTTACTAAGTGACGTTGAGGCAGCAGATCAAAGCGCTCCAGTTTGAAGACCTGATCTTGGTTGATTGGGATGACGCTGGCGATATTGAAGGCGAAAACGCCTGGGCCGACTTGAGCGATAAGGATAACTACAAGGAAATCCCGGTGAAGACCGTGGGGTTTTTCCTGAAGGCTACAAAGAAGACCATATATTTCTGCAACAACATTGAGTATTCCGACAAACAGAATCGGCAAACAGCGGTGCGAGGCCAAGTGCCAATCGGCTGTATCAACAAAATATCTAAACTAGAGGTAAGTAATGGAAAAACTAATTGAGCCGTTAGTCAAAGCTGTTGATGGCTTTATGCCAGGCATGAAAACATATTTTATGATGTTTCTGGGCCTGGGCATGACGGTGTGCCAGATGCGTGGCTACCATGTATTTGATGTGAACACCTGGCAGGCAGTGGGCATCATGGGCGGAATTACCTGGAAGATGGGATTAGATCGTAAGAAAGGCAGATAAATGAGCGTAGCAAGGCGGGGTCAGGAGGAGAAGTGCTGATTGCATCAGTTATCCTCATAACTTTACTGGCGCTGTACTACGCCACCAAACTGGGTCAAAAAGTTGAGAGAAGTGATAGTTACAAGGCAGGGTTGGCAGTCCACTCCAAAATTAATAAGACGAGGGCTGACGCGCTTAAAAAAAGAGATGCTGACCTTATGCGCCTACATGATAACCCCCGCGATGTATTTGATATTGATGATAGCACTTAGTAGCTGTTCAGCTATCCCAAGCGGTGGTTTAAATATCGCTTACCCAGACAAACCCGAACCACCTGTAGCAAGGTTTAAGGACACAGGGGCTAATTGTATTACAAATAAAGAACTTAATTCAATTGGCACTTTTTTCATCGAGTCTCAGAGATACTTCAGCGAAACAGAAGGCATTATTGATGCGGTTAACGACTAGGGGCGCGGCGCTTTTACTGTTGCTCGCGCTTCCTATAGCCGTTTCTGCCCAGTCCGGCTTCTACAACTGGACTAATAAGTATGACGAGGGGGTGATCGAGCCACCGAGGGAAACAGCATTAGGCTGGAACGTCAACGAGGTTCCTCATAATGTAACTTTGTATTTTGATGTTAATAACGATGGCAGGGCTGATATAGCATTTGCTCATTCAATCATCGCGATGAACACGGGCGTTTATTGCGATGCACCTAGGAAGAGTGTTGAAGAATTTTACTGGGTATTCTCAACTTGCCCAAGCGAACACGCCGCTGATTATTATGTAACTAAGCAGTGGATTTTATACCGAATTTTACAAGGAGGAGGATGGAAACGCCTCTTTATGTTGATAGATGAGCCTAGCGCCAGACATACAACAAACATATCGTAACATTGATAAGCAGCTTGGCATCAAGACGGCGGAGGAGAAGAAAGCTGCGGTTGCAGAGATTGAAGACCTGGGTGTTGCCGGAACTATTAAGAAGGCAGTCGCTAACATTGGCGGGGTAGACGAGCTTACCCAGTGGGCAAAATCAAGCGATAGAAACCGTAGAGAATTATTTGGCTGGTATGCAAAATTAGCCCAAAAGGAAGATGGTGACACGGGGCTAAAAGTCCAGGTGAACATCGTAAATTATAATGGCGACCCTGACACTACCACACAAGTTTACGCCGAGACAGTACCAACTGCCCCTCTTTAGGGCGTTTGACGATGGAGCCAAGCGAGCGGTATTAGTCTGGCACAGACGCGCAGGGAAGGATAAAACAGCTTTAAACCTCTGCGTAAAAGAGATGTTCCAAAGAGTGGGGCAGTATTACCACTTATTCCCAACAGCCAGGCAGGCAAGGAAGGCAATCTGGGATGGAATAGATAAGGCTGGGCTGAAGGTGATGGATCACTTTCCAAAAGAGCTTATCAAGTCCAAGAACGAAACGGATATGAAGATTACTCTCTGCAATGGGAGCATCTATCAATTAGTTGGCACAGACATGGGCCTTGATTGGCTCGTTGGCACAAACCCAGTGGGGCTGATCTTTTCGGAGTATCCAATCATGACTCCGAAAGCCTGGGATTTAATGAGGCCAATCATAAGAGAAAACGATGGGTGGGCGTTGTTCATATACACGCCACGCGGTCAGAATCACGGTCATAAAATGTATGAAATGGCTGACAAGAACGACAAGTGGTTTTGTTCACGCCTCACCGTCAAAGATACTATACGCGATTCACTGGGAGAAGATGGCTCCCCGGTAGTCAGCGATGAAGATTTAGAAGAAGAAGCAAACGAAGGTATGTCGCCAGAAATGATTCAGCAGGAGTATTTCACGAGCTTCCATGCGGCAATCCCTGGAGCGTACTTTGCCAGGGAAATGACGAAGGCAGAGGATGACGGAAGGTTTCTAAATCTGCCCTGGGAGCCAAAGGTTGATGTATGTACAGCCTGGGATTTAGGTGTTGACGATGCCACCTCAGTTATCTTTTACCAAACAGTTGGCAACGAAGTCCGATTAATCGACTACTACGAGGCTACAGGTGAAGGTCTTCCACATTATATCAATGTACTTAAAAGCAAGCCTTATGTATATGGGGCGCATCATGCACCGTGGGACATTGAAGTGCGAGAGCTTACTACAGGAAAGAGCCGCCGTGATACGGCACGCAGTTTGGGAATCAACTTTACAGTCGGCAAGAAAGTCCGACTCAAAGAAGAAGCGATAGAACAGGGCAGGCAGATCATAGCAAAATGCTGGTTTGATAAAAAGAAATGTGAAAAGTTGATTTCGGCTTTAAGAAATTATCATAAAGAGTATGACGATAAATTAGGAACATATAAGAAAACGCCAGTTCATAACTGGGCCTCTCACGCCGCCGATGCGTTTATGCAATTGGCGATGGACTACAGGGAGCCTCGGACTGAGCCAATGCAAACCCAGGCTATACAGGAGTTTGAGTTATTTTGAACATCTTAGACATCATCAATTCAATTTGTATGAGTTCCGCGCCGCCGCCAAGGCCAGTGTATACTCCGCCACCTCCACCTCCACCTCCACCAGAGCCGGAGCCAGAGAACACCCCGGCTGCCGTGCAGAAGCGCGAGCGTAACGCTTCCCAGAGAAAACGTGGCAGGAGTTCGCTCATTGCCAACACAGGTGGAGCATCTGGGTTGGGTGACGATAATGACGGCAGCGTTAAAAAGACACTTGGAGGTTGATGATGCAAATATTTGATGTAATCGGCTCTATATGTTTTGGCGGAGCGCCTTCATTGCCCCCGGCCCCGGCTCCTCCACCCCCTTTGCCTGACATCAGTGCAGAGGAAGAGCGAAAGAGAGTGGCTGAACGAGCCAAAGCAGCAGATCGTAAACGAGGCAATCGTACCTTGATTACAAACCAGGGTGGCGCACAGGGGTTGCTTGATGACGATTCAGATGTAAAACAAACATTAGGGGGTCTATGAGCTACCCTGTGCCGGGTCAACCTAATAGAACATATTTTATGGAGCAATATTGGGATAATCGCACTGGGAATATGATTTCTAATCAGCAAACCCACCAGATAGATGATGGTTTGGTTGCGGAGCAGGATCGAATAGTTGCCAGCCGCAATAAAACTGGTGGGGTTGTAGATAAACCGCCAGGAGAGTCCTTATTGACCAACTCTGGTACTAAGAAGCGCAAGCGCATTTTAGGATTAGGCAAGGATAATACCTCTGGTAGTGGCGGTACTGTCGCAAAAGAGAAGTTAAGCGGAGAATAAATGGCAAACGCAAAAGCATTACTAAGGCGCAATGATGTTCTTAAAGATGATCGTAATCTTTGGGATGGGTTCTATCAGGATGTTGTAGATTACATTCGCCCTGGCAAGCAGACCACAGAAGAGCATCGAGTTGCTGGCACAATGCGCCACAAACACTATGATTCTACTGGGCCACACGCCTCAAATACCCTTGCTTTAATTATGGCGGATACTTTAACGCCTAAAGCAATTCAGTGGCATGGTTTTAAAATCCCAGAAGCATCCCCACTCAAGCAATTTAATACAAATCAAAATGTCCTCGACTGGTTTAAGACGGTTGAAGACTCTGTGCGCTTCGCATTAGATCAAAGTAATTTTTACCCAGTCATTAACGAGATATACCTAGACTTTAACAGCTTCGCCACTATCTGCTTGTATGTAGAAGAGGCACGCATGAAGACAAAGGGTTTTAATGGCCTGACCTTCAGGGCGTTGCCAATTGCTTCTTATGTATTTGCTGAAGATGATGGAGGGCAGGTTGATACGGTGATGCGTGAGTATGAGTTAACGGCTCGACAATTTGCGCAACGCTTCCCAGATGCTTCACTCCCTGATGCGGTTAAGAAGGCTCTGGATAAAGCCCCGGACGATAAGTTTGAGATGTTGCGCGTTGTCGCACCCTCTGAAGATATTAATTCAAAAGTAAAGTTTCCTTTTGCGTCTGTAGACATTTACAAAGACAAGGCGCAGATTGTTGATGAGCAGGGATACCACGAGTTCCCTTACATGGTTGGCAGATGGGATAAGGCCACTGGAGAAATACGAGGCCGAGGCCCAGCAGCCATTGCGTTGGATGATATTAAATCACTCAACCAACTTCGCAAGCTGGAACTACAGGGATTAGATAAAGCAGTTAACCCTCCGATACTTGCACCAGAAGAAGGGTTTGTCGGCACAGTAAAGCTTGGGCCAAACTCAATTATATACAGTCGCAACCCCAACGATGTACGCACACTCCCTGCTGAACTTCGGCTTGATCTTTCTTCATTGAAGGCAGCCGACCTTAAACAGGGTATCAGGGATATTTACTTAACAGATCAATTGAATTTGCCTCGCACCAAGCAGATGACTGCAACTGAAGTTGCTCAACTGCGTGGCGAGATGGAGCGATTGCTCGGCCCAACGATTTCAAGATTTGAGTCTGAAGTGTTAGGCCCGATGCTGGAACGAGTGGTTGGCATTATGTTCCGCACAGGCGCATTGCCCCCTCCACCACCAGAGCTTGAAGCATTGGAAACAATTGACATTGAGTATGTAGGTCAGTTGGCACGCGCTCAGAAGATGGTTGAGATTGAGTCTATTAATAACTGGGTGAGCATGATTGCGCAGTGGGGCCAGATTGATCCAAACGTATTGCAAATGCCAGACTTCCAGGCGGCAGCAAAGATTGCGGCTCCGATTTTAGGGGTGCCTAAAGCGGTGGTCAAAGGGGATGCAAGGTTGGAAGAAGACCTGGCGGCACAGCAGCAGAAAATCGCACAACAGGAACAGATGGCACAGGTAGGGGCAACAGCCGAGGCAGCGGGTAAAGCAGCGCCTATGGCACAGGTCTTACAGAATGGAGCAGAAAATTTAAGTGAAGAAGATAAAGCAGCCCTCGTCCAGCAGTTCACAGGCGCAGGAGCTAACTGATGAGAGGCAAATAGCACAAGCGTTTTACAACGCATTTAAAAGTCCAAACGGGAGGTTGGTCTATAACTGGCTGGAAGGCCAATACAACAACTCCTCCAGTTTTGTTCCAGGGGAGCCAGAGACAACGGCGTACAACGAAGGTTGTCGAGCGGTATTTTTGCAGATTAAGCACAACCTGGAATACTGGGAAGAAAAAGGAAAAGAGTTATGAGCGATGAAGCTGCAACCTCGGAAGAGGTAGCTGATGAGCAAGATGTGGCAACAGATGTAAGCGCAGAAGAAGTATCAACGGAATCCTCTTGGCGGGATACATTGCCGGACGAACTTCAAGGAGTCAAAACGCTTGAAAAGTTCAAGGATACTGATGCCCTCGCAAAAGGGTATGTGCATTTAGAAAAGTATTTTGATGGCACAATTAAAGTGCCAGGCGAAAACGCCACCCCGGAAGAGGTTGACAAGTATTACAGTAAACTGGGCAGACCTGATACGGCAGATGATTATGAGTATGAAAAAGCCGAAATGCCGGATGGTCAGTCTTATGACGAAACTTTTGAGAAAGCGTTTCTCGCTAAAGCCCATTCTGAAGGGCTGAACAACAAACAGGTTTCATCTTTGTACGAATGGTGGAACGGGCAGTCGAAAGATATACATGTTCAGAATACGGTAGCCAAGGAAAACAGTATTCAGAAGGCCGAGATTGAATTAAGGGCTGACTGGGGCAGGCAGTATGATGAAAAGATTTCAGGTGTTGGTCGATTAGTCGATCAGTATGCCAGTGGTGAGGATAGACAATACCTCATAGATAGTGGCATCGGCAATGACCCCCATCTGGCAAGGATGCTGGATCGCATTGCCAAGGATCATGGAGAGGCTAAACATTTAGGTGATCCCAAGATCAATGCGTTTACTGACCCAGCTTCTGCACAGCAAGCTAAAGACGCTTTCTACAAAGACACTGAAGGCGATGATTACAAAGCATATTTCAACGAGAACCATCCTCGACACAAAGAGGTGGGGCAAATGTTGGAGCGTTGGAATAAGACAATTTATGGGGATGAATAATGGGCCTTCACACCTCGATCAAGTGTGCGGACTGTGTTCATCTCGTTCCGCAGACGCAAGTTTGCTTGGAATATAAAGCATCGGTGGATGGTGACTCCGAGCGTAATTGCTACTTTTATAAAGTCGGCGCTTACGCAGAAGCCCAACCTGTAAAGGTTAAGGGCAAGCCAAAAAAGAAGGTGCGTAAAAAAGCACTTTCATCGGCTGCTTAACCCTCTGGGTAATTAAGCGCCACTTATTTGATTTCCTGACAACCCTTCGGGGCCAGGCAACACTGTCAGGAGAGTCCATAGTTTGGGCAACTCTCCGAAAAAACGATTCACAAAACTGTTTTTAGGAGAGTTTTAAATGTCTACACAAATTAACAAGGCATTTGAGCAGCAGTTCTCGGATAACTTCATTCATCTGGCAAGCCAGAAGGAATCAAAGTTAGGGTCTGCGGTTCGCGTTGAGCAAGTCAACGATGCCAAATCTTTTCATTTTGACAGAATGGACACTGTAAATATGGTTCAATCTGTCAGCCGTCACGAAGATACTCCGCTTACGGAAGTACCTTTTTCACGCAGACGAGTTACCTTTAATACCTACCGAGCCGTTGACTTAATTGACAGTCCTGATCGCGTCAAGATGGCTAAAGACCCATCTTCCCCATCAATGAAACAATTGGTGTGGGCGCTTAATCGTCAAAAAGATGATTTGATTATAAGCGCCGCTTCTGGGAACGCCTTTAGTATTGATTCGGCTGATTCATCTACAAATGTCGCCCTTCCCGCAGCTCAGAAAATTGCTCATGGTAGCGCCGACATGGATTTGGCAAAAATTATTGAGTGTCGAAAGATACTACTCGATAACGATGTTGACACGGATGAAGAGTTGTTTTGGGCGATTGGGCCTGCACAGTTGGAAGCGATGTTGAATATTACCACTATTACATCGAGCGATTACAATTCCATCAAAGCTTTAATGAGCGGTGAGATTAATACGTTTATGGGCTTTACCTGGATTGTTTCTACTCGCTTGTCGGTTGCTTCCAGCATCCGCAAAACTCTTGCCTGGGCTAAATCTGGCATGGGTCTTGCCATGAACGGTACTCCAAACATTCGCATTAGTGAGCGTGCAGACAAGAACTACTCGACTCAGATTTTCGTGGAAGCCAACATGGGCGCAACGCGAATTGAGGATGAAAAGGTTGTTGAAGTTTCTTGTGATGAATCTGCGTAATAACGCATAACTGAATGTTTAATTTAATTTTTGAGGAGTATTATAATGACAACTGCATATTCAACGGAGATCACTAACTTTCGGGCTTCCCCGCAAGTTAAGTCAACTCCTGGCAGCGCACATGGGAAGGTTCGTGTATGGTCTGATACCATCGCTGTCGCAACCACGGACATTGATGATGATGACATCATCCACATGGCTTTGATTCCCGGCAATGCCAAAATCAAATCCATCAAGGTGTATAACGATGACCTGGATTCCAATGGATCACCCGCTCTGGTAACAGACGTTGGTGTATACAACGGCCCTTCAGGCTTCAATGACACCGATGCTTCAGCCACTCGCTATGACGCTGGTGCTGTGATTGATCGCGATTGTTACGGAACGGTTTCTACCGTTCTCCAAGCTGCGGTTACTGCTGGCACTGAGTTTCGTTATGAAACGCTGGGCATTGAAACCATTGGCAACTACATGTGGGAAGACGCTGGATTGAGTTCTGATCCTCGTGCTGACCTCTACATCTCTCTCACGATTGAAACAGTTGCGGCTACTGCTGCTGCTGGCGACATCTCAATTGTTGTTGAGTACGTTGTAGACTAACTGGATGGGGAGTGGGGAAACTCACTCCCCGTTTTTATAAATAATTGCAAAGAGTTTTATAACTAATGGCATCTTTCGTAGAAATATCCTCCAACGCATTAAGGCTACTAGGTGACGATCCTATCGTGTCGTTTGGCGATGATACGGAACGCGCCAGGTTGGTTAATGCCATATACGAGGAAATGCGTGATGAAGTTGCTCGCGCCGCTATTTGGAATTGTTGTAAGGCCAGGCAGATATTAGCCTCCCTTACAGAAACGCCTGCTTTTGGCTGGGCCTACTATCACCAGTTACCTTCCAACAGTTTGCGTGTCGTTGATGTCAGGTCTGGTGATATTCGCATAGACCATGAAGTCGAAGGTAGAAAACTAATGACTGATACTTCATCGGTCAATCTAATTTACATAAAACGGGTTACTGACCCCAACGAATTTGATGCTCTGTTTGTATCTGCATACACAGCTAGAATTGCTGCTGAACTCGCACTCCCAATCACTGGCAGCAATACCGTTGCGAATGCCATGTGGCAATTGTATGAAAGAAAAGTTCGCGAGGCTCGCACGATTGACTCTCAGGAAGGAACCCCGGCAACGTTTGATGCACAATTAATAGTAGACGCTAGATCAGGGACGGTAGTATAGATGGCTAAAGCCCATGCAATGTATTCCAGCTTTACGACTGGAGAAATTACGCCAAGACTGGAAGGCAGAGTTGACCTCGGCAAGTATAAAGATTCCTGCCAGATAATGGAAAACGCTTTTGTCATGCCGCACGGCGGAGCAAAGCGGAGAGGCGGCTTCAACTATGTTGCCGATGTTAAAGCTGCGGCGACTGGCTCAACGCTTGTAACCAACGGGACATTTACTTCAGATATATCTGGATGGACTGACAAGTCTGTCAGTTCTGGTTCTATTGCCCATTCTACAAATTTAATGAACATCGTGTCTGTGGACGCAAGTAACTATGGGTGGGCAGAACAAAGCATTACAACGGTAGCAGGGCGAAGATATATTCTAGGTTTCACCATCGGTACAGGAGCTATCGGCGTGCAGGTCGGAATCGCTACGGGTGGTGAAACCGTTTACGCTTCAACCAGCTTTGCTGTTGGCACACACACAATAGAATTTACTGCACAAACGACATCAACATTTATCGGCTTTAAACATACGACAGGCGCTACTCATACTTTGGATAGTGTGACAATGTTCCTGGCAACGGAAGACGCAAAGGTAAGACTCGTGCCATTTGAATTTTCGGTGACACAGCCTTATATCTTGGAATTTGGAAACCTCTATATAAGGGTCTATCGAAACAATGGTCAGATACAGAGTGGTGGCGTGCCTGTTGAAATCACTACGACTTACACCACCGCAGATATACCGAGTTTACATTTTGCACAGTCGGCTGACACGCTTTATATTGCGCATAAAGACTATGCTCCTCGGAAGCTTACGAGAAGTTCTCATACGTCTTGGACTCTTACCACCATTAGCTTTACTGGAGCCACGTTTCCGAGTACCTTTTGCGCTGGCGCTGCTGGCGTTGGGACTGATGGTAGCGACCAGAATCCTGGGGCTGTAACGTTTTTTAATCAGCGTTTGTACTGGGGTGGCAGCAACGATGACCCTCAAAAGATTTGGGGAAGCGAAGTGGCAGATTTTGAAGCCATGAACCAAGGGACGGCAGCGGATGATGAAAGTGTTGAATTTACACTCGTGGCAAACGAAGTTAATGCCATACAGTGGTTATCAGAATCGACTGACATGCTCTGCGGCACTCTCGGCGGTGAGTTCACAATCACTGGAGGGCAGGACGACAATATCACCCCAACAAATATCAAAGCAGTCCGCCAGGCGAGCTTTGGCAGCAACAAGGTTATGCCGCTCAACGCAGGTAATCTGCTTTTGTTTAACCAACGTGCTGGCAGGAAAGTACGCGAGCTTGTTTTTAACTTTGACGTAGATGGTTATTTAGCCCCTGACATTACGCTATTGGCTGAACATGTAACAGAGTCTGGGATAACGGACATGGCGTATCAACAGGAGAACGATGCGCTTATCTGGGCAGTCACCGCTGACGGTGTACTCATTGCCTGCACATATTTAAGAGATCAAAACGTAGTGGGGTGGCATCGCCATCCTATAGGTGGAGAATTAGCAGAGGCTGAAACGGTTGCCGTTATCCCCTCTGCTGATGGTTTGCGAGGTGAGCTTTGGTGTGTAATAAAGAGAAGGATTAACTCGACACATACCAGGCGATATATTGAGTATATCAATCCATCAATCTTTGTGGATTCAGGTCTGGTATTGGATACCCCTATTACTATTAGCGGGGCGACACAAGCCAATCCAGTTGTAGTAACAGCAACCTCGCATGGCTTGAGCAATGCTGACTTAGTTGACATCAAAGCGGTCAAGGGCATGACTGAATTGAATGGCAACCGCTATAAAGTTGCCAATCAAACGACACACACCTTTGAACTGACATTACAAAGTGATGATAGTGATATTGATGGCAGTGCGTTTACCGCATACGATTCTGGTGGAGAGGTTCGCAAGGGTATTACGACAATCACGGGCCTGGAGCATTTAGAAGGTGAGTCAGTGCAGATTGTAGGTAATGGCGCTGTGTTCCCAGCTAAGACAGTATCAGGTGGGGCAGTCACGGTGTCCGAGGCGGTATCCGAAGCCTATGTAGGATTAGCTTATACAACCACGGTCAAACCTAGTAGGCCGGAGTTTGGCTCACCAATGGGGATTACCCAGGCGAAGCCGAAGCGATGGAATAACATATTTGTACGGTTGATAAGCACAACTGGAATAAAGATCAACGGGGATCAGATGCCTTTCAGAAAATCATCTGACCCTATGAATGAGAAGGTTGCCTTATTTTCTGGCGACAAAAAAGTATCAAACATGGGATGGGATAAAGATGGCTTTGTGGAAGTCAAGCAGGAGCAACCTCTTGACATGCACATAGTCGCTATTGGCGGAGACTTAAATTCAGGTGAGGTCTTTACCTAAGCGTTGGATTCAGCAGTACGAGCCTTGGCATATGGATGCACTGAGTATGCGATGGCACGAAGAAGATACTTTTAAGTTGGTTGATAGGGATTTAGATAAGATTCTTAAAAAAACGAACAAAGGATGTTCTTTTACAGGATTTGCTGAAGATAAGATTATTGGGTGCGCGGGAATACTGCCACTCTGGGATGGAGTAGGCCACGCCTGGGTAGTCATGGGCAAGGACTACAAGAAGCACCGCATCTGGATACACAAGCAAGTTAAAAGCATGTTCTTCAAGATTGCGGTAGGGATGGAATTTAAACGTGTCCAGGCAAACGTACAGGCTGACTTTTATGACGCTCTTCGATGGATTGAGGCATTAGGCTTCACATGCGAGTCAACCTTAAAGAGATACGGGCCTGATGGCAAAGATCACTATATGTATGTAAGGTTTTTTTAATGATAGATCATCATACTGACGACATTCAACGAAGCATGATGGAAAAATGCTTTAAGTTTGAGCCAACAACGATTGCTTTAGCTAGTTTGGCAGTCTCAATTGTAGGCACGGGTGTCACTGCGTATGGGCAAGCCCAGCAAGGCAAGGCCACCAATAAGATTGCCCAGCGCAACGCTCAAATACAGAACAACAACGCTCTGATAGCACAGCAAAACGCTGAGTTTAATGCGCAATTAAAAGAGCGCGATGATAAGAGGCGAAGAGCCTCTATGCGCACCAAGCTATCTGCATCAGGTGTGCAGGTATTTGACGGCACAAATTTAATTGCATTAGCAGAGCAGGAGTTTACAGACGATTTGAATGCTCAATTAATACGAAGAGGCGGGACTATAGACTCAGCAAACCTTCGCCAGCAAGCTGGCATTACCTCGGCACAGGGTCAGGTGGCTCAATCTGCTGGCAATGTCGGTGCCGGGGCTTCACTACTAACTGGCATAGGCAGCGCTGGGGTAGATTACGCAACCTTTAAACGAGCGAGTTAATGGCAATTAATTTGGATACCCGCGTGAGCGGAGTTGCGAAAAATGAAGGGTTTGCACAGACGATCAACCCCGCTCCGTTTGTCAATGCGTTCAATAGCACCATACAGACAGGCCAGCAATTGCAGGCTTTGGGGCAACGTGGCAGTAACTTTGCATTAGCAGAGCAGAAGCTGTACAACGCGACACAAACAGATTTATTGAATATTGAACGCAAGACGACAATGAATGAGTTTGTCAATAATACCCGTAATACGAAGAGGCGGGAAAATTTAGAAAATGATTACAGGAGTGGTTACGATCGAATTAACAAGGATATTATTAAGAAGGCTCCCAATGATCGCATCAAGGCTTTGGTGGCGGCTGAAGGGAATAGCTATTTTGCATCCAACTTCCCCTCCATCCAGAAAGAAGCCCGTGTCTATCGGCTGAACGCACAGAAGACACAAGTGCTAGATCGTGTCCGTGCTTTGCGGGTTGAGTTGACCCAGACGGGTGACCTTCTTAGAAAGCAGGAACTTTATAAGGATATAAACAAACTGTTGATTGGAGGTCAGAACCAGGGTTCTCTCGACCCTGATGAGGTTTCCAAGGAACTGTTTGAGGTGGCGCAGATAGAAGAAAGCGCACGTTTAACCAAACTGTTATTCCAAGCAGAAACTGAAACGGAAGTTGACAAAATTTTAGCAACTGCCAAATACATGGATGATCCCCAGGCGAAGGCGTTGCTGGAGATACGAGCCTATGGTTGGGTGGGGGCAAAACGCAGGGCTAATATCACGGCTCAAGATAGGGCGGAGAGAATAAAGATAAGGGAATTGAAAACGCATCAGGAAGCGTATCAACGGGATATTAGTGCGCGCCTGTATGCCCCAGAAGATGCTGATATACAGTGGTCGCCAGTAACGATAGCAGAATTGATTGAAAAAGTATCATCGGGTGATATTTCAGAAGCGTATTTTGAAAAGCGCAAGGAGCAAATCAGCCAAGGGTTTGTTTTTAAAAATAGGCAGACTGATCCATCAGAGTTACTTCGTATATCAGATTTAGTTGAAAAGCAATTAAAAGACCCATATGGGGAACACATTGGCATTGATGATATTGAACTCAATCATCTCCTCTCTAATGAACATAGAAGCCTTATGACGCAGCGTCTGTTAACTGGCAAGCGTTCCGAAGCAGATAATGCTCAAACAAAATATGGGAAAATGTTGAAGCGGAATTTAAATGTTGATGCATGGATCGAGATGAATGAGATGACGCTGGTGGAGGCAAAAAATAGAACACTCTATGAATACGAGTTGAGGACAAATCCACTGTTCGCAGGCGACAAAGCAGAAAATCCCGTGGATGTCTTTAACGAGATGATGAGATAAGAACTTAACATTAACACGCCGACACATCCAACGAATAAGCTCATATTGCAGGGTCTGGAAGCTCGTATTGCCCCCCAGTTTCGGGTATTTGTTGATGGCATGGATAAAGACACGGGTAAAGTTCCTAATATTGCTGCGATGAAGGAAAAAATAAAAGCGGCGGTTGCTGGTGGGACTCTTGATTTTGAAGACGCAATAGAGATGACTGATGTCTTGAAGCAAATGGAGGCGATGGGTTGGGATGCCGAAACCATAGAAAAGTTGGGTGGCATCAAATCAAAGAAGACGCTGAACGCAGAAAAAAAAGAGACGGAGCAGCAAGCGGCAGAAGCGGAACGGTTGGCAGAGCAAAAACGTGCAGAGGAATTGAGGCGACAGGAAGAGGATCGTCTTAGAGAAGAAGCGCGGATAGCGAAAGAAGAGGCAGACGCAGAAGAAGCAGTCCGGCATCAAAGAGAGATGGAAGCCAGAAAGGTTGTAGAACAACAAGAGAGAGAGAAGCTGGCGAGGGAGGAAGCACAGCGCAAAGCTGATAAACAAATGAGTGATAGTCTGAGGGCGGTCAGTGACATTGCTAAATCTTTCAACATTGACCCCGATGAGATGGTGAAATTAATCGAGCCTTTATTCCAAGAGATGGGTGGCTTTGAAGCAATCAACCAGATGTTAGGGCAAGAGACAAAAGAGCGTGCAGAAGAGCGCGCAGAAGAGCAAGCCACATTACAGGCTCAACATGAACGAGTGGTTGGCAGAGTAGAGGCCGAGCAAGCGGGGAAAGCTAGGCGAGCGGCGGATGCGGCACAACAAGAGTCCGAGGCCAAGGTATTGGCACAACGGGCGGAACAAAAGCAGGCCGCAGAAGATAAAAAGGTGAAAGAGCAAGAACGTGTAGCTAAGTTGCGGCAACAGAAAGAGGATCGCCTTAGAGAAGAAGCGCGGATAGCGAAAGAAAAAGCCGCGCAAGAGAGGGAAAAACAGCAAGAGTCCGAGGCCAAGGTATTGGCTAGGCGAGCAGCAGAAAAAAAAGCAGCAGAAGATAAAAAGGTGGCAGATGAAAAACGTGTGGTCAAATTAAAACGATTGCAACAAAAGGCCCAGGATGAAAAAGATTTTGCCGCCCTTGCTGAAATTGAAAAGGCATTGGCAAAACAAACCACGGGCCTGGGGAATCAAACGAAATACCCCAATAAGCGCCTTTTAAAACGATTGCAGGATTTGCAAAACAGAAACCTTGGGATTGGTGAAAAATTAGGCCCGATTGAAATAAAAGAAATGGAAACGATTGAGAAGGAAATCAAGAATCGCAAATTAACTCCCTTACCATTAGGCTAATATGGCAGATATTGAAGACAGTGCAGTGTTGGGTGAGAAGGCGGTCAATGAGCGTGTTGACCAGGATCGGTGGGAAGAAGCCCAAGAATATTTGAATTCCGATGATACTGATGTTGAGGAAGATGTAAATATTACTGATGATGAAGGTGAAGAGCAGTATTTCCATCTACCGACAACGGATGCCTCTGGGCTGAAGAACGAGGGTGGATTTGAAATGCGCGATGTCCCACTTCGTGGCAAGGAAGCCCCTGGAACAGTGGATGGGCGCATTGTTTTGCGCTCCAAATTTATTCCGAAGCTCCACAAACTCCCTGGAATGCAAGTTGCTGGCGCTGGCTTAGATGGTGTATCGAAACTCCTTAACACGGCACAGGATGTTGCTAATTTTGCCGCTGGGCAGGCTGATCCAAAAACAGGAGAGTCCCGATGGGGTGATGTAATCCCAACCGTACCTGAAGACGCAAGTATGAGCGGCGGCATGACGGACATTTCCCGCCCGATGATTACATATTTGGCGGATTTTTATCTCAGCAAAAAAATGACACAAACGCTGGGGATATTAAAAAATTCTAAAAAATCCAAGGCGGCGCTGGATGGTATTATCGCCAACTTTGTTGCTTTTGATAGAGATCAAAGTGGATTGAGCGAGTTGATCGAACACTATCCGCAACTATCGAATCCTGTCACCAGATTTTTACAGACAAGAAAAGAAGACCCCAATGTCGTTGCCAAATTAAAAAAGGTAACAGACGGGGCTATAGGAGGATTAGTTGCTGATAAATTATTTGGTGGATTTCTTAATGTTTTGCGTGTGTATCGTGATCGCCAGTTTGTCAGCAATTTACAAAAAGACAGGGCCGCGCGGAATACCAAAGGTCAACCGCTGATTGGTAAGCATGTTGAGGATTTCCCTGATGAGGGGGCGACTGGCAAGCGGCGCAGGCAATTGCGCAAACAAGGTCAAAGCGAAACAGCTAAAGCCTTGCGGGATGAAGAGCCTGGTGTCGCTACTGGCAAGGTTAAAGATATTCCACGCAAGAAACCTCGATATAGCATTAATTACGACACGATTGATTCAATTCAGGATATAAAAAACATGATGGCGCAATTGCGCCGCATGACAGAAAATGAGTTGGTTGAAGATTTAAAGGATGCATCTATCCTTGAATTATTGCCAGAAGTCAAAGAGGAGATTTTAGCAGACCCAACAGCGGCTATTCAAGAAAGCTTTAAGGTTGACCCAAGACAAGCGACCCGTAAACAAAAAGTAGTAGCCAGGGTTTTGGATGTGACATCAGCGGCACACATGCTTGATGTTAGGAATAAGGTATTAGCTGGCGAATTGCCAGAAGATGAAATGTTGCGGTCAATTATTTTATGGAAAAAATTGCATGGCATTAAATCACAAATGCACGCAGATTGGGGGCGGACAGGTAAAGATATGCAAACCCCTGTCAGTCCGATGGAAGAAGCGTTGCCTGATTTTTCAGATGCCTTAGATGATTATGCGGCTGATGAAGGGCTGGATATAGAAAACCTTAGTGGAATGCAGGCAGCAGAAATGCTTGGCCTTTTGGAAGACGCAAGCAAGCGTAAACAATTTCTGGAAAAACTGGAAGGGCCAAGTGGTCTGAAGATGTTTACGGAATTGTGGATGAGTGGCTTGCTCAGTGGTATTCCAACCCACGAAGTAAACTTTGCCATGACCAGTTTAAATATTCTTAATCATTTTCTGCCAGAAACTTTATGGACAGCAACTTTTGATGCCCTGGGCGGAGTCCCTAAAGAAGATCGTACTCATTTTAGACAAGTTGGCAAATCGTTATACAAGTTTAACGAAACCATGCGACATGCCTATAAACTAGCAAAAGCCGCATGGAAGGTAACTAAAACGGGTGGCGAATCTGAAGAACTGAACGAAATAGGTGGCCCGAATGTTGTCAAGCTGGAGGGATTCGGAGAGCCACAGGCAACGGTTGCCAATTTAAATAAACTGATGAAACGCCATCAAGTGGCGGCGGGAAAGAAGGAAGAGTTTTTCCAGTTTGATGAAGCTGGCTGGATGGGAATGCTTTTTGACGGCACGTTTAATTTGTTCCGTACTGTGGGGGCGCGTCCTGTTATCACCTCGGATACCTATCTCAAGGCAGTTGCATATCGCCTGGCACTTCTTGACAAGGCATGGGAAAGCGGATACGCACAAGATTTAACAGGCAAGACATTGGTTGAACACGTTGATGAATTTATGAAAAACCCGCCAGAGGATATGCAAATCCATGCACAAAGCCTGGCAAGGGAGCTGACGTTCACCGCAGAGCCAGGAAGAATTGGCGAGGTGTTGGAACACGCGGTTAATAAGTTGCCATTATTGCGTTTGCCATTTCCGTTTGTCAGAACGCCAACGCAGATCAACAAGACAACATTTGAAAAATTGCCAGGATTAAACCTTTTTGTTAAAGAATCCAGGGAGGATATTTTTGGCAAGGGGCCGGAAAAAGGGCGTGGCGCAAGGCGCAGCCGAGCATTAGCAAAGCTTGCAATGGGTGGGTCAATTGCTTACCTGGCATACCAGATGGCAGATGCTGGGACGGCAACGGGTAGTGGCCCCGTTGGCCCAAATTCCAAAGAGACACGGGCAACCTTAAAGGCCGCTGGCTGGCAAGAAGATTCCATTGTCTGGCAAGCGGATGACAAATCATTACATTATTATTCGTTTGACCGCGCTGATCCGTTTGGCATGGTCTTCGGCTTGATGGTGGATTTTAAAAAGTTTAGAACACACGTTGACCCAGAGGTAGCAGACAATGCGGAACTTGCTTTGTTGTTGTCAATATCGAAGCAATTGTTATCCAAAACATGGGCGACTAATGCGAGAAAGATTTTTGATGTAATTCTTGCGCCGGACAGAACGGATGCGCGTTCTTTAAAACAATTGGCAGGGACATTAGTGCCGAGGTTGGTTGCGCAAATGGGGAAAAATATTGACCCCCATATCAAGGAAACCAGGACGCTGTTTGACCAGATAATGGCGAACACTCCAGGGGTTTCAAAATTCTTAGAGAATAAGCACGATTGGTTGGGGACACCTATTGTCGATGAAGGGCATCTATGGAGTACATTAACGCCAACGCGTCACTCGACAACCAGTGGCAGAAAAGATAGTGATCTGAGATTTGAGGCTGCAACGGTAGGCGCTAGGTTTGCCGTGCCTGACGGTTATGCAGTAGATGAACACGGGGCGGCGGTCAATATTACAGGGCCGCAGGAAATATGGTTGGTGAAACATATTGCCCGTGGCGTGAAAGCCCCAATCACAGAAATAGATAAGCATGGCAACGATAAAAAAGTGATGAAAACTTTTGTCGAAGCCATGCGGGGTATAATCCAAACCGAAGAATACCAATTAAAAAAAGACCCGCTACAGCGTGATAAAGACGGGAAGCCGATGACAGTCCCAACAAGCAATGCTGACCGCGCCGCTATATGGAAGTCGGTGTATAACGATTATAAAAAGGTGGCTGTCGCAGATTTTAAGGCAAAACATCCAGCCGTTGCAGATCGTTTCCGTAGAATGTTGGAAATAGAAACATCAGAGCTTACAGGACATGACATGAAAATTAGAAACAATAGAATGACTCTGAGGTAATAAATGACAATCACAACCACTACAGCAACTAGGCAATTCAATGGTGATAATTCTACCACTGTATTTGCATACAATTTTAAAATACTCGCGACAAGTGATATTGACGTATATCTTGGCACACCTGTTGGCGCTCCAACTACATGGACGCAGCAGACCGAGACAACGCACTATTCAGTAAGTGGCGCAACAGATGCAGGCGGGGGAGACATTACCTTCGTAGCAGCCCCGCCGACAGGCACGGGCAACGTTTACCTTCGCCGAAAGACTGCGCAAACGCAATCCACTGATTATGTCGAGAATAGCGCATTCCCTGCTGACTCGCATGAAACGGCCCTGGATCGCGTCACTGTTCAAGTGCAAGAATTGCAGGAAGAGGTTGACCGATGCTTCAAGCTCGGTGATCCATCAAGTCCTGTACCTGATGCCGGGGCTGTTAACTTAACAGATGCCGTTGCCGCACGCGCAAGCAAGGTAGTGGCGTTTGACTCCAGTGGCGACCTGGCTTCTGACCAGGAGATTGGCACACATCAGGGCAACTGGGCAACTTCTACGACCTACGCATTAAGAGATATTGTAAAAGATTCATCTAACAATAATGGTTATATCTGTGTCACAGCGCATACATCGACAGGCTCTACGCCTATTTCATCAAACGCTGATGTGGCTAAGTGGACTTTAATTATTGATGCCGCGAGTGCGACTACCAGTGCCACGGCAGCAGCGGCTAGTGCTACATCAGCAGCGTCTAGCGCTACATCAGCAGCGTCCAGTGCTACATCAGCAGCCAGTTCAGCTACGTCTGCGACATCCTCGGCTTCGGCTGCCTCAACTTCAGCCTCTGCTGCCTCAACTTCAGCTTCTGCGGCCTCAACATCGGCTACGGCAGCGGCTACATCAGCTACGTCAGCCGCATCAGACGCTGTTAGCACAGCAGCAGATGCAGTTAGCATAGCATCAGACGCGTCTAGTACAGCATCAGACGTAACAAGCAGCGGAACCAATGCGACAAATGCTGCCAGTTCAGCCAGCACAGCAACTACCCAGGCTTCAGCAGCTTCGACTTCAGCAACAGCAGCGGCTACCTCTGCTACTTCAGCAGCTACTTCTGCTACGACTGCTACGACACAAGCATCTGCGGCCTCAACTTCAGCTTCAGCAGCAGCGGTAAGTGCAGCAGCGGCAGCAGCTTCAGCCGATGGAATTGATGACGTATACTTAGGAGCTAAATCATCTGATCCTGCTACGGACAACGATGGCGATGCGCTCAATGCAGGCGACTGGTATTGGAATACTACTTCGTCTATTACCAGGATATATAACGGGAGTGCGTGGGAAGATGTATCGGTTTCCCCTAGTACGGTAGTAACTAAAACTTCAACAACAGGTTCAGCCTCACTTCCAGCAGGAACGACTGTGCAACGTGACGGTTCACCTTCAGCAGGTTATCTACGATGGAATACAAGTGATACTTCGGCAGAGGTTTATGATGG
>MPMC02018927.1_pt1 | contig 32994 bp, 43 predicted proteins | sample 1617281 | NCBI WGS metagenome assembly MPMC02 (sample SAMN05944809, study PRJNA350692) | marine metagenome | biome: marine; feature: ODZ; material: water; isolation source: 100 m water sample filtered on 30 um supor filter | place: Pacific Ocean | collected 2012-04-09 | depth 100m m | reverse complement strand
TATTAGATAAAACTATTGATTTTGATGACAATAAAGATGATCCTTTTAATGATATTAAACGTAAGAAGAAAGGTGGTTTTGGATTTCCTTTCTTCCCCGGAGGAAACCGAAGACCAACTCGTCGTCCTGATGGTGGTGATACGCCCGATGCTACTGAAGAACCAACTGCGGCGCGGACTGCGGCGGATCGATTGGCAGCAGATGAAGAGTCAGGATTATCAAATTTAAGTGCTGATTATAAGAATCAAGAGAAGGAAACTATTAGGAGAGTTGAACAATTTAGAAGACAACAAAAAAAGGGAAAACCTGGAGAACAGGACACCGAGGCTGAGCCAAATTCTCCTATGGTTAAACCAGGAGTTGAACCAGGAGTGATGCCACACCTGGATCCCATAGAAATACCAAAAAAAGCAGATCCTGCCGATCTTGATATTGAAATTGAAGCACTGAAACATCTTTATGAGCAGCAACCCACTTTTACTGGTGGACTCCTAGGTAATTTAATTCAACCAGAAGCACAGATTTATGAAAGAGAAGATGGATATGTTGTTATAGTATCTCCTCATGCACGTCAAGCTGGAGAACTTCCAAGTCCATTTGAGAATGGAGGAAAAGTTAGAATTTTACCACCTACTGTTAGTGTATTGCGCCCCGAAGATGTTGCAGCAATTAAGAGTAGTGACGCGGCAAAGGTTGTTCAAGTTATGGAGGTTTTTAACGCGATTCAAGATGTACTTAGCGCAATTTATGGTGTTAGAACGACGACTCGCCGGAGAACGAGTACTGGAAGAACTACTAGTAGAACCTTCACTAGAGTTAATAAACCAAAACTTACTGATGCTGTTAAGGCTGTTAATAATATCAGGAACTTCAAAAGATCGGATAAACCGACGAATACAATTAATCCTGGTCCTAACAATACCGTAACACCAAAGTCAACTCCTGTTCCTCATGCTTCTGGTGGTGTTCCATCCGGTGGCAGAGATATGAATCTTTATCATTCAAAATCACAAGAATACTTCAGAAATGTTTCTAGTAAACTACAAATTCCTAAGTTTGCAGATGGCGGATTTAACTTGCTTAATCCAATGTCCTGGTTTAGGGGAGACTTAGATAAGGCAACTAAAGGTGAGTTAACGAATGTTAGTGATGACACTTTAGCTGGGAAGTTGTATAATAGAAGAATGCAACAAGAAAAAATGATGAGGCAGATGGGTTACGCTGGTGGTGGTATTCTAGATTGGTGGAATAAAGGTAGAAATGCTAGAGTTCCTAATGAAAACAGTGCGTCCTGGAAAACATTACGGGCTGATGATAGAGCACAGATTGGAAGATTTGTAAATCCAAAAAATCCAACCCTACCAGATGGATCTCCAAGATTAACTGGTGGAGCATTACCAAATCCCAGAAAGGGATATCAGGTGAAACAATTTTTTACAGGTAGAGGTGGTGTTACACGTTCATTCAATCCATTCTTAGGGCCTGGTCAAGGGATTAGAAGTGGTCCAACTGCTCTTGGAAGACAGCAATTTGAAAGACCTGTTAGAGCAATGAGCGGTGGTGTAAGAGGTGGTGTTATAACATCTCTTGTACAGTCTATCTTAGGCCCTATATCTTATGATGCTGGTGCATACGTTGGTAAAGAAATAAGGAAATATTTAAATAATTTATTTTCTCCGCAATCTAGAGGTGCTACTACTGAGCCATCACAGAACCTTGAGAACGCTCAGAATACTATGATGAATAAGACAAGTAATCAGCAACCACAGATTGTTCCATTACCTCCTGATTATATTAAACTTCCCGGTAAACAAAAAGAAAAAACTTATAATACTTTTGAGATTCCTGGAATTGATCTAGAACCAAATATTTTTACTCGTCCCAGCAGTCATTTTAATTGATGATTAAAGCAAAGAGTAAAATGATAGAACCATCTTCGGAAGCAGCAGCATCCGAAGTTTTTGCTATTGCTGATAATATTATACCTATTCGTCAGGTATCAGTAGAAACTATTCTGAATACTGACTTCACTGAAGAGATGGATCTGGTTCCTCATACTCAGGTTAAAAGATTAATCATACAGAATAAGACTACTAATCCTGTTAGTAAATTTTTCATAAGGATAGGAGCATATCTTGACTCTTTAGAAAATTTTCTGGTAGATTTAAATAGCAATTATTTCAAATCTATAGAAGAGAAAAAATCTACGGTACATTCAGAAGAAACTGATAAGAAATTAAGAGATAATAAAGCAAAAAGAACTGCTAGAAGAAAATCGGATAACCGTAAAAGAAATCAAAGATCTTCTGTAAGTCTTAAAGATCTTGATAACGATACTATGCTTGCTTTGGGATCTTTACTGGGTCTTACAGCAGAAAATGCTATAAGTGACAACCGAGAATATTTTGGAAATCTTTTCACTGACAAAACAATTCATAAGGATGTTGTTAAGAAAGGTGATTTTGCTGTACTGCCAGGAACTAATGTTGTAGATCCTCCAGAATGGATCCCATTCCCCGCAGGAACAACTGGATTAACTTATACTTCTGGTTTTGGAATGCGTTGGGGTAGACCACACAAAGGTATTGATATTTCTGGTCCTATAGGAACACCTATCATTACTCCTATTAATGGTATGGTTGATGTGATGGGATCATTGTCTGGATATGGCAAAGCAGTTTATATTAAAAGTGGTGATCTGGTAATGGAATTCGGTCACCTGGATTCTATTAATGTAAGACGAATCGGTCAGGAAGTAAAGGCAGGATCAGTAATCGGCACGTTAGGTAACACTGGAAGATCTACTGGTCCTCACCTTCACTGGACTATTAGAATGAGTAGTGCTGCTGTTGACCCAGTTCAATGGACTAAGAGTAATCCACCACTATCATCCACATCTCATTTTACAGCAATTCCAGAACTTGATCCTTTAGATAATGAATCTGAGGGTGGTATTAACTATAATCGTATCATGGTCGGTGAGGCTGGTCCTGAATTTGTTATTCCAATGAGTCAGATGCCAATCTTCGGTCAGTTAATGATGGAAGAGAAGATTAAGTCAATCAATCCATACTATCAAGTGCCATATAATCGTTTCAATGATATTGGATTTGAAAGGCAGTCTGGTATGGGAACTCATATGGCAAGTGGTGGTATTGCAGCTGCAAAACCATTTATCAAAAAGCATGAGGCATTAGGAGCATTTGTTCCTGGAACTGGTGGTGGTAATTATCTTGCTGATTATATTGGTGAGGATATGTCTGAATCAATCAAAGGAACACCGAGATCCAAAGCATATAAACCTTCCACTAAATTACACTCATATATTGATTCTCAAAACGTGGATACCATTGGTTATGGAACCACATTTTATGATAATATTTTTTCTGGCAGAAATGCAGTGGGGAGAGGAGACACTAGCACTGTTAGTGAAATGGAATCTACGATGGGTAGACATGTTAAGGAGATTGATGAGAAATATGATGAAGAGTATCCGATGTATAAACATCTAAAACCTAAACAGCAGGCTGGAATTATATCATATCTTTATAATAGGGGCCCAAATGCTATTTTAACTCATGGTCCTAGTGACAAAGCATTGGGTAGTGGAAACATTAGAGCTCTTGCAGAACTAATTCAGGCAGATATTAAAAGTGTTGGTCCTAAGAGAAGAAAAGAAGAAGCAGATTTAATTAGATCTGGTCCTCTGCAAGTTGTCGGACCCAAAATAGTTGGACCTAAAATAGTAGGAGAACCATCCGTAATGGATTACATTGAGAAATTTTTTAATTCTGGTGATAGCAAGCAATCTTCATTAAATAGTATACCAGATCATACGCAAATGGAAATTGCTAGTGAAACTCAGGAAGAGTTTTCATTTGACAATTTCAAGGGTGAGATAGTTGCTTTATACAAACCTACAGTTCATTACTCTGACCCAGCATGATTAAACCATTAACACAAATTGTTGGCAAAAGTCAGGTTAAAATCCGGGCATTGACTAAAATTATTCCCGCCAAAAAAATCAAGAAAAACCTAAAAAACTTTGTTAATACGGTTATTCCATTAATACCACCAGAGTTATTGGAATTTGAGGATCAACGTCAATATCTTGTACCTAAAACACTATTTGATGTTCTGGTATCAGACGAAGATGTTGATGACTGGAATAGTCTTCTATCTAGATTTAATAATCTGTTAGGTAACCTTACTAAGGTTCTTAATAACATTAGGAAAATTAACTATCAGAAGATAGTTGCTAATAAATTACTGGAACAAGAGATCAGTAATAGAAAGATTAAAGTTACTGAGAAACTTCTTGAAAAAGAAAGATCCGATAATAAAGAACCAGATAGTAAAGAAACCTCAGATGGAAAAATTAAGCAACTTACAGCACTTCTCCTCGCGAGTGCACTGCTTTCTGGCGCTGCTAATGCTACGAGAAGGAGAGAAGTTAATCCATTAGATGCTGCTACTATAAAAAGTGCGAAGGCAAGTGGTGCTGATCTAAAAGCAGCGGCTCATCTTGCTACGCTTGAAGCAGGATCACCACAAGATGTTGCTGATGTCATGCAAGTTATGCTGAATAGAGCAGCAGCAAATCATTCTGGATATGGTTCACTTATTCAGCAGATCATTGCCCCTGAACAGTTCTCACCTTATTCTGCTGCCATTTATGGTGATAGTAAGGATCGAAATGCTGCCTCTTATTATGGCAAACTAAACGTTACTCCACAGGAAATTGTTTCATTAGCATCAGAACCTAATGGTATTGAAATGTTAGTTAAAAGATTTGGTGCTGGTAATGCTGCTGTTGCCCAGCAAGTTCTCAATGATTTTAAGAACGAAGGACCACTATCTAAGGAATCAGCAAATACTATTGGTGGTATGGTTTCATTCCGAGGAATGAATGCTGATGTTGGATCTAATTATACTCAGAGACATGCCAGAGCAAATAAATTCTTTGCTACTGGTGGTATTATTCTTCCTACACTTATGGATCAGTATAATCTGTGGTATAATACTGATGATAAGACTAGTGATATCTCTAAATTTATTGTTGATAGACCAACGATTATTGATGTTCAGAGTATAGGTGAACCAGTTGTTGTTATTCCTACTGAGAGACCTATCGGTCATGAGGTACTGAGTATCTTATTCAAAGAACCATTCAGAAAGATCGAAAAGATCTTTGAACGAAGGGAGCAGGAAGCGAAACCACAAACACCTATTGAAAATAATACCACATCAATCAATAGGACAACGATACCACAATCAGAGAAACCTAAACGTAAGTCACAAAAGTCTTCGATATCTACGCAAGATCCTCTGAAGACCTTCACATTATCAGCGAAGGGTTCTATTAATACGATGAGTTCAGACACTAATCGAAATGAACTTTCATCTGTAGTAACTGAATTAAACACTGCTTTAAGTAATTCTCCATCATCAGATAGATTGGGAAGTAACATACATACAGTATCGCAAGAAACCGATAATGTTTTTAATCGACAAAAATTATTGATACAAGACATTTACGTAACATAAGAGGAATAAATGCCAGCATCAGAAACAGAAAAAAAGAAATCTATATATGCATTTGTATATGATATACCTAGTGCCAGTAAATTAACTGATATTGCCCCTGAAGGAAAACCTATTAATTTTCCTGAGGTGGTGGGATTTGAATATTTTGAAAATGTGCTTGACCCATTTATTCGTGCTAACCTCACAATTCTTGATTCATCGGGTATGATTGATACTGCATTTGATAATTGTGGAGTGAGACAGTTCTGTCCTGTTGGCGTAACATTATATGATCCAAGTCATGAAAAGGAAGGATGGGAACGTGAGAGATCAGTATTTGAGTTTGATGGTGATACTTGTTTTTATGTGAATAGGGTTAGAGATCAGGTAACTCAAGGAAAGAAGAGGGTATATACATTAGAACTTATTACTCGCGATAGTCTTGTAGCACTATCACGAACAATTAAGAGTGCATGGCCCCCGGATAAATCTACAGGTATTGATTATAATACAGTTGTTTCTGATGTTCTTAATAAGTATATTAAAACATCCAAAGATTATTCATATGTCATGGATACTATGAGTGAGAGTGTTGATAAGATCATGGGTAATGGTAGGAAACCTATACAGTTAATTAATAATATCTGTACTAAGGCAACTCCTAAAGCAACTGCTACTGGAGGTGGACCAGAAGAGACAAGACCTACTGGATATGCTTTCTATGAAACATATGACAGTTATAAATTTGACTCAATCTATAAGTTACTAACAGAACCATCAAATCTTAATACCAATCATGGTGCTTACAATTTAAGTGTTGTGAATGATTCTGAATCTACTGAAAAACAAGCAGCATATTCTATTTTAGGATATAAATTTTATGATGGGGCAACTCAAACAAGTTTACAAGATGAAATTGCTGATAAAACGCGAGGTAAAGCAAAAACTCTTCTTTTAGATTATCAACGAAATGTTTACAAAACTATTGAAAAGTTAACTCCCGAAACTGTAGTTTCTCCTTGTCTTAAAGCAGCATCAGATAATGATTTCGCGCCAGTAAAAACAGTTAATCAGACCGAAAACCAAATTGAGTATTATAATATTTGTGATCCTGCCGCGTTAGACAATAGTGCACCAAATCCAGAGTTATCATCAATGAATTATGGTGCTCTTTTAGGCACTTTGAGGAGTAGGACATCTACTATCAAAGTTAACGGTAATCTTTCATTATCTGCAGGAGATCATATCTACATTGATTTTCCCTTAATTAAGGGTGATGGAATTAAGAAGATTGAATTGAGTGCTAAATATTCAGGACATTATTTGATTACTACAATAAGACATTACATTGAAGATATTAATCATGTATACACAATCGCAGAAATTTGTAAACTAGTAGAGTCCTGATGAATACAGATTTTTCCAAAAATTTATCGTATGAGGGTAATTATCTTGCTAAAGCAGGAACAACCATGGTGGGTTTTATTACTTCAGCTAAATCAGATGGTGCCGCAGGATATTATCAAGTAAGACTGCCTCCTATTCATGGGTATTGTGATATCAATGAAGAGAACTGCGAAGAAGATGTTGTAAAAAAGGATGCTTTACCTTGGATTGCTTCGTTGCAATCAGGTAAAGCTAATAGTGGCATTAGAAATAACGATGTCCAACAGTATGCAAAGGGGCAATGGGTAATTGTAAAATTTGATGGAGATGACTATTCAAGTCCATCAATTATTTCTACGGGTAAATTAAAGACCCCAATTCATGGTAATCGTGAGGCATTTGATCAAAGTCTTCCTTATATTATTGCAGCTCATGTCAAAAAAACGAAAGACGATAATCTTAGTGTTGCCACTGGTGATACCGGAAATTGTCAAATTATAACAAAGTCAACAGAAAATCCTGTTAATGGTACTAGTACTAAGAGTGCCAGTAAGTGTGGTGAGAGTGGATCCTTAGCAAGTTCTATTGGTGCTTTTATTGGTGATTTCATGAAGATCATTCAGGATACTGATGGTAAGATTGGTTCCAAATTCGTAAATTCTATTACAGGTGAATTATTTTCCATCACTGGATACATTCAAAAATATACCTCTGCTATTGTAGGTATCATTCGTAATGGTATTGGGTGGATCAAAGCAATTATTACTAAAGAAATCAGAGAAGCGATTGATAAAGTAGTTAAAGCGATAATGGTCCCTATTAAAGGTATCACAACACAAATTAATGAGTATCTTGAGACATTACTCAATATGGTTTTCTGTTCGTTTGGTGATATTGAAAGTATGATCAGCAACATGATTGAAAGTCTTCTTAATACACTTGTGGATTCTGCACTCAATTCTGTGTGGGGTTGTTTGGATCCATTAGTTGATGGCATTCTTAATGAGATTTCATCAGAAGTTCTTTCATTAATGAGTAATATAACCCAAGTGTTTGAGCAGATCGCCAGTGTTGTTGGAGGTTTTGGTGATATGTTCGGATCTGCAATTAATAGTATATTAGAACTTTTAGGAATTAGTTGTGGTGGTTCTGGATCATGTTCTACTGCTGCTTCAAATTCATTGGTAACTGCCTTTAACAATCCTGGTGAATTTGGATTGACTGATGGTATTAAAAAGACCCTTAATGGTGGATTAGATGCTCTTGATGGAGTATCCGGTTCTATTGGTAAAGAAACATCAAAACTTAACGCTGAAGCAGCAGAATTCGCTAAGGGTGTTGACTTAGGCACAGCAAATGTTCCTGGTGTGTCTACAACCAATGAGGCATTGAAAAATGCATTTACCACAGCTAATAATCTTGCTGCTAGTAAAGTAGCTAACGTATTTGATTTCTGCAATAACCTTTCTGATGGTAATGATGGCACGACTGGATCTTCAACAACACCATCAAATCCAGGTGACACAGGACCATTCACGCCATCAACTACAACTGCTGTTGTTGTTGGAAGTGTAGATACTAGATATGATGCAGTATATACCATGACACCTATTGGTGATTCAGTTTCTACTGGTGGTACACAAAAAATTAAAATTTCTAGAAATAATAAAGAAAAAGACGGTGTTATTATTTTTGCAGTCCATCTAAAACCATCTGACACTGCTAGAGTTGTTGGCATTACTCCTGGTATTAATAGTGGAGGTGATCTTGAATTAGGTTCATCTTTACCAGAAAATCAATATGCTACAAATCCATCTAAAATACGTTCACCTGAATTCCCTAGGGTAGCTAATGTTGTTACATCTAAAAAAGTTTACTTTCCTAAAAATGTTGGTTCAGTTACCGTAGAAGTTCCTACATTAAAAAATAATCCTCCGGCATCAGGATCAACTAAGTTGACTTATACAACTACAATTTACAGATCTGTTGATGATCTTGATTTAAATAAGTATCCTTATAAAAATCTTCCTAGTGCATCAGATATTTTAAATTCATCTACTCTAGGCATTAGGTTTGTTGAAGATCCTGTTTTTGACCCCACTTTCACTGATACTGGTGATAACGATGGAAATAATGTAGTTCTTCCACCTCAGGTAATTTTCAAAGATATTATTTATTCTATAAGTCAAGTCAGTGTAACGGCGGGAGATCCAGCATACTTTAAGATTATTCGTTCACCACTATTGGCAGAAGAAACAATAATCAGATGTAGTACATCTGATGGCACTGCTGTTCATAATGTCAACTATTCTGGTGGAATATCTGAAATAAAATTTAGATCAGGAGAATCTACAAAAATTTTCAAAGTGGATACTATAGAAGATGCTAGTCTCGTAAATCAATCATTATATTTTGATGTTACATTTACTGATATTCATTTACCTGTTGGTAGTTCTTCTAACTTAGGTGGAACAGGATCTTTAAATGGAACGTCTCTAGGAGCAGGAATTGTCAAGAAAGCAACTATTAACTATACTACAGTTCAAACTCCATCACCAATATGTAATGCTGAGATTTTAATTACTGAACCACCAGTAACATGCTTAGTGCAAGAAGTTAACTTTCCGTTAGAGTTAGGTTTCATTGCTAAAACTAGTGTTCCTGGTTATGTATTGTCATATGAATGGCAAAGAACATATGATCCTTCTTCAACATGGACTACAGTGACTGATGGAACAAGAAATGAACTTGTAGATGAATTAGTTACAACATTTGGTCCTTCTGATGTAACTTTCCTTGATAGTAATAACGTTAGTGTAACTCTTGATGGTTGGGATACTCAAACTGTTCAACAGTCAGCATCTATTGCATATACTGGGGCAACTACGAATGAATTGAGCGTTGCTGTGCCATCATATCTAATTAATGATGAAGAATACTATCGTTGTATAATTACTGCTACACCAGCTACCCCTTCCATATACACACCAACATTGACTAAGACTACAGAAAATATTTACATTGGTATGACAAAGGCTGGTGTTTATCTTAGTTCAGTTAATTGTGCTCCACCTGGAACACTTGCAGATGGAGATTCTATTACATATGATAATGCTCCAAACCCAATAACACCTATAACTGTTGATATTGCAAAATGTGATATTATCACACCAGATCCAGTTACTCCTGATGATGTAATTACAGACGATACAGATACAATTGATGATCCTCCAGACGATACAGAAGATGATCCAACTCCTCCTGATGGACCTTTTGTTCTTCCTACTATTACTGATGACCCTGAAATTCCAAGCACTCCGGTAGTTGTTGATCCTGGTGGTACTATTTGTTACGTGCCTATTCCTGATAATCTTCCTAATTATACGATGCCCCCATTAATTCCTATTTCAGGACTAGGTTTTGGTGCTGTTGCTAAAGGAGATATTGATGATGATGGTAAATTAATTAATATTATAATCAAATCAAGGGGATATGGATATCCACCATCAAGTTTTGATCAGTGTGGTATTATTACGTCTATTGAAATGACTAATGTGGGTGGTTATTATACATCATCTCCAACTGTATATGTTGATGATGATCCTACTATTGCTTTTGCAGCAATCGATGAACATGGTAGAGTGGCAGAAATTAGAATAACTAATCCTCAAGGTATTGTGTATGATAGAATACCAAGGATATTCATTAGTGGTGGATCTGGTCTTGGTGCATCTGCAATAGCTGTGGTACAATATGTACCATGTGATCAAGTCGCTGATCGCTATCTCAATGTAGTCAATAAATACAATGAGAGCACACTTGGAATCGTAAACGTAGTAGACTGCCCATAAATTATGTCATCTTTCAACCAAAGCCTTAAACAAAAATCTTCCAAAATTACGGATGTAATGAATGAGGTAAGGGAATGTGTCACTGATAGTTCCTTTGCCATCAGAGAAACTTGTGGTGCTGATGATAGAACATATGAAATGCGACATTATCGCGGATCAATGATTCGCTGGCAGGAAGATGGTTCTGTGATTTTAATTGCTAGAAGTTCTAATCTGACTCCTAATGAAGGTTATCTTGATGTTAAATCAACAGGATATATGCATTTTGTATCTGGGCATAACATTAAGTTAATTGCCGAAGGACATAGAGTTACTGGTGGTGGTGGGGCTGGTGAAGATGAAGAAAAAAGTGTTGAAATCTTTGGCACTGGTGATATTGTTATGCAATCTAATGGTAAGGGGGGTGTTGTTATTAATGCTGCTAAAGATATCGAACTGATAGCTGGTGGTAGTATTAAATTAAAAGCAGCAGAACAAGTTAGCATTCAAACGGGAAGTTTAGCACCCGGACTGGGAATTTTTGGAAAGGATCTTGGTAGTGGTAAACTTACCATAGCAACTGGAATTTATGAACTTGGTTGCACATCTTATAAGGAAACTGTAACTGGAAGTAAGTGTGAAGAAAACTTTGGTGAGGTTTGCAGAGAACAAAAACTAAGTTTTACTCAACCTGCTGTATTAGGACCAGGAGCACATATTACTACTGATCAAACAGTAGGATCGTATCGTCATGTAATCGGTCATGACTATGATCTTGACGTTGGTGGTAAGATGAGAGTTAGAGTTCGTAATTCTCCACTTGCTAAAGTTGGACCATTACAACCCCAAATGCCTTTGGAGGCAATAAAATGGGAAATTTTCGGATCAAGAAAAACCTATCTTTTTCCTAACGTACTACCACCATATGCTCAAGATCATCTTATTGTTCCTTTTGGCCAAGTATGTACTGAAATTGGAGTTGCAGCCCCCGGAACATCTGCATTTTCTGTTAATAGTAGAGTTAAAGGTGATATCAGTATGTCAGCAGGTCTTATTGGAACTATTGCATTGAAAACAGGACCAGTACCTTCTAATGCTATTCTTCTTCAAAATACCGGTGGATCGATTAGAGCTGAAGCACTCGGCCCTCTTGGAATGATTCAAATGACAGCAATAAAATTGATACAACATTCAGGATTAAAAATTAATTTGAATTGATATGTATAAAGTAACTGTTAAAAACGTACTCACTGATGAAGAAGGTATTGTAAGAGTATACTTTATTAACGGAATTCCATTTACTTTTGATCCATTAAATGACGAACAAAAAGAAAATGAAGCAATTGTATTGGAGGCAATTCAGTGTCCAACTATTTCGATTGAGTTAATTCATCAAAAATCAGCATATCTTTTAGAAGAAGGTTTGCATCCACTACTTAGTGGTATAGCATTAGATCCAGAAAGTACTTTACCGGATATTCTCAATGAAAATTAATTTATGGTATTCCCAAACACAAGGTCAGTGGAGATGGTCCTTATGTGATGACACTGATAATATGAGGCAAGAATCAGGTCAAAGACCATTTCTTCGTGATGCTATGGAAGATGTAGCAAATACTGTTGAATATATGCTTGATGCTAAAGAAGATTCACCAAGTGTCTGATCTTTTTTGTGTAGTTATAAATAACCCAGAAGAACCCTCTTGTCTATAACTACAGATGGCATTAAATAGATTAACAAATTTGATTGCTACCAGAAATGGTAGAATGCTTTATGTCAACTCTGATGATTTTAATGCATCAGACTTGATTTCCAATAATGGTAACTCACCTACGAGACCATTCAAAACAATTCAAAGAGCATTATTGGAAGTTGCTCGCTTCTCATATGTAACGGGGCAGAATAACGATAAATACGATCAATTTACTATTAGTTTATCTCCAGGTGATTATGTTATTGATAACCGTCCTGGTAAGCCAAACAGTGCTGAAGTTTCTGAATTATCAGACCAGTCAAACTTTGATATCTTAGATCCTAATAATGATCTTTATAAGTTTAACGCTGTTACTGGTGGTCTTGTAATTCCTAGAGGTACTTCAGTCGTAGGTATGGACTTGAGGAAGACGAGGATCCGTCCTCGCTATGTTCCAGATCCTGCTGATAGTTCTGTTGCCAAAACATCAATCTTTAATGTAACGGGTGCTTGTTATTTCTGGCAATTCTCCTTATTTGATGCTCTTCCTACATCTGATTCTTCAGGACAAGGTGGTGTTTATAATACACCAACAAGCACATCAATTGTAAACTCAAACTATTCTCACCATAAAGTTACTTGCTTTACATATGCGGATCAGAGTGATCTAGATTTGTTCTATGCTAAGGCAGCAAGAGCCTTTGCTTCAATTCCAACATCTCCTGGTGAGTTAGAATCAAGAATTCAAGAAACTAGAATTGTTGGTCCTCTACAACAGTCAGGACAGCAAGGTATTTCCACAGTTAGTGTTAGTGGTTCATTAGTAACTGTTGTAACTAGTGGTCCTCATGAGGTATTTGAAGGACAGCAGATCACGATTGAAGATATTACAGGATCTTATAGTTCATTAAATGGAAGTTACTATGTAACTTCAGTTACTAATGATAGTGAACTAGTAATTACAGTTCCTGGATTAATAGCAGGCACAATTCCTGTTAATGATCTTACAAATGCTATTGTGAAGGCCGAAGTTGATACTGTTGACTCATCTTCACCTTATATCTTTAACTGTTCCCTACGTTCTACCTATGGTCTTTGTGGATTGTGGGCTGATGGTGATAAGGTTACTGGATTTAAATCTATGGTTGTTGCCCAGTTTACTGGCGTTTCACTTCAGAAAGATGACCGTGCATTTGTTAAGTTCACTGAGACTACATCACCAAACCCTAGTTTCGTTTTAGAAGGTGGTGCTTCAGATGCGATATCATTACATCAAGATTCTGCTGGTTATGTTTTTTATCGTGGTGATGCTACTGATGGTTGGAGATCTAATCACATTCGTGTCTCCAATAATGCATTCATTCAATCAGTTTCTGTTTTCGCAGTTGGTTATTCTGAGCAGCACTTAATTGAAGCAGGTGGTGATTATTCTATCACTAACTCTAACTCTAACTTCGGTACTATGGCACTTTGTGCTGATGGTTTCCGTCCCGATTCATTTACACTAGATAAAAAAGGATATTTCTCACATATTATTCCCCCACAGTCATTGGGAACACAAGAAACTGATGTTCCTTACTATCCCCTAGACGTTCAGAAAAGTAGGGATGGAATTACTGCTAATGGTGTTGGATCAAGGTTATACTTATTTGAACAGACTGATCCAAATAGAACTCCAGTATTCGATATTAACCAATATAAAATTGGTGGTAGAGTATCTGATAAAGTTTTCGCTAACCTCACAGACCCCACTACTAGTCAAATTCAAGAGTATCAGGCATCAATTAATCCAAATGGTATTGAAGAGCATGTAATTAGTTCTGTAGATGTTGCTTCTAATATATTCTCAACAGCTAGCACTAACAATTTTGAGACTGCTACACCAATTAGAATTTATAGTAGCACAGGTTATCTTCCTTTAGGAATGGAGTCTAATAGGCTTTATTACGCTATTAAGGTTACTAATACATCATTTAGGATTGCTCCTTCTGAAGAAGATGCTAGAGCTGGCGCTGGTGGTGCTGCGAATAGTATTGTTAATATTCGCTCTCAAATTCCTGGTGGTGCTTCGCTGTCAGTTAAGGCATATGTTTCCGACACTAATCCAGAACTACCAAGATTTAATGTTGTTGTTAATGCCAACCAAGAAACAATATCTACGGGAACATTCCCACATGGTTTCACAACTGGTGATAAAGTATTCTTCAATCGTAGCGTCATTGCAGGTCAAGTGCAAACTGGTGCGCTGCCATTAATCCAGGCAGGCGGCACAGTTACATCACTAAGTTTGTCTACTGAATATTATGTTTATGTTGTAGATTCATTCACATTTAAGATTGCTGACAGTGAATCTAATGCTAATAATAATGTACCAATTCCTATTGATACGAATGGTGATCCTAGTGTGCTGACTGTTTATAGAAACATTCAAAAATCACCATTACGTTATGATCCAGTTCATAAAGCTGGAGCAACTGTTGGTAACTGGTATATTGCTGTTACTGCGGATATTACTAATACAATTCATCCAATTCTTACTAGCAATATTGCTAACAACATTTATAGTAATCCATCACTAAGTAACACTGAGAACGTATTCTTTAGAAGACTTAGTGATAACAGAGCATTAGCGGATAGAACATATCGTATGCGTTATGTCATTCCTAAGACTGAACTTAATGCTAGACCACCTCTAATTGGATATGTTGTTAAGAGAAAAACTGATGCCACTAATGCAGTTATTCCCTATAATACTGCTAATGCAAGTGATCAAACAGCAGATTTTGATAAAGTATATTTTATTTACAGATCTGATACGATTTTAACACATATCCCCGGTGAGCAAGATGGTATTTACTACCTGACAATTTTGATTGCTGATGTTGCACCTAAAGGTTCGCAGTTTAATTCACCTACAGATACTTTTGGTTTCCTTGCATACAGTCAAGATGTTGGTAATATCTATCCTGACCTTGATAAAGATAATCCACAGGCAGATCCTCCAGCTGCTGTTTCAGTTGCTGATAACCTTATTCATGGTCTTGTTTATCAGGATGATAATAGATCTTCTCTAACTAAAGAATCCATTCAATCTTTCATTAATGAAAGTGGTTTCGGACCAACGCTTGCTTCTCAAACTGGCAAGGCAGTATCCGGTCAAGAAAATAGACTTATTCCTTTTAGTGGCACTCTCCCTCAAATTGGGGTTGAACTTAGAAGAACATCACAGGTTCGTGCTGGTAACCAGACGTTTGAATACACTGGTTTCGGTTCAGGTAACTACTCAACTGGTTTCCCTTCTAAGCAAGAAAGAGTTCTGAATGATAAGGAAGTTCTTTATTCTCAGGCACAACGTCGTCGTGCTGGTATTGTATTCTATTCTGGTTTGAATGCATACGGTGATCTGTATGTTGGTAATCAGAAAATCAATGCTGTTACGGGTGAAGTTGAGATTCTGGATAAACCAATTCTTAGAGTTGCTGGATCTACTGCTACGGTTAATGATGAATATGTTCCTTATGTTTCAGGAACAAAGAACGTTAATATTGAAGGAACATTAGTAACAGGTGGTGGTGCTAACCAAACTGCTAACGGATTTAATAATGAATCACTCTTTAACGAAGGTATTCAGGTATCAACAAAAGATCCTACTGCTGTTAATAGAGCACTGACAACACATGATGTTAATTATCGCCCTAAAGGTCTTGCATTAGCATCATCATTCTCTAATGGCACAGTTAAGCAGACTGCCTTACTTAATAGTAATTTAATACCTAATCCTGGTGTTGAAGGTGTATTCCTTGGCGATTCTTACTTCAAGAATACTATTACTACTGATACCAGACATGAAGGTTATATCTATCTTGGGTCTGATTCTAATGGTAATTTCTTAAATGGTGGTTGGAGACAACTTGGTTTAGTTGGTGTTGGTCATCTTACATCAATTGAAGAGGCATATAATACCACTGGTGGTGGATTTCATGTTGAACCTTATGAAGTTACGGGTAAGTTTGGTATTAACCAAGATAATCCTACCGAGTCACTTCATGTTGGCACTGGTGATGTTCTGTTCGACAATAATCTTGAGGTCGGTATTAATGGAGTTATTCAAGGTGATCTAGCAATTAATGGTGGTGATCTCACATCTACTTCTCCTATATTTAACTATACCACTATTTCTACTGAAGTTAATTTTTCTACTGGTGCAACAACATTAAATGTTGCTGCTTCTGATGCTCCTAATGGACCGGGAACATCGGGAGGAACTTCTGTTACAACAGTCTTGAGTGACAAACTTGTTATCAAGAGTGATATTGAATTCTTTGGTAAGTATGATACTGGAACTACTGGTTCCAAGACATTCAATGCCAATGTGACGGCAGAAGTTGCTAACTTCATGACTACACCTAACACGGTTAATTTTGCTACTCAGATAATTAATGCGTTTACTGGTGCTACTAACTTAAACATTGCTGCTTCAACTGGATTAACACAGATTAATAATGATCTTAAAGTTATTGGTAATTTCTCAGTTCAGGGAACTACAACCACTGTTAATTCAACAGTAACAACGATTCAAGATCCTGTAATTACACTTGGTGGTGGTGTTGATAATGCTGATTTATCATCCGATGATAACAAAGATAGAGGTCTTGAACTTAAGTATTATGAGGGATCTTCTAAACTTGCCTTTATTGGTTGGGATAATTCTGCTAGTGAGTTCGCGCTTCTTTATAATGCTACAAATTCAAGTGAAGAATTTAGTGGTACTGGTGCTAGATTGAATGTGGGTTCTATTACTATCAACACAGATGGTGGTAGTAATTTCATTAACTATGAACCTGATCCATACGCTCCATTTGATACTTCTGATGTAAGTGTTAACTTCCAGAGATTGATTGGGAAATATGCTGCTGCTACTGGAACTATCGTAATGTTCTCAGGAACTACTGCTCCTGAAGGTTGGGTATTATGTCATGGTGGTAGTGCTACTAGTAGATCAGGTAGTTCAGTCAGTATTCCTGATTTAAGAAATAGATTTATCGTTGGTACTGGATCTTCTTACGCGCTCAATAACACTGGAGGCGCAGTGGATCACACTGTCAACAAAAATACTGGAGATAATAATGTTACTCCTACTGTTAGTGATACTATTAATTTTACTGTTAACAATCATACTTTAGTAAAGGCGGAAATACCGTTACATGGACATGGAATGGGACATGTTCACACAATGGCATCCGTAAGCGGCATGGAACACACTCATGGGTATGAAGACCAGTATTGGAAGGGACACGGCACCGGCGGTGGCGACGGTTCCTACGCAATCGGCATTCACCATGATGACAATCATGGAACGTATGATAGGACGACGAAAACAACTAACCCTAATACAGGAGGTAGTGGAGCAGTTGTTTTTGGTGGGAGTCCTGCATCAGAGCAGATAAACCCAAATCTCTCTGGCTTGGGTAATGAGCAGGGTCTACAAGGTGGAGCTCACAATCATACATCAACAAAGAGTGGCACTGTTACAATCAGCAACACTACTCACCAACACAATATAAACTTCACTATTCCTACACTGCCACCATATTATGCTTTAGCATTTATTTACAAACTTTGATCTCATAATCAATATATTCATCCTTTGTTCCTACGCTAGACCACTTTCCAGCAAACTGAAAATCCCATTGTTTAGTATTACGATCTTTAACTAATACTAACTTAAATCTGCGGGTGACAAATGAATACATTTTTAACCCATATCTTCCATCTGCTTCTTTTTCATCATGAAGATAAGCACCAACATATAAACTTTTGGTTCTTGAGTCAATCTGGAACCAATTTTTTCCTCTGGAAAGTTTCATAACCATAATAATTCTTAATGTATGTAGACCAGTTCTCAAACTGTCACAGGGTGGACTTCCATGCATGGGATCACCCCTTATACTTATGTCATTGAGAGCACGAAACCATGATTAACCAAGAGATCAAGGGCAACCTCGCTAAGCTGCTCGCCACTGAGAATCTGATTGTCGAGCATCGTAATGTCCCCACAGCATCGTTTGATACGATCCGCCGTGTTCTGACACTGCCTGTTTGGAACAAGGCATCCTCTACAGTATATGACATGCTGGTGGGACATGAGGTAGGACATGCATTATACACTCCTGATACCGATTGGTCAACCATTGTTCGCAACAATGTTCCTAAAGACTTTGTGAATGTGGTGGAAGATTCCCGTATCGAGAAACTTATGAAGCGTAAGTTTCCTGGTCTCTCACGTAGTTTCTATCAAGGTTATCAGGAACTGAATGAAGATGATTTCTTTGAGATCCTTGATGTAGACATGAAGCGTTTGTCATTTATTGATCGTATTAACCTTCATTTTAAGGTTGGTGCTTTCGCTATGATCCCGTTTGTAAATAATACTGAAGATCAATTCATCGCTCGTATCGGTGATGCTGAGACATTTGAAGAAGTGCTTGCTATTTGTGAGGATATTGTAGATTATCTGAAAGAGCAACAACAAGAGCATTCTACTGCCCCCTCACAGCAACCACAGGAGGGTCAAATTGGTGAAGATGATGATAACCCTACATCAGAAGATGAAGAGGATACAGACGCTCCTGAGGATGAATCTGAAGATCAGTCTAATGATTTTGCTGAACTTGGCACCCCTTCATATGAAGGTAACACTCCTGATATTAATGAGCAAGTATCACAAACTCAGCGTTCTTTCGATGAAAGCACTGAAGAACTCTCTTCAAATCAATCACTCTATGGTGATGTTGACTATGTAGAAATCCCTAAGATCAAACTTGAAAATACTATTGTTGATTGTAAGGCACTTAATGATTATATTGCTGAGTTTTGGTCTACTCAAGGTTCTGCACGTTTAAAGCTCTGGGGAGATATTTTTGAAGTAGCAGATACTCAGTATAAGAACTATAAATTATCTGCTCAAAAGGAAGTAAACTACCTTGTGAAGGAGTTTGAATGTAAGAAGTCTGCTGATGCTTATGCTCGCACTTCTATAGCACGTTCTGGTGTGCTTGATACTAGCAAACTTCATAGTTACAAGTATAGTGATGATATCTTTAAGAAGATCAATGTCATCCCTGATGGTAAGAACCATGGTCTGATCTTTATTCTGGACTGGTCTGGTTCTATGGTAGAAGCACTTATGGATACTGTTAAGCAATTGCTTAATCTCTGCTGGTTCTGTAAGAAAGTGCAGATCCCATTTGAAGTATATGCGTTTACACTTGAATGGAATCCTTTTATCATTGATGATGATGAAATGGTAGCATCAGAATTGCCACCTAAATGTGATATTAAAATTGGTGAGTTTAATATTCACCGTCGTTTCTTCCTGCTGAACTTCTTGAGTTCACGTAGTAATGCTAAGGAGTTTGACACACAGGCAAAGCATCTTTTCCGTATGGCATATTCTTATCGTCATCATGTTTCTTATTCATCGCCTAATGGGTGTGGTCTTAGTGGAACACCTTTGAACGAAAGTATCATTGCTCTTCATCAAATCATTCCACAGTTTAAGAATAATAACAAACTCCAGAAAGTTAATATTGTTATTCTTACTGATGGTGAGGGTTGCGATCTGACATATAACACTGAAAATAGTTATACGTCAAATGGTATTGGCACTCGTCGTGTCTCTGAACGTTCTTCTCTCCGTGATCGTAAGACTGGTAATGTTTATCGCACATTTCAGGATTATTGTGGATCATACGATAATTCTTTGACTGCTATTCTGCTGGAAAATCTTCAGCATCGTTTCCCTGAGATTAATCTTATTGGTTTTCGTATTGTAACCGGAACTGAATTTAATCGTGTCTATCGTTATATCAACTCCTTTAGTGGTGGATATGAAATTCCTGATCAGATTATTAAGCAGTGGCGTAAGTCTAAGTCTATTGAGATGAACCCTGTAGGATATAATGCTCTGTATATTCTTGGTTCTAGTGTGTTATCTACCGATACTACATTTGATGTTGCTGATGATGCTAGCATTGCTCAGGTTCGTAAGGCATTTAGGACCACGCTGAAGAAAAAATCTGCCAACAAAAAATTGCTTTCCTCTTTTGCCTCTTTGGTCTCATGACATATCAATAGACTTGACACGCTATTCATTTTATGTTATAATATTAAAGTCAACATAAATCACTATAACAATGACAATGACAAACCTGCAACATTTGATCGAGACCAGGAATTTCTGTGAAATCTACAACTGCTATGCGTTGTGGATCTCAGATAAAAACAATAAAGCAATGTATTTTCGTAATGGCAATTCCCCCATTAATATGGGTTTTCATAATGTTAAATCACCATATGGTCTTGAAGCATTTTTAAAAAGTGAAGTTCAAGGCAAGGAACTTATTAGGGTAGGACATGATGCAAGTAAATATTTACTTGAAGAGGTAGAGACTGTCGAAAAGAATTCGGATATTTTTTCTGAAATGTTTCCTAACATCATTGCATCTAAGAAGAATAAACTGGCAGAAGCACAAAAGAAAGTGAATAACACACTTAATAAGCATTTCGAGCAGGCAAGCATTGAGTTTACTGCTCCTACGACTGAAGATTCAGTCGCGACTGAAGCACCAATATCTGAAAATGAGCGTATGCTATTGCTAGCAGCAGAGCATGGTGCTAAGTCCATTAAATCTCCTGATGGTTGGGAGATCCACTTCTGAAACTGGCACAGGGTCTCACCCATGACCCCTTAAATGCTGTATATTTACATTGTTCGCAACCGAGACACACCACATGCCACGTAAGATCAACATCGACATGAATGCTCTCACATCATTTATTTCTTCCACTTATGGTAATGAATTTGGTGCTGATGCTGTTCGGGCTGCCGCTGGTTCGTTTAACGTTTCCTACCCCACTATCATGAAACGTTTAGACCAGTATAAGGTGGGTCACGGTAAGTGGAGCTTGACTATTCAAGAAAAACTTGAGCAAACATATCAAGCACCTTCTGCTCTACCTGTAGTTGAATCCGATACTCAAAACTTAATCCCCGAAAAAGATGATACCTTCGTCCCTTTTGGTAACTATGGTGATGTTAAGAAAATTATTTCTTCTAACATTTTTTACCCTGTGTTTGTCACTGGGTTATCAGGTAATGGTAAAACTTTCAGTGTAGAGCAAGCTTGTGCTGCTCTTGGGCGTGAATTAATTCGTATCAATATCACTATTGAAACTGATGAAGATGATCTTGTGGGCGGTTTCCGTCTGGTTGATGGTAATACTGTCTGGCACAATGGTCCTGTCATTGAAGCTCTTGAGCGTGGTGCTATCCTCCTTCTGGATGAAATCGATCTGGCATCCAATAAAATTATGTGTCTCCAGTCAATTCTTGAGGGCAAAGGTGTCTTTCTCAAGAAGACTGGACGTTATGTGAAACCTGCTGCTGGTTTCAATGTGATTGCTACTGCCAATACTAAAGGTAAAGGTTCTGATGATGGACGTTTCATCGGCACTAATGTGTTGAATGAAGCTTTCCTTGAGCGTTTCGCATTGACCTTTGAACAGGATTATCCTACTCCTAAGATCGAACAACGTATTCTTGAGGGTATTTCACTTAATCTGGGGTTGACAGATCGCGACTTCTGTGAGAAACTTGCTTCATGGGCTGATATTATTCGTAAGACCTTTAAAGATGGTGGCATTGATGAGGTAATCTCAACACGTCGTCTGGTTCATATCATCCGTGCTTATGCCATCTTTAACAAGCGTATGAAGTCCATCGAGGTTTGTGTCAATCGTTTTGATGATGAAACCAAGACTTCATTCATTGAACTCTACGACAAACTTGATGCCAGTGTGCATGAGGAAATTGCCGTAGATACCGAACCATTGACAAATTCTTGAACTGGGGTTATAATAAATAATTATTCGTAGCACACACCATGTTACGAAATATAACAACGAGAGAATGTCGATCTCTCTTTCATCCGCAATAAAAATATTGCGAGACACTTAGGAAAACAAACATGTTTAAACTTTCAATCGCAGCTCTTGCAGCTGCACCGCTATTCGCAGGCGCTGCTTTTGCAGGTCCATACGTGAACGTCGAAGCCAACTCAGGTTTCACAGGATCTGATTATAATGGCACAAATACTGATTTGCATGTAGGCTACGAAGGCGCTATTGGCGAAAATTCTTCTTACTACGTTCAAGCAGGTGCTACAGTAACTGCTCCTGACTCCGGTGAAGGCGACACTGTTCCTTCTGGTAAGGCAGGTGTAGGCTTTGGGGTTACTGATGCTCTGGCAGCATACGGTGAAATCAGTTTCGTCGGTTCAGGTGATAGCGATGTTGACCGTGGTTATGGAACCAAGGTTGGTCTGAAGTATTCCTTCTGATATCTGCTATAATTTGGGGGGTCTTAAAGACCCCTTTTTACTGGAAGGTCAATCCGATTGGCGACGGAATCGCTCTTGAAAAGCGTTGAGATGTTAAAGTCCTTGGGAGTTCGACTCTCTCACCTTCCGTTGGAGTTAAACTCCACCACCCCCATTATCTACATTTTTCTTATGAGCGATCTCAACCAAGTAGAAAACATTCTTTCTGACATTGATGGTCTTATTGGTGCTGCTATGGAAGCAGGAGACACAGAAAATGCTATTGCATTGGCTGAAGAGTTTAATGAATGGTTTACCGATTATGGTAACGACAAAGATATTGAGGTTATGTGCTTGGAGGTATTGGACGAGATTTGATGTATGACATGTGGAGAATGAGACGTATAGTAAAAAAGATTAGAAAATCTAAGGAATAATATGTTATAATTAGTAGTAGTTGTTTATCATTATTGATGCACACAGATCATTTAATTAATTCTATTGCATACGAGATCCAGCACATCAATCCTAATGAAAAACTTGATCTTGAGCGTGTGAAGAAAGCCTCACATAAGATTATAACTCTTGTGGAGGAGTATCAATTCAATCAACCCAAAAAAAACCAACGCTGGAGAGCATCTGATTAATGACAAATAACATCTACGAAGAATATTGGGGAGAACCTTCCACAAAACAGTCACAGTCATGGATTATGCCCATAGAAGGATGTTCTAACCATACTAATGGCGATTGTAGTGTAACCTTACCTGATGATTTTATCGCTGTTGTAGGTTGGAAGGTTGGTGACACCATTGAGTGGGTTGACAATCATGACGGTTCATTTACATTAAATAAAATTAACTATGAAGATCAAACAAACTACTAAATCATTCACTAATTCAAAGGGTGATGCATGGGAATGGACTGAAACTCCTGAAGTAACAGAAGCACTTAAAAAATTACATAGACCATTAGATACAAGAAAGGTTAGTGAAGAAGATACTCTAAAGAACTATACTTTGGGGGGTAAGTGATGGCAATTCGTAATCGTAATGGTCAAACTGTTGGTGCTACAGATAAACGTAAACCAGGGCGACCTAAAAAAACTGAAGTAACAAAAACTAGAAAACCTCGCACACCTAAAGGACCAGTAATTCAGCCCGTTCGCGTTAGCGACGGTCCATTTCATATGGTATTTCCTTACCATCTTCAGTATAAAGATACTGATAGTGGCACTAGAAATTGCTACTTTCAGTGCGAAGATCACATGAACACACACATCGAGAGGTATAAAGTTGATAGAAGAAAAGCAACTATTGGAGCAACAGAACCAAGAAATTGAAGTTCCTAAAGGTGCTGAACTCATTGATGATGTTTTCTATGTCTGGGAAACTAAGTATGGATTGTATGCATCAATGACTAAAGAAGGTCGTAAGATGATTACTGGCGCTACTAAAGATGGTGTTGTATTAACAACACGTTGGCATCTTAAATGTGAGCAGGAAGGCACACTTCAAGACTATACAGTAGTTGTAAATGTTGATATGGGTGTTAAGTTATGATCTTAACTAGATAGATTGAATATCTAATTTATATGTGATGTTAAATTTCTTTAAGAAAATGGATTATACTAGTGATAATAGATTTATATTATATGATAAAATTCTTGAACTTCAAGATCGAATTGATAAACTTGAAAAGTTAAACTCAGAGAAAGATAACGCATTGAATGAATTAGAAAACAGATTAATGGATAAAATTTATAAAATTCAACCAGTTGTATATAATTTAAAAAGCAAGGACGATTAATAATGCAAACATTACTAATTTTTATGTCATTCTTGAACTTTATGTTCTATCCATTGGTAATAGCAACTGTCATTGCTGTTATCATAGAACAGGTGATAAGAAAACTAGCAACATCAGAACCAATGAGTTATGATGATAAGAGATGGATTAACACTAGTATGGATATTAGAAAGTATCTTTATAAACAAGCATGGGTTGTTAATATCCTATGGTTTGTAGGATATATAATTGTAATGATCATGGTTAGAGGACAAGCAACACCACAAATGCCTGATATGATATGGGAGGGTTAGAATGAAATTGACTAAGGAAATTATTACCGATTTGGAGAAAGCATTAGATATGCGAAAGAAGAATGGTGATGAGATTTGGGAAGATGGTGATAATATTGAGGTGTGTATTGCAGGCACCTTTGTGGGAGATAAATTCATTACTCTATTAAATAGGACTAAAAATGTATGAAGAATTAAATGACTTTGAAGAAGCACTTAAACACTTTGGGACAAGAGTAGAGATGATTACTGCTATGGAAATGGGTAAGAAAATTTCTTCTGAATCAGCTTATCAGATGATTAAGAGTGAAATTAAGGATCTTAAATTATCTCGTAAACAATTTAAACGGGGAATTAATGAATACTGACACTTGGAAATTTTTTGAAGGTTGGCATTACTGCGTTGACAGTGAAGTATATGGAGATTGGAGTATAGATGGTAGAAAATGTAGACTTCGCCTATCTGATATTTCTCATCTATTAATTGAAACTGAAATTATAGATCATGAAGAAATTGCTTGGAAAGGTATGCACTTTACAGATTGGCATCGTGTTTTAGATAAATGTATTTGCTGTAATGGTGAGAGATATAAATCATGTGATATTACATATCCTGGAGTGATATGTAAAGGTGCTCCAAATCTTTATAACAAGAAGTATCGAATGATAGATGGAAAACATCGAATGGCTAAGATGAGATCATTGAATATATCAAAAAGTCCCTATTATGTTATTGAATATGATGCAATTAAACCACTACTACAATGAAAGAGGTAACTTATGACTAAACCCGAAGATGATTCACTACTCGTTGAATATGACGAGGACACTGGCACAATGAAAATTGAATGGGATGATAAAGATCCTAAATGGAACTGGTTGAATAGTCTCGATCAGCAAGAAGTTAAGGAAGTTATCAGCACCAATCTCTCAAGAATGCTAGCAGAGCACGAAGGTGACGATTAGTAACAGGAATCTAAATAAAGTGTTGAAAGTCACACACTTTCGATAATTTCCTGTTATTATTGATAAATCACTAAGGTATACACATGACCCTTTTAATAAACGACCAAAAACTCAGTAGAGAAGAAGTCAAAAGCATTCAAAATGCTATTGAAGATTCAGGTGTAACTGCTATTCATCCAAGTAAACTGGAAGCATTCGCCCAGTATATGGTGGAAAAGATCAAATTTCAAAATAAATAGTAACAAATTGTAATACTAGAATGGAAAACATCGAAACACATATTGAAAAAGATAAGGATATTCTGAATAATCCTACAACTTCACCTCAACAACGTCGTCATGTTGAAGAAGAACTACATGATCTTGAGAAGTATGTTGAGCATCATAAAGAAGAGATTGAGGAAGGTGATCATCATGATCCCACAGCATTAGAATTATTTTGCGATGCAAATCCATCAGAACCGGAATGTTTAGTTTATGATGATTAGTTCTTTCTACAAGGGACAGAAAATTTTATATCATTGTCCTGATGCTACACATGAGGGAGTGGTTAATTTCGTTGATACTATTGGCGAAACATACTTCACATTAACAGTTGGTTTGACTAACTTAGTAATCTACCCAACATGGTGGGACAGAATTGAGTTTATTGACAAGCCCCCCTGTGACAGTTTATAAACTGGTTTGGCACTCTTGACAGAGTGCTTTTTTTATGTCATACTTACACAGTAGTCAATCAAATGCATGAATGGAAGTTCAAGCACACGGTAATGCATACGAAGATTGTGTGATTCGTGAATGCACTGGTATGTCTAAGAATGAATATGATGCATTGAAACCTAATGGATATACTTCTGAGTTTGATTTATCTAAAGGTCTTGTAGTTGACTACAATGGTAGCATCAAAACTACCAAGAACAATACTATTTGTTGTTCAGATGTTGTCCGTAAGATGACACACACCAACTATCGTCTTATTGTTGGTCAATATGCTCAGGTAGGTAAGGAGAAAGTATTTCATACTCAGTATGAGTTCTTTATTACTCCAGATGATGATAAGGCACTCTGGGGTAATATGGATATTCAAGAAGTGCGTGAATTTGTTTACTTTGTAAAGAACATTCCTTCTGGTAAGGAAGCACAATTGAGCACTAAGTCTCAACGTCAGATGATTCAAGAACGGACACAAGATAGTAATGCATTGTTCAAACTTAATCCAAAGGTTGATAGTAAGAATCAACGTCGTGTTCAATGTTCACTTCACATTGACAAATTGATTGCTGCGGGTGTAAAATACACAAAGAAAGATATCAATTACACTGTAGTTTCCACACCCCGTAAGTTCAACAAATGAGAGCATTCTGCCCACCTAAAAATACTCCTGACAAAGATATTGTCATGACTCCAGAGTATTTGGCGCAAGATATTATCAGTCACTTTAATCCTACTGGTGTTATTCTTGATCCATCACGCGGAACTGGTGCATTTTATGATAATTTTCCTGGTGATAATAATGAGTGGTGTGAACTTGCCGAGGATAAAGACTTTCTAACTTACAATAATAAAGTAGATTGGATTATCACTAACCCACCATGGAGTTTGATGCAAAAATTCCTTGCACATGGTATGGAGATTGCTAATAACATCGTGTATCTCACAACTATCAATCACTATACTACAAAACGTAGGATTCGTGATATGCGTAACGCAGGATTCGCATTGAAAGAGATATACAATGTTGCAACTCCAACAAAACCATGGCCACAATTGGGGTTTCAACTTGCTGCTGTTCATACTCAACGTGGATGGCATGGTGACATTAAGTTTTCATACTCACATGATTTAGTAAATATGCCACCATCACTGTGACAGTTGACAAAGTGGCACAGGGTTGCCCCACAGCACCCCAAAACCGTGTATATTAAGAGAGTCAAACAAACACACCTCATGCAACTCACAAACTCTACTACAATCGTTGACTTCTATCCTGAGGCATTTATTGCTGAAGAAGATTTTATCGACGATAACTCGCGTGTTATCGTTAAGCGTTTCCAGAAGCGTGTTACTTTCCGCGCTAATGGACAGAAATCCTACAGCACTGTGACCATGCCCACCGCTAGGAATGAGTGGGCAGAGCGTATTGCTAACGGTGCTGAAGTTACTGACTACAACACCGATCAAATGCCTCGCTCTGAGTATATGCCAATGGCATGTGTGGGGTGATCCCCCTCATTCACTGTAAACATCCTATCTAACATCATGCTTGACACTTTAATGAGTCGTGAACAGTTAATAGAAGATATTGATTCTATTGTTGATGAATATTTTCAATCACTGATTAATGAATGTGATGATATGGGTGAGTTGAGCAATATGCATGAAGCACAAGATGATTTAACACGCACACTATGTGATGCTGTCTGCAAAAACTTCCCCGCTAACTAACATCATGCCAACTGATTTTCCAATCTACAAGAAACAACTACCACAAATCTGGATTGAAGATGACAAGTTTATTATTGAATCATCTTCCTTTCGTTATGTTATTGATGCCGGAGGTGATTGGAATGTTAATAAGGATGACTTAAAACTATTGTTTAAGTTATGCAGGCGGTTTAAGTCTGATGCTATCGCGCAAACTTACGTCACTTTTTAAACTAACACTCACTATTTTTTTACTATCATGATCGTGAACGCTCCTATTGCTCGTCTTCTTACTGCTGAACAGTCTAGTGCTGTTGCATTCATCAAGATTGAAGATGCAGTTGTAACTATTGCTTATCAGTCTAATCCTACTCGCATGTATGAATTTACCAGCGAATCACAAACCTTTGTATCACAACTGACTCAGATTGTTGAGGCAGAAGATCTTATGGGCATGTCATTGGGTGGCGTTATTGCAGATGCTCGCCGGGTTAATGATTTGGTTCAAACTGAGGAATGATGGATAAACTTACAATTAAGGGTCTTGTCTATGAAGAATTAATTCTTCTGCAAGAGATTCTTATTCACATTGATCTCGCTAAATCAGTTGATGCTGTTGATCAAGAAACTTTCAATTCACTTTATGAAAAGGTAATGCAATCATGACTTATATTGTTAAAATGTTTGCCGCTGGCAAAGTTTTCACTGAAACAGTAATCGCTGCTAATCCACAAGATGCTCGCAAAACTGCTCAAGCCCGCAATCCAACAGCAACAATCATGGGCGTCACTGTTCAATACGATTGAATATGTTGACGAAGGTGTTGATGGATCAATTGAAGATCACCATATTGATGAATTACATAAGTTTGCTGAACTGTCAATCAACCCTGTGACAGTTCACAAACTGGTTGCTAGTGCATGGTAAAGGCACTAGCATCTGCTATAATTAATTCATCAAGCAAGGCACTCCATGACAGTCACAGCAATCAAGCATTCTCACTATCGCATTGAGGTTGACTTCCCTGAGACTCCACAGCATCCTATCGTATATTTCCGTAAGGAGGGCAAGTGCAAGACTCATAAGGGCATGGAACGCCAGATGAACCGCGTCACGAATGAATCCTGTGATCAATGGCGTGACTATAACTTCCGCCGCCTAACTGTGTCCCGTGTCCCGGCAAGCGAAGTGCCTGCATTTAACGTTCATCCAATTCCCAATTCTCACCTTCCCTGCACTAACTAAACTCATGATCATTCTCACTTGCGAAAACCACGGATGTGCTTATTCTATTGATGATGAAGGCACACTATTCCAGACACCACAATATACTGATGGTGCCATTAATGTAGAAGAATGGAATGAAGTCGATCAGATGGCATTAATGGGAGAAGATAATGAAGTTCGTATAACTGTTGAGGTAATTCATGAACAACTGATTGCAATCTCTAGTGCCATTGGAGAGTATTATACTGACTAATTAAAACCAGTTTCATTCATTCCGCATTCTTCTATTATGACTACTGAATTTGATAACTACGTTGCAACTCAAGATGCACGTAATACTATTCAACTTAATGTGCGTGAGTATGCTCTGATACTGTGTGATGCATTAGAACAGGATTTCGTGCAGGATTGCCTTTGCCGTGCTAATTTTAATAAAGTAACTGATCCTGTTCAACAGGGCAAAGATCGTTATAAGTTTTATATCGAATCCGGTCGTAAGTATTATAAATTGATTATGGAGACTGATAGTGGTGATCGTTCTGTTCATTGCTTTATTAACATGAAGACTGGCGAATTGCATAAGTCTGCCTCATGGAAAACACCAGTGAAAGAACCACGTTTTGATCTTCGTGTTATTAAAGAACGTGAGTTTGTATTTAAGAATGCAGACTGGGCAGGCGGTTATCTTTATAAAAACTTCTATTATACAGGAGATTGATGAAACAAGTTATATTATACAATGATGTATTATCGAAAGAAGATTGGGATACTGCCTTTAATGTATATCTAAGAAGACCTCAATGGAGATATGGACATACATCTTCTAGCGTTAGCAGCATGGGGATAAAATCACCACAGTATTGGATCATGGAACTTATGACCGATGAATTCTTTACTAAGTATATTGCCGATAAGATATTAGATCTCATTCCAGTTAAAGGTTTGAAGGTTAATACTGTATATGCGGGTGCCAATACATTCGGAACATGTGGTGATCTTCATGTTGATTCTCATACTGATACTGACTATACTTTTTTATATTATGCTTCTCCTGATAAATGGACTCCAATGTATGGCGGTAAGACATCATTCTATCCACATGATGCCCCTCCTGAGTATTACGAATTTACTCCTAATGCTGCCATTTTCTTTAAATCTAACATCATGCATGTAGGAGAACCAGTGACAAGATATTTTGATGGATTACGCATTTGTATTGCATTTAAGTTGACTCCTGATGTTGATAATTAAATGTTAATTAAAATATAGTTGAGTTTTCCACAACCCTGTGGAAAAGTGTTGATAAAGGGGTGAAATAGCACGGAATGCATGATAATGTGCGGGAGTCCTTCTGTCTTAGCGTGCATCCTACCGAAAGTCAACTGATTGTATAAAAACTTCACAGACATGTCAGAAGGTGCTCACAGTTGGCACTTGACAAACCTGCCAGAAGGCATTATAATAACTCTGTGAGGTTTCAAAGGTAGCAAACCCTATAAGACTCTCCGAATGCCCCTTAGAATCCCTTCTAAGTGCTTCTGAGAGACTTGACAGATCCACAGTTCCATGCTATTATGTAATCTGATGCGTTTCTACGCTTTTATGCTATCTGTAAAACTTCAAAAACCTCAGAAATATGAAAAACTGTGGTTTTTTAAAAAACTCAGAATATTTAATAATTAAGAATACTTAATAATTTAAGAATTAAGTATTTGATATTACTTAAATATTAAGGACTATGGTGAAATTGGTAAACACAACAGACTTAAAATCTGTCGGAGATTAACTCTTTGTCGGTTCAAGTCCGATTAGTCCTATTGATAGTATTATAACTATCATTTGTAAACACTAAAGACTAAGGAAATGTCTTCAACTAAATTTGAGTATTACTTTGAAACCGAAGAAGGTGACAGTAAAGAAGGATATATTATTGCAAATAATGAACAAAATGCAGTAAAGAAACTTAAGAAAGAGAATAAGAAACTTAGGATTACCTATCTAGATGTTCAACCAACCTAATTTATTTGAAGACAATGAAACAACAATCCGACAACTATGTGGTCTGTGAAGGGTGTGCCTACTGGGAGCAAGATGGCAACTATTACACAACAACAGTCAATAAACGTAAGAATATCGACTGGAAAAATGCTACTAGAATTGATATTAAATCCGATAGTGGACTTGATATCACTAATATCCATCAATTGTATGATTGCTTACACACAATCAAAAAAGCACAACGTCAACTCCTTAACGAGACTCGCAAACTTGCAGTTTAAACCCATGCATGAATCAACTTTAGATCTTTTCTGTGGTGATAACAATTCATCAGAAGAAAATCAAACATATGCCGATGAATATGCTGCTAGTATTGAAGAACGGGCAGCATTTTATGAGGTCACTGTAGACTACTACATGCAGGAGTTTATGTAAAGAACCTGTGGAAAACTACTTTTCCACAGAAATTGAACCATTTCCCCCCCTCAAGGAACCAATTTAGGAATTGTCACAGTCCCTCAAAAAACCAATTGAGGAACTGTCACAGTATAGCATGGCATGGTGGGGGGGATGCTGTAGGATAACTTCAGTTCACAAAACACCATGAAAACTTCTTCTGACCCCTTTGGTGCTTGTTTGGTTGCACTACCAACATTTATTAAGCATCATAATCCAACATTCATGGAATCAGTTGATTGGGTTCTTAGGCAATGTGGATGGTGTTATGTTACTAACACAGAATGGAAAATCTTGGAGTCACATTACAACTATTATGTGAAAGATTGAACCATTCTCCCCCCTCAAGGAACAACACTAACTAACATCATGACAACCGAAACTCAGTCCCTTTCCGAAGAACAGCAAACACTATTTGATCATGTTGCCGATGTGATCAAAGGTGTTCTTTATATTTCATTCATGGAGGATTTGGATGATTATGGTATTGAAACTATTGAACAGTTTGAAGATGCCTTCGCTGGACAATATGATGGATATGGATCACAATCACCAGAAGCACAGTTCACTGAAGAATTGATAACAGATTGTGGATATATTGGAAATGATCTTCCCCCATTTATTAGTAATCATATTAATTATCAAGAAATCTGGGATTGTGAACTTTGCCATGATTACTGTATTATTGAATCTAATGGATCTTCATATTTCTTCTCAAGGCATTTTTAATGCTTTCTGAAGAATTGTCAGATCTGTGAGTTTTATAAAACTACAAAATCACAATTCAACCAAAAATGAACAAATTTAAATGCTAAATACACCGAATAGAATGAGGATTATTAAATGACTGAAGATAAAGTTCGTCCATCAAAAACTAATCTAACTTATGTTGATTACATTGAAGACTTTAAAGTAAGGATGGAAATCCACAACTTTGAAGTTGACGAACTAGTGAAAGATCTCAAAAGTGGATATCAATCTGCTAAACCAGTCTTCAATAATATTGTTGATTATCTCAAGCAATCTTA
>MPMC02049906.1_pt1 | contig 33259 bp, 22 predicted proteins | sample 1617281 | NCBI WGS metagenome assembly MPMC02 (sample SAMN05944809, study PRJNA350692) | marine metagenome | biome: marine; feature: ODZ; material: water; isolation source: 100 m water sample filtered on 30 um supor filter | place: Pacific Ocean | collected 2012-04-09 | depth 100m m | reverse complement strand
CTCGACCCCCAGTCTGAGTCCTGATTCTTCGGAAGCTCCCTTTTTCTCGAGGAGCGCTTTTAGTTCCTGGACGGCACTTTCTGTGAGCGTGATCATGGCGAATCCGGGGAGAAGATGGAGCAGGGAGGGGCGATGTGCCAGCGCTAGTTTCTGCGGCAGCGGGAAAAGAGAAGAATGACCGGGAAGGCCTAGATAAATCTCAACTCCCCGCAGTCAGTTTTTCAAACCGCGGGGAGCTGGATTCCGGCATTTGAGATTCATATGGATCCCGGGAATGAAAGTTGAGAACGGGGTCAGAAACTGTGGTGGATGAGATGAAATTGAACCCCTGAGGGTAGTCATGCCATTTCCAATGCCCATGGATCCGTCGTAGAGAGAGGCCAGAGGCCCGATGTGGACGGGCTATGTGATCAAGGATATTCTGCCCTCAGCCCGTGGCAGAAGGAAGGGAGCGGAGGGTGATTTGAATCGGCGCGGGCGGGATAAGCCCCTAGGCTCCGCTCATGCCCCGTGTTCACGTCATGCCCGACGCCCTGGCAAGCCAGGTAGCGGCCGGGGAAGTGGTGGAACGGCCGGCCAGCGTGGTGAAGGAACTGGTGGAGAACAGTCTTGATGCGGGGGCGAAGGAGTTGCGGGTGGAAAGTCAACGAGGCGGGACGGCCCTGATAAAAGTGAGCGATGACGGATGCGGGATGGATCGGGAGGATGCAGTGCTGAGCCTGGAACGGCATGCTACCAGCAAACTGCGCGACAAGGAGGGACTGACGACGATTACGACCCTGGGGTTCCGGGGGGAGGCGCTGCCTTCCATTGCGAGTGTCTCACGATTCAGTCTCACCACCTGCGAACACGGGATGATAGCCGGGACGAAAATCGTGGTGGAGGGTGGCAAGTTGTGTGATGTGCGCGATGCGGGATGTCCGCCGGGCACGACAGTGGAAGTGCGCGACCTCTTCTATAATCTTCCCGCCCGGAGGAAGTTCCTGCGCAGTGAGGCAACCGAGGCGGCTCATATCGATTACCAGGTCCGGCTCCACGCTCTGGCCTGTCCTGGGACGCGGGTGATCTGCCGCAAGGAGGGTCGGGTAACCTTTGACGTGGCGGCCACCAGTGACCGGCGGGTGCGCATTGGCGATCTTACTGGCCGCCAGAATCTCGGGAAGTTGTGGGAGGTGCCGCATCTGGAACATCCCGGGATGACGGTGAGCGGTTATTTGTTGCCCCCGGCGGAGGCACGCAAGAGCCGGCGCGGGCAGTATCTCTTCCTCAACGGAAGACCGGTGGAAGACCAGGTGGTGTGGAGGGCACTGGCGGAGGCGTATCGGGGGACTCTGGTGTCGGGGCGCCACCCGGGGGCCTGGCTGTGGCTGGAGATGGATCCGCTCCTGGTTGATGTAAATGTGCATCCTTCCAAGCGGGAAGTGAGGTTTCACCGGTCGGCTGAATTGCGTGCCTTGATCCTGGAGGCGGTGGAAGGCGCCCTGCGCGGAGAGGGAAAAGGATCCCCTGGTTCGCCTGGGAGAGGAGGCAGTCAGGAGAGCGGAGGGACTGAAGAGAACCCTTCGATCGGAGGGAGTTCATCCGGGAGCCAGAGGGTGGAGGAGGAAGCAGAACCGGCCATTTCCGGACCCGAGTCTTCCAGTGCGGTGTCCTCCCTGCGAGAGGAGCCAAGTTTCCCGCCCGGTCCGCAGGCCTGGAGAGCGGAGGTGCAGGAGGAGTTGCCCCGCGAAGAGGAACAATCCGGAGAGCCGTCCTTCCGGGTGCTGGGAGTCCTGGAGGGTCGCTATCTCCTCCTGGAGGCCAGCGACGGCCTGGTCCTGCTGGAGGGAGAGGCCGCGCGTGAGCGCATCCTCTTTGAAAACTTTCTGGAGGGGGCGAAGCAGGCGACTGCGGAGTCGCAGGGATTGCTGGTTCCGCTCCTGCTGGAACTGGAACCCCGTGATGCAGATGTGGTGTTGCGGAATGCGGAGAACTTCCGGGAATCCGGAATGGAGGTGGAACCCTTTGGGGGCGTGACGGTACAGCTTCGGAGCGTGCCGGTTCTCCTGAGTGCGGCGGATCCACGATCCCTGCTCCTGGATCTGGTGGACGAACTTGTGCACAGTGCGGAGGGCAGAAGCGGTCGAGTGCTGACCTTTGAGAAGTTTGCGGGGGAACTCGCCAGGGTGGGAGCGCGTGGAGAACGGTGCAGGGTGGAATCAGCGCAAGGCCTGCTCGATCAGCTTTTTGCGTGCGATTTGCCCTATTGCACTCCGGGGGGGCGACCGACCCTGGTCCAGTTCTCTTCCTCCGAGTTGCGGCGCAAATTCGGCAGATAGACTGCCCCGATCCGATTCGTGAGTATTCGAGACCCGGGCCCGCATTTCCACGTTGAGCTTGCGGTCGGGCGTGGGCCTGATACAAATCAGGCCATCGAATGGCCGACAAGCTGACCTATATAGAGGCAGGTGTTGATACGGTGAAGGCCGCGGCTCTGGTTGGCGATATTCGCACCCATGTGCAGCGCACGCAGAAGCAGCGGCAATTAATGGGGGGCTACGGGTTGTTCGCGGCGGCCTTTGAGCTAAAGGACTACCGGCAACCGGTGATCGTGACCGGGTGTGACGGGGTGGGAACCAAACTTGAGGTGCAACTCAAGTACGACCGCATCGAGGATGCCGGGAAGGATCTTGTGGCCATGAGTGTCAATGACATCCTCACCACGGGGGGCGATCCGTTGATGTTTCTTGATTACATCGGGGTGGCGCAACTCGACGAGGAACGTATTACCCGTCTGGTGGGAGGGATGGCGGATTATCTCGAAGAGTGCGGTTGCATCCTGGCCGGTGGAGAGACTGCCGAGATGCCAGGAGTGGTTCCGGAAGGAGTGGTGGAGCTTTCGGGATTCTGCATTGGATGTGTGGAAAAGGACGAAATGATTGATCCGGGCTCCATCGAGCCGGGCGACGTTCTGGTTGGGTATCAATCTGACGGGGTCCATGCCAACGGGTGGAGCCTGATCCGCCGTGTGCTGAAGGAATACGGGGAGGAGTTTTCCCCGGAGGAGGTGGAGTCCCTCCTGCCGCCCACCCGGTTGTACTATGACGTGGTCAGCAGCTTGCGGGAGTCCGGCCTGCGGCCCAGGGCGATGGCTCACATCACGGGTGGCGGGCTCCCGGAGAACCTTGAGCGGTTGCTCGGTGGTCGCGAACTGGGATGTGCACTGGAGGTTCCCCGATGGGACAACGCCGCGGTGCAGAAGCTCCTCCAGTTTGTCGATGAGGAGAGCTGCTGGCATACATTCAACATGGGATTTGGTTGGGTGGCGATAGTGGGGCAGGACCAGGTCGAACAGGCTGTGGCGGCTGGACCGGGTGGCGTGGTGCTCGGGGTGGTCGATCAAATTCCCGGCATACGGGTGGCATCCAAATGCTGATTTCTTCATGAGCGACCACCTGAATCACGAGTGTGGGATTGCGGTGGTTCGCCTGCGGAAACCGCTCGCTTATTTCCAGGATCGCTACGGGGACGCCCTCTGGGGGTTCCGCAAGCTCTTTCTCCTCATGGAGAAGCAGCACAACCGCGGCCACGACGGGGTTGGTGTCGGCTGTGCCAAGCTCGATATGCCGAAGGGGCAGCCCTATATCTTCCGCCGTCGTGACTCGGCCCGCGACTCCCTGGCCAGGCTCTTTCGCAGGGAACTGAAGCAGGTCAACAAGCTGGATCGAAAGGGGGCATTACGCCTCGATGACCCGGATTCGCTCAAGCGCAGGTTCGACTTCGCCGGCGAGGTGCTCATTGGCCACCTGCGTTACGGAACCTCGGGAGAATTCGATTCCGGTTCCTGTCATCCCTACCTGCGCCGCAGCAACTGGCCCACTCGAACGCTGATGGTCATGGGGAATTTCAACATGACCAATGCGCGGGCTCTTAATGAGCAACTGATTGAGCGGGGTCAGCATCCGGTGTTCGGGACCGATACCCAGACGGTACAGGAGGAGATCGGGTTCCACCTCGACGAGGCTCACACCGACATCTACCGCCGCCTGCGCGACGAGGGCGTGCCCGGTCAGGAAATTCCCGACCGCATCTCGGCGGAACTGGACGTGAGCAGGATCGTCACCCAGTCTGCCGAAGGCTGGGACGGGGGCTACGCCATCTGCGGGGTGGTCGGTAATGGAGATGTCTTCGTCATGCGTGATCCCCACGGGATCCGACCCTGCCACCGCCTGGTCACCGACGAGGTGATTGCCTTTGCCTCCGAGCGGGTTCCGCTCATGACCGTGTTCGAATCCTCCCAGCAGGAGGTGGAAGAGCTGGAACCGGGTGTGGTTGCCACCATCAAGAACGATGGAACGATGAGCGAAGTTCGTTTTGCGCCGGAGACGGAGAAGCGGCATTGCTCCTTTGAACGCATCTACTTTTCGCGGGGCAATGACCCCGCAATCTATCAGGAGCGCAAGGCAATGGGAGCAGCTCTCACGGATCAGGTGGTCGAGTCCATTGACAGGGATTTTGGTGCGGCGGTTATTACCTTTATCCCCAACACGGCGGAAACCGCCTGGTATGGCCTGATGGATGGGCTGCGTCAATATCGGCGCGACCGGGTGCGGGCGAATATCCTGGAGGCTGCCCGGTCCGGCGACCTGGACGAGGATCTCCTGAACCATCTCATCATGCACAACTGGCCCCGGGGGGAGAAGATCGCGCACAAGGATATCAAGATGCGCACCTTCATCTCGCAGGAGAAGGGCCGGGCACAGCTGGTATCGCACGTTTATGACATCACATACGGAGTGGTAGGGGAGGACGATACGCTGGTGGCTCTCGATGATTCCATTGTGCGGGGCACCACTCTCAAAACCTCGATTCTCAAGATCCTGGGCCGCACCAATCCCCGCAAGATCGTGATCTGTTCGACCGCTCCGCAGATCCGTTATCCGGATTGTTACGGAATCGACATGTCGGAACTTGGCAAGTTCATAGCCTTCCAGGCGGCTATCCGCATGCTGGAGCGGGACGGCCGGCAGGTCCTTATCGAGGAAGTGCACCGGGAGTGCATGGAGGAACTCCGCAAGCCCTGGGCCGAGATGCAGAACTGCGTGAAGCGAATCTACGAACCATTCACGGCAGAGGAGATCTCAGCGGAGATCAGCCGCATGGTCTATCCGGAGAACAGCTGGCAGGGCGAAGTGGAAGTCATCTACCAGACCATCGAGAACCTGCATGCCTCCCTCGAGGGACCCTGCGGGGACTGGTACTTTACCGGTGATTATCCCACCCCGGGAGGCTATGCCACCGTCAATGCCGCCTTCGTGAACTGGAGGGACGGAGTTTCCGGGCGAAGTTACGACCTGCCGCTGTAGGAAAACCGGGAAAGCGGGGAGAGCTTCAGGAATCCGCTCTGCCCGGCCGGATGGGATCGCTCCGATCCTGTTGTGCCGGCGGTGAAAGCATGAGAAAGAAGGGAAAAATGGGAAGAGACTCATTTCAGAACGATTCCGACGGGGCAGTGATCGGAACCGTGAATATCCGGGTAGATCGAAGCTGACTCGATGCGGTCGAGGAAGGAGTTGGAGACTCCGAAGTAGTCGAGGCGCCAACCCACATTGCGTTCCCGGGACTGCGCCCGAAAGGACCACCAGGAGTAGGCATTCGTGGTTTCGGGGTGGAAGTGCCGGAAGGTGTCGGTGAAGCCGGAGGCCAGGGTTTGGCTGAAACTTTCACGTTCCTCATCGGAAAAACCGGCTGACATGCGATTCTGCCCGGGTCTCGCAAGGTCAATTTCCTGGTGAGCTACGTTCAGGTCGCCGCAGAAGATCACAGGCTTCCGGCGACTGTTCTCAAGATGCTTGAGATAATCACGGAACGCCTTGTCCCACTCCAGACGGTATTCGAGCCGACGGAGTTCGTTCTGCGAGTTTGGTGTGTAGACATTGACGAGCACGAAGTCGGCGAACTCGGCCGAGATGACACGGCCCTCGGAATCGTGCTCATCGACACCCATGTCCATGAAAACCTCCAGTGGTTCCTGTCTCGAGAAGATGACAGTTCCCGAGTAGCCCTTCTTCTCGGCGGAATTCCAGTAGTTCTTGAAGGAGCCCAGTTCGAGTGGAAGCTCCACCTGCTCTGGCCGGGCCTTTGTTTCCTGCAGGCAGAAAACATCGGGATCTTCGGCGATGATGGCTTCTGCGGCTCCCTTTTTGAGTGCAGCGCGGATCCCGTTGACGTTCCAGGAGATTAGTTTCACGGGGGGAAGTGAAAGGGAAAGGGAAGGGGTGGCTAAACAAAAAAAGAAAAAAGCCGCGGATCTGGCAGATTCCGCGGCTTGGCTTCTGAAGGGTAGCCAGCGATTAACGCTTGGAGAACTGGAAGCGCTTGCGGGCACCGGGTTGCCCGGCCTTCTTGCGCTCCTTGGCGCGGGGATCACGGCGCAGGTGGCCGGCCGCCTTGAGCGTGCCGCGCAGTTCCAGATCCATCTGCGTGAGGGCGCGTGCCGCCGCGAGTTTGATGGCTCCGGCCTGTCCCGGAAGGCCGCTGCCCCGGACAACCACCTTGAGGTCAAACTTGTTGACCAGATTGGTGGTCTGGAAAGGAGCGAGAACCTGGTTCTGCAGGGGAAGGGTGGGGAGATACTCCTCGAAAGGACGATCGTTGATGATGATCTTGCCGGAGCCTTCAGTCATCCAGAGGCGGGCGACGGAGGTCTTGCGGCGACCGGTGGCGGTGTAGATGGTTTCAGTGGCGGCCATGGAAGTAGAAGGTTTTCAGGTCAGATGTGAAGGAGCTTCGGATCAGAGCGCGTAAGGCTCGGGTTGCTGGGCATCCTGCTCGTGTTCGGGGCCAGCGTAGACCTTCAGCTTGTGAAACTGGGCACGGCCAAGTCGGTTGTGAGGGATCATGCCGCGGATGGCCCGCTCGATGAGCAACTCGGGTTGGCGGGCCCGGACCTTCTTGGGAGTCTCCACCTTCTGCCCTCCAACATATCCCGAATAACTGGTGTAGATCTTCTCTGTTTCCTTGTTCCCGCTGAGGCGGACCTTCGCGGCGTTGATGATTACGACATGATCACCGGTGTCGACATGAGGAGTGAAGATTGTCTTGTGCTTGCCACGAAGCAGGCGGGCGGCTTCCACTGCCACCTTGCCGAGGATCTGATCGGCGGCATCGATGAGATGCCACTTTCGTTCCACGTCGGCAGATTTGGCGGAAAAAGTCTTCATTACAGGCGTTTCAGGAGGGTTTGCTCAGAGGCGGGGAGGGCGGGCAAGCTAGGAGCGAGCCTCCCTGGTGTCAACGCTAATCCTCGGGGAAGCATGCCTCCCCGGAGGGAGTCATTCCGGATGCACAGCTTGGCGAGGAGGAGACTGGAAGCAGGAAAATCAGGGCAAGGTGGGGAGATTTCGATTGCGACTTTGAGAATATCAACAATGATGCGGGCAAGCGGATGCGCGCTTTGCGTGCTCGCTGAACCCAGGAACGAGTTATCGCAGGACCACCAAGAAGACGAAGGGGCGGAGGTAGACGCCGAAGGCGCCGGAGTGAATACAAGGGCCCCGGGAAGGGAGCTGACGGTGAGGACAAGGCCGTTGAAGTGGAGGGTACCATTTCGGCCGTGCTCGCTGGGACAATGTTCAAGGTGAAGCTCCCCAGCGACCACGAAGTGCTGGCGCATATTTCCGGCAAGATGCGGAAGCGGTTCATTCGCCTGGTGGTGGGTGACAAGGTCAAGATGGAGATGTCTCCCTACGATACCTCCAAGGCCCGGATCGTGTATAGAATCGGGTAGCGACGGATGGCACCGGGAGTTGCTGGTGCTGGAGATCCCGATTGTCTCCGGTTCAAGGGGTGGCGATCTTCCCTGGTCCTGATGTCCCGGAACCGGCTGTCGGCAACGGATTCCACTACTCATCCCTGCCGGGATCGTAGAAAATCTTGATGTCGGCTTCCTTTGTTCCAAGGATTTGCTGGGCACGTTTCAAGGCGTCCCGGGTGGAGATGTTGGGGTTGCTCGGCCTGAAAAGGAAGAGGTTGCTTTCCCCCGTCTCGCGGTCGCAGTTCTCCTGGAGGACTTCAAGAACGCCGGAAAACTTGAGGACGCGGTAAACCTCACGGGTGGCGCCAGAGATGATGATGTGGCGGCCATCCCTGCGGGTAGAGCGAATCAGATCCTCCAGGGCCAGGACGCTGGTGGCATCGAGATGACGCGTATTCTTGAGACGCAGGATGATGATACGCAGATTGTCGTCGATAAAAGTGCGCTGAATCTGGGTGCGGAACAGTTCGGCGGCACCGAAGAAGAGATCGCCTTCGACATGAACGATGGAGATGGCAGGGTTGGGACGCTTGCGCTTTTCACCGAGTTCCCGCAGATCGCCGTCATCGTTCACCTCATATTCGATGAGGTAGGGATGCGAGGCCTTGCGGAGGAAGAGGGCCACCGAGAGGCCTACCCCGATGAAGATGGCAGTGTGGAGCGGAGCGAAGAGAGCCGCTACGAAACTGACGATCAACACCAGGGCATCGTCGCTGGTGGAGCGGAGGCAGATTCGGATGACACGTGGTGAAATGAGGGACCCAGCCACTGCGATGACGAGTCCGGCGAGACAGGCTTTGGGGATCTGTTGGACGAGGGGAAAGGCAGCGAGGAGGAAGATGCCGATCACGCACAGGATGCCGCAGAAAACAGAGGCGAAGCGGGTGCGGGCGCCGGAATCGTAATTGAGCGCCGAGCGGGTGAGGGAACCGGAGGCCGGCATGCCGGCAAACAGTCCCGCAGCGATATTGGCTGCCCCTACCGAGAGCATGTCCTGGTTGACATCCGGGCGGTCACCGGTGCGGGAGGCGAGTGACTTGGACATGACAGTATTCTCGAGAGAGGAGAGAAAGGCGATGGCGAAGGCCACGGTGGAGAGTTGGGCAATCTTCTCGAAGAGGCCTGGTTGGAAGAGGACGGAAAACTCGGGTGCGAGGGAGCGGAAGGAGAAGTTCTCGAACTTCTGGATCTGGTTGAAGCCAAGATCGGTCATGTTTCCAAGGATCCATGCGAGAGCGGAGAAGAGAACGAGAGTGAGGGCGAAGACGGGGACGCGCTTGAAGCGGGATTGCAGGATCAGGTAGCAGAGCAAGGTGCCAACTCCCAGGCAGAGAGGTTGCCAGTGGAGGGAGGGGAGGTTCTGGATCAGGCGGTCCAGGATGGTCACAAAGGTGGTCCCTCCGCCTTCCATTTCTTCCGCGATTCCGAGGACATGCTTGAATTGGTTTGCGATAATCAAGGTTGCAGCTCCGGCAATGTAGCCAACCAGGACGCTGCGGCTGATGAACTGCAGGAGGTCCGCGAACTTGAGTAGAGCGCCCATGATACAGAAGGCTCCCACCATGAGACACAGCAGGGGCATCAGACCGATGATCTCCTCTTTCGAAGTGGCCATCCCCGGGATGAGGAAGAAGGAGAAAATCATGAAGGCAGTGGCATTGGTCGGCCCCAGGATGGTGTGGCGCGAACCCGAGAAGAAGGGCGCTACGATTGCGGCGACAGCTGAGCAGGCGATGCCGTATACGATGGGAAGCTCCGCGATGGCGGCATAGGCCATGCCCTGCGGAAGGGCGAGAAGTGCGACATTGATGGAGGCACGGAAATCCTGCCGGAACTTGTCAAACGTATAGCGACTGAGGGGGCCGCGAATGGGCAGGGGGTCAAGCGTGGTTCCCGGGTTGTTGCGCCGGGCCCGGCGGAGACGCCGGAGGAACTTGCGCAGCGGACTCAGTGACATCGGAAAGGGAGGGGGAGTGAAAGGTCTAGCGGAAGCTGGCACGGCGGAAGAGCCAGAGTCCAAGGATGAGGCAGAGTGCGTTGGGGAGCCACAGGACGGTGATGATGACGGAGAAGGACGCGTCCGTGATCTGCTGGGCAAAGACCAGGAGACCGAAATAGATGGCAGCGACAAAGAGACTGAGAAGGAGGCCGTTGGAAGTTTCCCGGCGGCGGGCGGAGATGCCGAGGGGAATTCCGATCATGGCAAAGGAAAGGCACGCCATGGAGAACGAACGACGTTTGTGGAGTTCGATGTTCAGTTCCTTCTGGAAGCGGTCTTCCCGGGTGATGGAGTTTTCCAGTTCCTCGATACGCTCGGGGGAGAGGACGGCAGGCAGGGAGTAGTCATTCTCATCAAGGCCCGGTTCGAAATCGGTTCCTGTGGGATGCCCGGCGGGTCGGGGCGGGAGCTGGCCGTCAAGTTCACTTTGACAGGCTTTCTGCCGGGCCTGCGACTCGGCGATACGGTCGGGTGCGTCGGCATTGGTAATGTCGGATGGCTTGTTCTTCTTCTTTCCGGTAGCGGAAAAGTCGATGAGGACAGGTTCCATTTCGGTGGCCCGGATGGGAATGGGTGAGGTTTCATCCGGGTCTATGGAGATCTCGATGAAGGGGTTGGAGAGCTTGAGGCGAAGCTGTTTCTCCTCCTCGTTGACGTAGAGGTCGACCTCCTGGGCGAACATGTAGGCTTCAAGGTTGGCGTCACGCCCCTGCCCGGTGAATTTGTAGATGTGAAGGCCGTGAATGAGGCCGTTCCCATCCTGCCCCTCGGCGTAGACCCTCTGATTCGGAAACCGGGAAATGACGACCCGCGGTTGGATCAGCTTGCGGGGATCCTTCCTGACCGCCTCATAGATGAGGTTACGGGATGCGTCCTTGGCCCGGGGAGCAGCAGTTCCGGTGAGCCACCAGCAGAGGCCGGACAGTCCGGCTCCCACCAGGATGACGGGGAAGGCCACCCGGCTGAGGCTCACTCCGGCCATTCGAAGGCCGAGCAGTTCGTTATGACTGGAGAGGCGTCCGAAGCTGAGGAGGGTGGAGGCCAGAAATCCCCAGGGCAGGGTGAACATCAGGGTGAAGGGGATGATGAGCAGGATGAAGCGTCCTATGAGATCGAGGGGAGCACCCTGTTCCACCAGAAGCGGTCGGATTTTCCTGAAGAGCTGACCGAGGAGGAGGACCACGGTGAGCAGGGAAACCCCGAAGATTGTGCCGTAGAGGACCTGCCAGCCAATATAACGGTCCGCGATACGCATTCTACTACGTAGAGTCTACTTTGCTTCGAGTCCGGTGACAAGCGGAGCTTGCGCCGGGTCAGGAACGAGTGCGGATTTCCTCGAAGACCTTGTGCGAAAAGTAACGCTCCATGCGGTCGGGGAAGACGGTGACCACCTGGGAATCAGGCCCGAGTTCGGCGGCTACCTCCAGCGCGGCGGCAAAATTCAGTCCGGAACTGGGGCCCACCGGAAAGCCGAGGCCCCAGAGTCTGCGGGTCAGCTCAAGGCAGTCACGATCACCGATTTCCCATTCGCGCAGCCTGTCACACTGCCACTGGGCGTAGATTTCGCTCAAGCCTTCCACCACCCCGGGGACATCGCTGCTGAAGCGCAGGCTGCAGCACTCGGCATTGGCTCCGAAGAGGGCAAGGTCACGCGGAATGGCGGCGTGGGCACTGACCGGGCAGCCGGCCCCGGCAAAGGCCTCGTAGAGACCGCGCAGGGTGCCACCCGTCCCCACCCCGCTCACGACCGCGTCAACGGTGCCCCCGGGGATCTGGCTCAGAATCTCCGGTCCGGTGTGGAGGCGGTGAGCCTCGGTGTTGTCCTCGTTGGCGAACTGCCTTCCCAGGAACCATCCCTCCGAAGCGCTTGTTTCCCCGGCGGCACGCAGCACCTCGGGCATGCCACCCCCAACCCGTCTCACCTCGCCGCCATAGGCCCTGATGATCAGCTCGCGTTCGGAGGTGGCGGTGTCCGGGATGAAGGCCACGAAGTGCAGACTCATCTGGCTGCAGGCCAGAGCGAAGGCAATGCTGGTGGATCCACTGGAAGCTTCAGCCACGGTATCACCGGCTCTCAATTGGCCCTGGCGCCAGGCTTTTTCCAGGATGTGGCGTGCAATGCGGTCCTTGGTGGAACCGCTCGGATTGAGGAACTCGAGCTTGCACCAGATTCCCGACCCGGTGGTATCGTATTCTGCTCCAACGGGTTGTCCGTCGCCGAGGGAAACCCGCACGAGCGGGGTGGGGTGGATCTGGTGCAGGTAGGAGTTGGCTTCCGGAAGCACGCGGGAGGATGGCACGGACCGGTGGTCGCTGGCAATGGTGGTCAAGGATCAGAAACGTTGAAAAAAAACGAACGCGAAGTCGGCATCCTCTGCAAGGGCTAATACAGAACATTAGATGACCAAGAAGCAAGTGATTGGGGGGGCGGGCCAGCGACTGGTGCTTTCATCGCTCTGGTCCTGGGGATCTCCCTGTCGGCAACAACCTCGGCCGAGGTTCTCATCCTTCAGCCCGATCCGGGCGAGGGGAAAGACACCTTTGTCTGGAATCGCAGCGGCTCTCAGAATCAGGACCTGTCCTCATCAAACCGGCACTGGACCCAACACAACACCGGTTCGTGGTTCAGCCGTGGATACTATGAGTTCGACCTGTCAGGGATGGATTCTTCCGCTACCGTAGCGAATGCTGAACTGATCCTCTCGCATCTGATTTTCGCACAGAACCCATTTCCCCTGCCCACGTTCTCCTTCACCCTGACAGAGATCGCTGCTCCATGGGACGAAGCCACCGCCACTTGGAACAATCAGGCCACTCTGGGAACCGCCTTCTCAACAGTTGACGAGGTTCACCTCGCTGATCTGAGCGAAGATCCATCCGTGCAGCCCAGGTATTCCGGGCAGTCGACCATCGACCTGACCGATCTGGTCACGGCCTGGCATGAGGGAACGCTCCCGAACAATGGGTTTGCATACTACATGGAGACTTCCTTCGGGTTTCATGGAGGGGATCACTACATCGTTTCCTCGGATCATGAGGATCCTGCTCTGCGTCCACGGCTTGCTGTGACTTACGTCCCGGAACCGGGGAGCAGCATTCTCTTCGCCACTGCCGGGCTCGCCTTTCTTGTCAGGCGTTCCCGGGGGGCTTCTCTGCCTCGTCGGTCTCCTGAGTTTTGAGGGTTTCGTTGGCCCGGAGGAAGGATAGCTCTACTCCATCAGGCGCACACGCTGGCGAACGTAGTTCGCCCCATCCGGTGCTGCGGTGCGAAACGAGAACAAGGCGGTCCCATCCTCGGGAGGATCGGTTCCCACGAACTCCCATTCATGGCCTGCGGGTTGCCAGTTCACCAGGTCGTCCGAAACCTCGACTTCAAAGTGCAGTCCGTCGACCGCAAGACTGCGGCGGAAGGAAACGACCACGGAGCTGTCTTCGGGATTGAACTTCACCCGGACGGTCGAGTCGACAGCTGTAGGCTGGTTCGGCGATCCGCCTTCAGCGAACTCAAGGAGAGCAACCCGTTGATCATGGTCGTCATCGGATTCGGGATCAGGGTTTCCGAACTGGGCGGCCCACTCCGGGTAGCGGAGGGTGTCCGTCCCCCCCGGCGTTCCTCCGTCATGAGCGCTGGGTTGCCAGCTCGCCGCCAGACCGTGATCCGGGCCGCTGAACGGATTGGCCAGAACCAGACTGGCTCCGTCACCGTCAGCGGCTTCCGACCATGGGGAATTGTCCCTGTAACTGAAATCCTGCACCGTGCTCTGGTCTGCCGCGATGAGAGCCAGGCGTTCGCCTCCATTGGCCAGCCCGCCGTCATCGGCAAATTCCCCGATGATCCGCGCCGCGGCATCCCCGCCGTAACGGAACTCGAAGGCCGCGGCGTCCCGGATCAGGAGAGCCCGCTCTCCAGGCTCCAGTCGCGAAATCAGGGCCCCGGAAAAATCAAACTTGAGGCCCGAGATGAACTGAAGTCCAGCGAGCGAGAGAGGGTCCTCCCCGATGTTGAGGAGTTCGAGATATTCAAAAAAGTCCGCGTCGTCGTAGCCATTCGCCAACTCCTCCGCACTGGGATCCGGCGGGTTGTACATGATCTCCGAGATCACCAGATTGGCTCCGCTCGCGATCTGATCGGACACCACGAGCGTTACGGTTTCCGGAGCGCTCCAGATCCGGTTGCGGTACGCTCGAGCGGTTATGGTCTGGGTGCCATTGATCACAAGGGGAGAGGACGGGATGACGCGGGTCACGCTCAGTTCGGGTCGAACCAGGAAGTCGCTCTCATTGACGTCGGAATTGAAACCGTGCAGGGCAAACACGTTGACCCCATCGCGCAGATGCTCCCTCGCAAGGGTGAGATCCAGGATCTCCGGCAAATGAAGCACGGTGGTGTCCCCGCCGGAACGTTCGGCATTGCCAGCAGTGGCGCTGTCCCATGCCAGTTCGGCGGGCTTCAGCAAGCTGCCGATTTCCACTCCATTCAGGTAGGCCACGAATCCGGCATCGCTGTGGATGGCAAGGATTGCCCTGACGATACGGTCAGGGTCGTCGAGTTCGAAGTGATAGCGGACATAACACGACGCATTGACGTTCTTCATCTCGTCGCCCACATCCGTGTCGATGAGTCCGGAGAGATCCCGTCCCGACTCGAAACCGATTCCGCCCGTTCCCTCGGACCAGCTCGAGTCGTCGAATTGACCGGCCCTCGCGGTCCAGGACAGTCCCAGTTCGTCGCTGGCCGGGACGTGATAACGACAGGGCGAGGTGTCGTCGAGTAATGTGGCGGTCGTGACCGTTCCCTCGAACGGAGTTGCTGAGAGTGACACGCTCCCTCGCGTGCGTCGCGGGTCACTGCCATCGGTGGTATAGTAGACCGGACCGTCGGGCGATCCCATCACGAGTTCGAATCCGGCCTCGGTCGCTCCGCCGACGGAATTGAATGACGGGGACGCGTGGTATTGCGCATCGAGCCAGTCCACACGTGCCTTCAACCAGCCCTTCATGTGAGAGATTTCAGCCGCCCAGCCCCGCGATTCAGGAGTGGCGAAGTTTCCACCGTTGGGAGGATGCTGCCTCCATTTCGCAAAGTTGCGTCGCTGGGCTTCCCGGATCTCATCGGCCATCCCGTCGATCACGGCGTAGAGGTTTGAGAGGGAGAATTCTCGTTCACGCAGCTCAGCCCACCGGTCGGTGTGGCGTTGGCGGATGTCAGGATAGTTGGCCCGCGATGCATCGGCGGATGGACCGAGAAGATGGCCGTACCATGGATAACGACTGTCAAACCAGGTCTTGCTGGAGACTGTTCCCACCGCATTGACTCCTCCCTCCCAGGCGAGCGGGTTGTCATCCCGCACGTCTTCACAGCCAAGACTGCGGTCGTAATCCCAGACCGGACCGCTGACGATCTTGCCGCCACGATCCTTGTAGAAGAAGGCGCTGTGCCGTCCCCAGTCGATATTCAGCGCCAGAATGTTGAGGTGGTGGTGGTCAATCCACGAATCGACGTCCAGATAGTCCGAGAAGTGGAGGCGGGTGTTGCGGTTGATTCCGGATGGAATGTTGGTGAGGGCGGCATTTAATTCGTTGAGGTGGGTCGTGATCCAGGAGCGCTGGCGCGTAGTCAGCTCCAGGCCATCCGGATCGACCCCGGTAATCTGCCCCATCCCGGCAACATTCAGGGTGGGTTCGCCCGGATCGGGGCGGTCGTTCTTGAAAATGTATCCCCCGGTGATCTCGGGTTCGGTATCTTCCCACGGCATGAGGCGTTCGATGTCCACTCGATTTGGATCCGTCTCAATTCGCTCGATGAGCGAGTAGATGCCGAAGTAGTCGGCATTCGACACATCCGTGCCTGAAGTATCGCTGAAGACCTCGACGAATCTGGTGCGCGGCGCATAGCGTCCGATCTGGCGGCTGATTTCGTAAACAAACGGATTGCGAAGCAGGGTCAGATCCCACTCATAGCGGGCATTGAGAATCCAATCGGCCTCCCGGGCCAGCCCCAGCGGTTTGATGTTGCGATCCTCGTCGTCCCCATCACGCCAGGTTTCGACCGAGAGGGAGTACTTGGGCCAGTTGCCGGAACTGGATCCGCGTCTTCGAATCCCGGCTCGCGTGGCCAGCACGGGATCTTCCGTCAACAGGGTCCTGCCCGTTTCCGGGTCAGGTTCGAAGAAGAGCATGGAGACGGCCTTCCGGCTCGTTGAACTTGTGGAGGGGGGCGTCCCTGCCCCGTGAGAGGAAATCACGATGATTGGCAGGCTCGAGGAAAAGGCTGCCACGCTGTTCGCCAGCTTGAGGTAGGCATGAGTGGTAACAGCGCCCGTCAATCCTCCGGGCACCCAGGCCCGGGCACGGACCTGGGTGTTGGCTGAGACCGGGATCGGGCCGTGGTAGACCGTCGACCGTATTCCGGGCACAGTGCGATCCGTGGTGTAGCGGATGACGGCGCCGGGAGTGGGGCAGTGCAGCTCCAGATTGAACGGCTGGGTGAACATCCGACTGGTCTCCGAAAAGACGATCTCAGCGGGAGGTGGTCCGGAGACCGTTCCATTCCCACTCCCCGGAGTGGGTTGTTCGAAGTATCCCAACGCGAGGTCGAGGGGATTTCCCGGAGGAGCCACCCCATAGGAAACTTGTTCGAACTGTTCAGGATACTGCGGAGCAATCTCGCTGACAACGGTGACGCCATCCGGCGCCACCAGTGCGAGATACTCTCCATCACGATCGAGGGTGAAACTCGTGTGCAGCTCCTGACCGGTTCGATCCTTCCCGGAAGCGTAGATGACCAGATAGGAACCAGCCCCGATATCCACGTCGGGAAACTCCCACTGCATGAGGTTATTCCGATTGTTGGAGAGATAGTGTCCGAGAAGCGACTGCGGCTGTGATCCGGTATTGGTGAGCTCAAGCCAATCCGAGGGGGCGCCATCTTCGTCGCGGCGATTCTCGTCGGCAACGGCCATGAGTTCCGTGAGCACCAGGTCGGCAGAAGCCGTGCCCGGCAGTCCCAGCAGGATGGCCGCGAGGAGAACAATTCCCACGTGCTCCAATCGGGCCCGGGGGAGAAGGGGATGCCCGGGGATCATGCGGTGAGGGGGGGTTCCTGGAGGATCGGGACGTCCCGCATGGAGAGATCCAATCAAGTTGCCACCCCGGGGGCAAGCCATGTAGTTGATGAAAGGGGATTCCGGGCTCAATCTGGTAACGCGGAGACAGGATCTTCGCCGTCCTTTCCTTTCGAGATCACTTCCGGGCGGATTCGGTCTTCGGAGCCGGGATACTTGTAGACGAACTCCGGCTTCCAATTATCCTTCGGGAGCGTCTTGAAAACTGATTCCCAGCCAGGGGGTTAGGGCGCGATTGTTGGTTTCTCGACGAGAGCCACCACGTCCCTTGACTCCGGAGGATAGTGTCCCACCCGTTGCCGGAAGATCGCGAAGCCACGGGTGATCCGCTCCAGTTTGCTCTTGGTCTGGATCTCCCGGCTGCATAGGCTTCTTCGATGGGAGGCAAGGCGACAAGATGAAGAGGGCATCTCAACGATTTCCCGTCTGTGGAATCTTCTCTATCGGAGTGATGGCAGTTCTATTTCTGAATCTGGAGATTGCCGCCATTGCCGACGAGACGCCAGCTCGGGCAAAGAAGGCTGAGTCATCGCCGCCACCACTCGCTAGCAAGGAGGAATACCGTAAGTATGGCATGAAGCGGGAGGGTGACCCCGTCCGCGGCAGGGTCATCTTCAACGAGAAACGGACGGCCTGTGTGATTTGCCATCGAGTAGAGACGGGCGAGCGCAAGGCTGGACCGGACTTGATGGCCGCCGGCGACAAGCTCGCCCGCGGTGATATCATTGACGCTATTCTCTGGCCGTCGCGGTCAATCGCCGACGGCTACGGGACCACGGTGGTGGAGACCAGGACCGGGGAATCATGGATGGGTGTGGTGAATGGTGCCACCGACTCACATATCGAACTCATCGGCGTAGATGGCAAACCAAGACGCATAGCCAGAGTGGATGTTCAAAGACAGCTGGCGAGCGAGGTGTCCCTGATGCCCGAGGGGCTTTACGCGGGGCTGAAGCAGCAGGAATTCGCCGATCTTGTTGAGTACCTGGTTAGCTTGAAACAAGAGGAAAATATCGCGGTGTTCCGAGCAGGAACTCCGGAGGTGATTCCGTCGACCGCCAGCCCTGTCACCCTCCGGCCGTTCCACGACGAGTCGCTCAGGTTCGTCTCGCCGGTTTGGTTTGGGCAGGTTCCCGGAAGTGAGGGCGTCTTCCTTGTCCTCGAACACAAGTCCGGGAGAATCTGGCGCCTGGAGAAGAACTCCGGAGGCGATCGAAAGACCCTCTTTCTCGATCTTGGCGCGAAGTTGAGCCGGGGCGGTGCCCGTGGATTGATGGGACTGGCCTTCCATCCCGCGTTCCAGGAGAACGGCCGCTATTTCCTGGCGGTTCATACCGTGGAGGAGGGACAGCACATCGCCCGGATCGTGGAGAGAAAGGCTGCTCCCGGGCTGAGGAAGGATTCAGGAGACCCTCCGCAGATCATCCTGCGGATCGAAGCCACCACCAGTTCACACACCGGGGGCGATCTCGTTTTTGGAAGCGATGGCTATCTTTACGTGGGGATGGGAGACACCGGTCCCCACGAGGATCCCCATGGACACAGCCAGAACATGGAATTGCTCAAGGGCAAGATGCTGCGCCTCGATGTGGATGGAAAGGAAGGCGGGCTCGGCTATGCCATTCCGCCTGACAATCCTTTCGTGGGAAGATCCAACGTGCGGCCGGAAATCTGGGTGTCCGGGCTGCGTGAACCCTGGCGGTTCAGCTTCGATCCGCTCACCAACGATCTCTGGGTGGGCGAAGTCGGCCAGGACCGCTATGAGGAAGTGACCATTATCCGCCGTGGGGAGAATCACGGCTGGAACGTGTGGGAGGGATTCGAGCGATTTTCCAATCAGTATCGCATCGAAGGCACCCGTTTTATCCAGCCGGTGTTTGCCTATCCTCGCAAACGCGGAAACTGTATCATTGGGGGCCATGTCTACCGGGTCGATCCGCAGTCTTCGTATTATGGCGTGTATGTCTTCGGCGATCACAACACCAGGCATCTCTGGGGGCTCACCCAGACCGACCGCCAGTTGAAGAAAGTCCTGAAGATCGGAACCTCCCCGCAGAAGATTGTCTCTTTCGGGAGATCGACCCGTGGTGATCTCTTCCTCGTGGGCTACGAAGGAACGATTTTCCGGATCGAACTCGACGAGGCCGTATTTGCAGAGTGATCACTGTGCGGCAAGAACTGTGATCCTTGGGTTGTCAAACTCGAGGTGGAGGGGCTTGCTTCCCAGAGGAAAGAGGGAGGCGGTTCTTCTCGGGGAGCACTCGGGCCTTTGCGAGTGAGACACGAAAATAAAACAAAGCGCCGTGATGACAGAATGGCGGTCGTGTGTTGGTTGCTGGCGGGACACGATTTCAGCAGTGACAGGAGGAATTCGTTTCTTCCGGCCGGATTGGTTGAGCCCTTCTGGAAGGCCCATTTCAAACTTCTGGTTTGTTGATCCCGGTCAACAACGGCAGTGACCTGAAGGTGTTTTCAGGGGGAAGGTCTGTAATGAAGGAACTGCACATGAATTTGACTCCCCGGCGTTTGTTGATCCTGGTGTGCACCGTTGTCCAGTTTGCCGCCATATTACCATCATTGGGGGAACTCTCGGTGGAGCAGAGCTGGAACGAGGAACACCTTGGGCTGACCCGGCAGATCAACCGCCTGAAAACTTCGGAAAAGGAGTGGCGTGATCGTCTCGCTGCGGAGGCACTGGATCTGCAGGCTTTGGTCCTTCCGACGGACAGGGATCCCCTTGATATTGTGCTCAGGAGAGCTTCTGCACTCGTTCACCCCCTCATAAGCCGGGGCCTCGCTGTCGACCGTCACTTTTACCTGAACGGTCCGGTCTTTCTTCCTGGCGATTTGCTTGCCGAAAGCCGCCGGGGAGACGATCAGACTCAACGCGAAAACGCTGACGATAGGATATCTGAGTTTCACGATGTATTACGCGGTGAATGGGAGGGAACTTGATACTCAATACGTCAGCTTAACACATGGGAGGTATAGAATCGTGCCAGAACGTGGGCGCGACCATTTCCCCATAGATCAGGAAATGACCCTGTTATCGGGTATTGCCATGAGAAGCGCTGTGTTTCATCGCCAACTCAAATTGCTGCAGAGAGAAGCCTCACGCGATACAGTCAACGGGGGAAAACTCGTTACCCAGCACGGCTTTGCTTGGGATGTGGAGCCACTTGTCCAAAACGCCCGCATAGACCCTGCGGAAGTCCACTTGCATCTTGAGATTGCCGCGCGCGTCGAGGTCCGAGAGGCTTGGCTGTGTGCCGTGCACGCCGGCCTTGACGCCGGGACCGAAAAGGAACATCGGCTGGGCCTGGCCGTGGTCGGTTCCTCCACTGTAGTTTTCGGTCGCCCGGCGTCCGAACTCACTGTAGGTGAAGGTGAGAACGCGGTCCTTGTTTCCACAGCGGGCCAGGTCCCTGTAGAAGGCCGAGACCGTTTCGCCGAGTTCGTCCAGGAGGACGTCGAGGCGGCGTGGTTGATCGGCATGAGTGTCGTATCCGCCGAAAGTGGCGATGCCCTGGGCGGCGTAGTAGGCGCGGGCGCTCAGGCCGCCGTTGATCATCCCGGCGATGGTTCGCACCGAGGTGCCGAACTGGGTGTCCGGGTAAGTGATCGGTGTTTTGTACTGGCTGGCCAACTCGCCGAGCCTGGCGCTGGCGGAGTTGGCATTGACGGCGGTTTGGGAAACGAACTGGAGATCATTCTCCGCTGAATTTGCCATCATCTTGTTGAGTTTGGTGTAAAGGGCTTTTCCCTTCGCGGAGTCGTTGCCCTTGAAACGGAAGGAATCCGGCGAGACAAAGCCGATGCCGGGGTGGTCCTTACCCATTACGATGAGCGGTAAACGGCCTGGTCCCACCGCGATGTTCAAGGCTGGATCCGGATCCTTGCAGGCATAATCGACAAAGCGTCCCAGCCAGCCCGTTCCGCCGGCCTTCCGACTCGAGATGCCTTCGGCGGCCGCTTCCCAGATCTCGCGTCCGGTGAAGTGGCTGAGGTTGAAATTCGGATAAGCAGTTCCGAGGACCACCGCCATCGATCCATCATCGTGCAATTCCTTGAATCTTTTCAGGCGGGGATGAAGGCCGACCTCGTCGTTGAGCTTGAGCACGTCCCTGGCGGGCACGCGCAGCACCTTGCGGAGGTCGTAGTATTTGTCGTGGGCATAGGGAGGCGCGAGCGTCAATCCGTCCGGGCCGCCGGTGAGGAGAAGCGAAACCACGATGCGATCGTTCGATGCTCCACCGGGAGCGGCCAGCGCGGAGCGCAACATGAAGTTCGGGAGGGTCGTGCCCATTCCGACAATTCCCAGGCCGCGGGTTAGAAAATCACGGCGCGTGGCGATGTTCATTTGGTTCATGACAGGATCTTGTTTCGGGTTCGTTTTCGTTTCTGGCTTTGCTGGGGCGGGCAGGACTCGTTCAGGTCATCTGGTATTCGGGCATGCTCAGCATGAGGACAAGGAGCTCGCGGAGTTTCGCGTTGAGTTCGGTGCGTTTCGCGGACCACTCCGAGCGGGGCGGCAGGTCTCCGAGGTGGGAAACCAGTTTCTCGCGCTTCTCCTTGTTCAAGGGGCGCGCCAGACAGGCCCTGGCAAGGAGGTCGACCGCCTTGCCGGGACCGTCACATTCCTCGTCCTTTTCCAAGAGCGCGAGGACGTCCACGCCGATTTTCTTCTCCGGGCGGCCTGCCGATTTGACCAGGTCTGAAACAGTGTTGTAGCGGATGAAGAGCCGTTGGGAGTTGATCCAGGAACGCCCGTAACGCCAGCCTTTGACATCTGGAGGTTCGAGCAACTGCTGTCCCATTTCCCCGGTGGCGCTGTCCAGGCCGGCATAGCTCGTGAGTTGATTTGCACCCAGGTCCCGCAACAATCCTACCACCAGTGCGACCGGGCTCTTGACCTGGTTGCCGATGGCGCGGGAACTGTAGAACTCCTCCGACATGAAGAGGTTTCTGAGGAGCGGCTCCAGTGCGTAGTTGTTGGTTCGCAGAACGAGGGCCAGGTTCTCCACGGTCTCCTTGGCGGGATCGCGGTAGGTGAAGTATTCAAAGAGCTTCCAGGCGATGAAACGTGAAGTCGATGGTTGTTTGAGAATGAGCCGGACGAGGTCGTCTCCCGTCCAGGGACCGGTCTGACCAAAGATCGTCTTGTCGGTGAGGTCGTGCTGGTTGTGGAGGAAGCGAAATCCGCCGCTGGCTTGATCCAGGTTGTAACCGGTAAGTGCGCGGGCGCCTTCGATGATGTCCTTTTCGGTGTAGCCCTGGTCTACGCCCATCGCGAAAAGCTCCATGATCTCGCGGGCGAGGTTTTCATTGGGTTCGCCCTTGAGGTTCTTGTTGTTGTCCAGGAAGCGGATCATGGCGGGATCGTGAACGATGCCGTAGAGAAGGGCTCCAAAGTTGCCTCCTGCGTTTTCCCGCAGGAACTGAATCTGTCGATGCAGGGTATAGCTGTTATTGACGACGCTGTCCTGGGTGGCGAAGTGCCCGTGCCAGAAGAGAGTCAGCTTTTCCTGGAGCGGACGGGGTGATTCCACCATGCGTTTCAGCCACGACTGTCGGAGCTTGGCAACCTGACCTCGCTCGACGGAGCGCCTCGCGCCGGCTGCGCGATTGCGGATGAGATCGGTCTGCACCTTCGCTTCCAGGAGATCCGGTGCGAGAGGAGGCACCGGATCGAAGGGGACTCTCGCTGCGGGTTGGCGGTAGTATTCCACCAGCTGCGCCACTGCCTTGTAGAGTCCCATGGAGTGGAGTTGTTTCACCTCCTGCGGGGTGCCGCCAAAGCCGGCCCGGACGAGCAGATGCCGTGCCTTGGCGTAATCCCAGTCATCTGGTGAGAGGGGTTTGAGTCCACCCATGGCGGCGGCTTTAAGAGGGTAGATCTCGGAGATTGCGGCTCCGATTTCGGCGTTCTTTGCCTCCTCGACGCTCTTTGCTGCGGCGACCTCTTCCTTGGCTTCCTGCGCCGCGAATTGTTCCAGCATTTTCACTCTCTCCGGATCGGTCTCCGCAGCGGCGAGCTCCTTGGCGATCCGGGCGGCCTCGCGGGTTTGGGTGACGAGTACCTGCATGTTCGCTCTTTGGTAGGTCGCCCAATGAGTGATTTCGAAAGCTCTCAGGGCTTCCAGTTCGTAGACCGCCCGCCGCATCGCGTCAGCGTCCGCGACCCCGGCCTTTTCGGCAGCGTTAGCCTTCAGATCCTGCAGGTTTCGCTGCGCAGTCGTCCTGGCTGCGGTCTTGTCGCGCAGAGCCTGGGCCGAGACCAACCACTCCCAAGCCGCTTTGTCGGCCGCCGTCGAATCGGGGACCAGTCGCTCAACCACTTTTCGGCTGGTGGCGATCTTGTCGCTCAGGTTCTTTTGTGCGGGCGCTCCCTTGGCGGCATCCGGGATTTGTTCGAGAGTCTTCCGGGCCTCCCGCAGGCTCAGCAAGGCACCCTCCGCTCTCCTTCGTTCAGAACGTGCGATTTCAAGGGTGGCAGCCCGGGCCATGTCTCTCGAATGATGCTCATCGTAGGCGGTTTTTTCCTCCTCTTGAGCCTGCTTCAGAGCGGCGTTGGCCTTCGTGAGATCGTCCTCATCCTGCCCAAAACCCACACCTGTGTAGCTGACCATAACCACGGCAAGCCACTGCCAGTTGAACTCCCTTCGCCGTTTCTTCATATTGAGATTCTGGTTAGATCGCCGTCCGAAAGGGGGGCGTCAATTGTTCGATATGATCGAACCTGATCAGTGCGCGGAGTCTTTGACTCTAATCAAGAGCTCGCAGAAAAACAACACGAGCGTTGTCGTCTACAATGAAAACACCTATTGGACCCAGTTCCTGAGTTTCTGCTCATCGAGCTTGTCCGGGTCCGGGTGGCCATCGCCTCAGTCAATGTTCGGAGTAGCAATTCCGATTACTGGAGCCTGATCGCAGGTGATAGAGTTGCGGAATGGAGAACAGGAAACCGCCTGACGCGGTGACCCTTCTCGTGATACTGTGCGGGATAGTGTTAGGGGTCTCCCTCCTGGAGTCCGCCTTTGATTAGCTCTTTCAATCATTCCGGACGCACGAGGGGAACCCTGCCCGCGGGCAGACCATTGCAAGTCCCGATCACTCCGGGAAAAAATCAGAGACCGTGCGAACGCCTTCTGGCTGCAATTCTGTCAGGAGTAACAAACAGAGAAACAGTTAGGTTTTATGTTGGCGTTCATCGCGTGCACGTTATCATTCCCTTGGTGCAGGCAAACGCTGAACAGCTAGCCAAGGTCTACGGTGTGAGAGGGTGTCTGGTTTCCCAGTTCCCCTTTCCGGTCTCAGAATTCAAATGCGCCGACATCGACCACACCAACCTGCGGGCGTTTCAGTTTCGTTGGGGGATGGGCATAATGGTAGAGCGGTCTGAGCGAGAGGCTGCCGGCAGTGCCGGGATCGATCCCCTTGTCGATGCAGGGAGACCCCTTCCTGAGCCGGAAGTCGAATCGAGCGCGGTCGATAAACAATGGGTCGCCGCCGGAGAAATTGCCCCCCAGCATCGCCTGCGGCCAGTTGCAGACCGTGCCGCGCCCGGAAAAGATGTTATTGCGGGCCACGAGCCGGAATCCGGCGGGCAGGCGCTTGGCGTTGATGAAAACCGAGGTGTGCCGGTTGTTCACTAGTGTGTTGTTCACCAGGTAAAGCGCCGAGCCTGGATGCAGGTTGCCCTCCTCACCGTAGGCCACCATCGTGCTGTTCCCTGTCCGGGGCCCCTGGCAAAGAATGTTCCCGACCAGAACGCTTCTCCCACCGTTGGGCAGGTTAATCACGTAACTGGACGATCCATCCTGTCCGTCGGAGAAGTAGTTGTAGCGGATGTGATTCTCTCTCGCCCGCGACTTGAGCAAGTGCCCCATCTGAGCATGGTGTGAGTTATTGAACTGAAAGATGAGCTGGTCAGCCTTGCTGATATAGAGATTGTGCGACCGACCATCGAGGCCGCAGTGGGAAAACTCGCAGTGCTCGATGCGGACTACGCCCGCGCCACCGAGAATCCCGTTTTCACAGTCGTGGAACCGGCAGTTGCGGATAGTGATGTCGCGTCCCTCGGATCGAATGCCCGCGCCATTCTTGTCGGAGACTCGCACGCCGGAAAACTCGATGTTTTCGATCGTGACATCGTTTCCGCTGACCACCCAGATTCCCTTTCGACCGTAGCTCTTCCCTGCAGCGGGAAACTTCGCCCGGCCCTTGCCGACGCCCCGCAAGGTCAGTTTGCTTGCGCGAATGAGGCAGACATCGCCTCGATAATTTCCCCGCGCATCAATTTCAATGGTGTCGCCGTCTTTCGCCACCGATACGGCGGTCGCCAACCGCGTGTGCGCCTGGCCGGGACCGACCCGCAAGACCGTCTCCATCGCCGCCTGCAGTGATTGCGATCCTGCCAACAGCAGTAAAACTTCCAGAATTGGGATCAGTACTTTCATTGCTGGGAGAATCCTGCTCCACCATTCTGATTCAGAGAAGTGCAGTCTTTTGGTGATCCCGCAAACGATAGGGGTCATTCAGCCGTTTCATCCCGGAAAGCAAGAGCGCCTCCATTTTCTTCAGCTTACCTGCGTGCTTTGGATCAGTCGCCAAGTTGCGCCGATTGGAAGAGCGAGGAGGTTTGCGTGTGATCGTAGTCCGTGACCCTATTTTTCAGTCCCGGCCGGAACGCCTGTCTCAATGGGCAGCTTCTGCTGGGGATGGCCGGCGTAGTTGGCATAGAAGGCTCCCTTTTCGATAACCAGACAACCGGCGGGACCGCCGTAGGCCTTCGACATGCCGACATCGATGAGGATGACCTTGCCTCCGGCCTTGGGAAGAATACGCCCGAAGGGGGTGTGGCCGAGGACGATATGGTTGACCGAATGGGTCTTGAAGATCGGCTTGACCTGTTCGCTGACACTGGCGTCATCTCCCTTGGCGAGGGCTCGGTGCCAGAGAGGTCCGTTGGAGTCCCGAGCCATGCCGGTGCCGGTATTGAGACCCTTGCGGATTCCTTCGTTGAGCTGATCCAGTGACATGGTGGCGTAGGGCCCGCCGAGGCCGCCGTGAAGGAAGAGCACATTGTTGATCTTGATGACGCCGTTGTGACCGCGAATCCACTTTCCGTAGACGCCCCCGGGACCAATCGCGGCACTATACTTCGCATTGTCGCCGAAGGCCTGCACCTCGCCCGGGTGTACGTAGCGCCAGTCGCCCCGCAGGATCATCTCCTCGTGGTTGCCGACGAGGCAGTGGACGTGGCCGCCGGACTTTTTTGCCTCGACCTCAAGCTTCATCAGGAGATCCATGGCCTTGCGCGAATCAGGTCCTCGGTCGAAGAGGTCTCCGGTCTGTACGAGGTGAGTCTTTCCGCCGATCCAGTGGGCATCCTTGTCGATGATCTTCGCCGCGAGGAGTGTTTTCAGGAACTGGCCGTGGTCGCCGTGGACATCGCCGATGGCCACGATGCGTGCGATGCCGTTCCATGTGTGCTGCTTGCTCTTTTGCTGAGCGGAAATCGCTCCGGAGGTGAGCGCGAGGACGAGAACTACGGCTGTGGGAATGTAGCTGGGCATCGAGGACCTCGTTTTCAGGCGTTCGTGACGCACATCATCTTCAACCCTGCTTCCCCTGATGTCAACATGTCCAGCTCCGCGGTTTCGCCGAAGGCGGGTTCATTTTCCGGCTGTTTTGATGGCGAAGAGATTCTTGTGCCCGAGGATGGAGATCGTTCCGGAATTGATGGGGGGAGCAGCGCTCTCCGAGCTCGTTTTTCAAGCCCACCTCGAATTTTGAGCCGGGGCGAATAACTGTCGTCACGCCCTTGTCGGAGACGAAGGAGGCCAGTTCTTACTGAAAGGAATCAGCTTTTTCGTCAAGGCGTCGGAACGGGCCGGCAGGCGGGAGGGGAAGTGAGGGTCTGTTAAGGGGAGGAGTGGTGCAGGCGCTTTTTTCCACGCGCCGATTGCTCCACCTGGTGGCGTAAGATCGATTTCTTCGCCCGCATCCCACCGATGGGGGGTGTTTTTTTCACGCCCCTCGACGACCGAACTGATCCCTGTTACATGAATCCGCATGACGAGACGTGTAATCCCCACTCTGCCCCTCTCGCTGAGTGCCCTCTTCACCGGCTGCGAGGGCAAGGGCAAGTCGGCGAGCGAAGCGGACGCGCAATCGCCGGGACTCGGATCACGGCGAATGGCAGGTGCTCTCGCCGGAGCGATCGTGGCGTGCCTTGTTCACGGCAGCGTCGCCGCCAGCGACTGGCCGATGTGGCGATACGATGCCGCCCGGGGGGCATCGACACCGCATGCACTGCCCGATTCGATGGAGTTGCTGTGGTCCCGGAAGTTGGCGCCGGCGCGGCCCGCCTGGCCGAAAACCCAGGACAAACTTCAGTTCGACATCGTTCCGCAGCCGGTGGTGATGGGAAAGCGGGTCTTCGTTCCCTCCACGGTGAACGACAGCGTGTCGGCGTACGATTCGGGAACGGGCGAACTGCTGTGGCGGTTCTTTGCGGATGCGCCGGTGAGATTTGCTCCGGTTGGCTACAAGGATCAGGTCTATTTCGTTTCGGATGACGGCTATCTCTATTGTGTCAGTGCCGATGCCGGGACGCTTCACTGGAAGGTGAATGGCGGTCCGGCGGAGCGGAAGGTGCTGGGGAACCACAGGCTGGTCTCCAGCTGGCCGGCGCGAGGCGGCCCGGTTGTCAGTGACGGCCGGGTGTATTTCTGCGCGAGCATCTGGTCTTTCATGGGGATATTCATCCACGCGGTGGACGCGATGAGTGGGGAGATCATCTGGACGAACAGTGGCGATGGGATGAACTACACGGTGCAACCGCACGGCGCCCCCTCGTTTGCCTCGGTGGTTCCGCAGGGTCACCTTGTGATAGCGGGCGATCACCTGGTGGTGCCTGGCGGGCGCTCGACACCGGCGGTGTTCGACCTCGCGACCGGCAGAATGAAGCACTTCGTTTATGACAAGAAGAACGGTAGTCATCACGTGATGGCTGGGCGCGATCTCTACTTCGTGGCGGGCGGTGCCTACAGCATGGAAACCGGGCAGCGGGTATCGAACGAGAGTCCCCTGATGGCGGACCGCGACACCCTGGTATTTCAGGATAAGAAATCCATTTACGGACGGAGTGCGGAAGCGAAGGTAAAGAAGAAGGACAAGGACGGCAAAGACAGCAAGGGGGAATACAGTCGCGAAACTCAATTCGCCATCGACCCCCGGGATGGTCCCTACGGGGCCTTCATTAAGGCGGGAGACCGGATCTACGCAGCTGGAAAAGGCAAGGTGGCCGCCTATGATGTGAGAGGCGCGAAGGAGGAGCGGAGGCCGGTATGGATGAAGAGTCTCGAGGGGACGGTGCATCACATGCTGGCGGCTGATGGAAAGCTCCTGGTGGTCACCGGGGAGGGGAGGATCGATTGTTTTGGCGCGCGCAAAGCGGGGCAACCGGCAGCGGTTCTCCATGGCATTGCCGAAGTCGAAAGGCCGGCGGCTCCGGTTGGGGGGGATCGTTTCTCCAGACTGGTTGAAGGGCTGATGAAAGATCCGGGGTTCCGGAAGGGATACGGGATCGCTCTGGGTTTCGCGTCCGGACGTATGATTGCGGAGGTGCTCGACCAGTCGGATCTTCACCTGGTCGTCCTCGATCAATCGCCGGAGAAGGTCGATTCTGTCCGCCGTGATTTCGACCGCGCGGGGATCTACGGTATCCGACTCTCGGCGCATGTCGGCAATGTGGCGACGATCCGCCTGCCGCCTTACCTCGCCTCGCTGATCATCTGCGAGGATCTCGCGGCGGCTGGGTTTGAGCCGGGTGCCCGGGAATTCGTCGGGAATGTGTTCCGCTCTCTCCGTCCCTACGGAGGGATGGCGATGTTTTCGACTTCGCGCGCGCAGCACGAGACGATCGCGGGAATCGTTGCAGGATCGGAGGAGTTGAAACAGGGGCGGATCGATTGGAAGGACGGCGTGACACGGTTGATTCGCGAGGGCGCCTTGCCGGAGACCGACGACTGGACGCACCAGTATGCGAATCCGGGCCAGACCGTGGTGTCGAAGGACAAGCTGGTGAAGGCGCCGCTGGGCCTCTTGTGGTTCGGTGGGCCGGATCACGAGGGGGTGTTGCCGCGGCACGGTCACGGGCCGTCGCCGCAGGTGGCGGGTGGGCGCCTTTTCATCGAGGGGGCGGACATGCTGCGCGCAGTGGACGTGTATACCGGCCGGATGATCTGGCAGCGGGAGTTGCAGGGATTCGGGAGCTACTACAACACGACGTCACACTTCGCGGGGGCCGGTGAAATCGGCAGCAACTATGTTTCCCTGCCCGACCGGATTTATGCCATCCATGAAGGGAGAATCCTGGAACTCGATGCGATCACCGGGGCGACCCTGAAGTCATTCGTTCTTGATGAAGAGCGGAAGGAGGGCGAGCGCGCGCCGTACTGGGGCTACATCGGCGTGCAGGATCGGTATCTCATCGCCACCTCCTCTCCAGTGAACGTGACGGTGACCAAGGGGCAGGATGAGAAAAAGACCAAGCCCGCCGTGAAGAAGAAGTTGGACATCCTGAAGATGCTCAGGGAGGCCAAGTATGCGTCCGGCAGTCGACGACTGGTCGTCTATGACCGGCACACCGGCAGGTTGCTCTGGAAACGCGACGCGGCACTCAATTTCCGCCATAACAATATCGCGGTGAGTGAGAACACGATCTTCTGTATTGATGCGATCACGGAGGGCAAGCTGAAGAAGGCAGGTGCGGCCCGAGTGGCTCCCGATGCCAGACCCACCCTCCATGCCCTGGATTTGAAGACCGGGGTGGAGCGTTGGGCGATGAGCGAGAATGTGTTTGGGACCTTCCTCAACTACTCCGCGGAGCACGATATCCTGCTGCAGGCCGGCAGCAAGTACCGGGACCGGGCCGAGGACGACATCGGCAGGGGCATGATGGCATTAAGGGGCACGACTGGAGAGGTGGTATGGCACAACCAGAAACTGGAACACGGCGGCCCCTGCCTGCTTTGGCGGGACCGGATCATCACCAACGGTGACGGTGGGTTTGCGCTGGAGCTTCTCACCGGAAAGCGGACCGGTTGGAGCTACCAGCGGATGTATGGCTGCAACACCGCGATCGGCAGCGAGCACCTGCTCACGTTTCGCTCCGGCGCGGCCGGCTTCTACGACATGGCCGGGGACGGCGGGACCGGTAACATCGGCGGATTCCGTTCGAGCTGTACCTCCAACCTGATCGTGGCCAATGGTGTGCTCAGCGCCCCCGACTACACTCGCACCTGCTCGTGCGCCTATCAGAACCAGACATCGCTGGCATTGATCCATATGCCGGATGCTGAGTTCTGGACCTTCGGCGCAAAGCACGCAGCGGGTCGAATCGGGATCAACTTCGGTGCGCCTGGTGACCGGCGCGACCGGGAGGGGACCCTGTGGACGGATTTTCCGAGCGTGGGCGGGCCTTCGAATGATGTGAAGCTTTCCGTCAAGCCGCCGAAGCCCGAAGCTTTCCGAATTCATTCCTCCGTGATCCGCGGTGAAGAGTTGAAGTGGGTGGCGGCTTCCGGGTTGTCGGGCGTGGAGTCGATTTCCGTCCCGGTGAAACGAGATGGAACTTACCGGATCCGCCTCCTGTTCGCAGAGCCGGACGAGGATGCCAGGCCGGGGGATCGAGTGATGAAGGTCACCGTCCAGGGAAAGACCGTTCTGGAGGATCTCGATATTGTCGAGAAGGCCGGCGGAGCGTTGCGTGTGCTGGTCCGGGAATACGTGGCCGAGCCTGCGGATGGCAGGATCGTGATCGGACTCGCCGCCCGTGCTTCGCGCCCGACACTGATCAGTGGAGTTGAACTGGTGCGGCGATAGACCTGGCGTCCGATGAAACAGCGCGGATACGGGAGCGTTTGCCCATGAGGGGTTGAAGAGCGACCGGTCGACCTTGGCGGCGACCGGCGCTGAACGGCAAGCCTGTGAAGGATCCGGGAAGGATGCTGAAATATCGCCTCCAGAAGGATCATATCATCAAGCCGCGGAGGAAACGGGGGCTTCAGCCCAGGAATGCCTGTCTTGAGGTGGTGGCGAGATATGGCAACGCTGGGAGTGTGAGATAGGGGTTCCTGCTTATTTTTTTTCACTCGCCAGATAGATTGCTGCGATCTCTTCAAAGGTTTTCCATTGCACGCTTCCTTTGGAGACCAGCGGGTTGAGGTGTTCCTTGAGCAGCTTTTCCCAGTTGGCCAGGCGCTCAGGGTCTCTTCTATTGTTCATGTAATTGTGCAGAGAATCATGCCAGTAGATGACGTTGACTTTGTTCGGATCAAGAGCAGTCAGCCGTTTGTCCATCCAGGGACGGATGGTGTCGAAATCAAGGACACTTCCCTTGCGAATCTGGGGCACGTGAGTGCCAATATAGAGGAGGGGTGGATGAGGGCCAGGAATCCCAGCGATGCGAAGCGGTTCAGAGAGGTAGTCATTGTTTTGATGGAATGGAAAATCGGGGGAGAAGGATGTGTTCACCTTGGCTTGCCCCGTTTCCGGCAGGAGCACCGATGGTCCCGGATAGATTCGAGAAGGGAGCGGTTAAATTGGAACATTTAGCGAAGGTGCGTTTTTTGAAGCGGTTGCGATGTTCTTGACCTGAGTCAAAAAATGAAGAACTGATGGCGTTTTGAGTTTACATAAATGGTTGAAGATGATGGGGTTAAGCCTTGGAGCACCGAAAACCCCGAAAAACCAAGCGTTCTGCCAACAAACTGGCGATCGCTAGTATGGTTCTGGGAGTAATCCCCTTTGTTGTGGTGATCGCCAGCCTGATGGCAGGGGTGCAACATGTCATTGGAATACGGCGGATCGTACTTGGGGCGTTGATCCTCACACCAGTCCCTGCGATCATATGTGGCCATATCGCACGTCAGCAGATTCGACATCGACAGATTCAATATGCGGTAGGACCGGGGCGGGGATACGGGATGGCCCAGGCGGGGTTGATCCTCGGCTATCTTGTAACGGTGCCAGCTGCCGGATTCGTTGTTTTCATGCTGATAACCGGAAATAGCATTTCTTAGTGATCCTCGGCTATTTGCTGATACCGATAGCGTTACTGTGTGGATCGCCGGAGAGATGAGCCACGTCTGTTGATCCCGGGTTATTACGGGAACCCTACGGACAGTTAAGTCCACTGCTAGTCCCCGGCATTGAGGGGAAAAAATATAAAGAGCCCGCAAAATCCTGGAGATTAACACGGCTGCTGCGGATAAACCCAAAATAGAACCCAATCGATCCAGCAAGCCAGCTACGGCTGAAGACTTTAAGTCCTTCATGGAGCAAGTCTCAGGGAAGGGTTTTTGGAGGATGTGGGGGTTGGGTTCAGCAGTCACGCTGGACGATCTCTACCGCAAGATAGAGACCCTGAAGATTGACCCTCACAACCGCATCAGAGCGGCTGACATCGCTTGCCAGCTCTGGGGGGACCCTGAGGGAGGCAAGCACCTCAACGGCAAGCCTGTGAAGGATCCACGAGCAGTCCTGATAACCCGGCTTCAGGGTGAGGGGGTGATCAGGAAGAAGAGGAAGTGACCCAATCCACGCGGGTCGGGGCGGGGTGAGGGGGGCTTGACGGACCTCGGCCTCTCTTCTTTGATGGAAACGTGGAACATATTAAGTGCAGCGATTGCGGTAATGATGTTTCGGCCTCGGCAGCTTCATGTCCGAACTGCGGAAACCCACTCACTCCCGAACCTCCGCAACCGAATCCGGGAGCGGCTGGGCCACCGCCCACCCACCGGAAGACCAGTGGTCTGGCGGTTTGGAGTCTTATCTGTGGACTGGGCGGACTGGTTTCAGGTCTTCTCGCCGGATTGCCCGCCATCATCATGGGTCATATCGCGCTGGGCAAGATCGGCCGGAGTGGCGGGGCGCTGGGAGGCAAGGGCCTGGCACTCACGGGAGTGATCCTCGGCTACCTGTCGATTCCGCTCACGGTCGTCATCGTTATCCTCGTCGGCATGGTGAGTGGCGGATTCAACGAGACTGGACGGGAGATCAAGACCAAGAGCAAACTCCAAGTCATCAATGCTTCACTCACAGCATACCGGATTAGGGCCAATCACTTTCCATCTGAGTTGCAGGGTTTGAAGGCCCTTGTCGAAAGGCCCACGACCGCCCCGGAGCCCCGGAGCTGGGAGCCGAGTTTCATGACGCTCCCGAAGGATGGCTGGGACCAGGAGTTCGTCTACAGGTATCCCGGATCGAAGGACCCGAGCCAGCCGGAAGTGATCTCGAAAGGAAAGGACGGCGAACTCGGCACTTTTGACG
>MPMC02135732.1_pt1 | contig 33782 bp, 31 predicted proteins | sample 1617281 | NCBI WGS metagenome assembly MPMC02 (sample SAMN05944809, study PRJNA350692) | marine metagenome | biome: marine; feature: ODZ; material: water; isolation source: 100 m water sample filtered on 30 um supor filter | place: Pacific Ocean | collected 2012-04-09 | depth 100m m | reverse complement strand
TGTTAAAAATGGAGATATATTGGATTTTGGTGGTTTGTTTTGGGGTTTTAATGTGGCTGTGGATAAGGACATACAAAAAATAAAACTAGAAGAATATTTATTAGTAAGACTTCAAACAGCTCAAGTTGATTTAAAAAGGACAAGACCTCAACACTCCGCAACTGGTCTTTATATAAATGCTGATGACATCAAAAGATGGCTTAAAGAATGGAAAACCAACAAGAATTTGGAGTAAAACGAAATCAGGAGAGTGGTTATGAATTGGAATGAATGGCGGTTCCGGTGGGGAATGTTCTGGCTATTCGTATTGGTCTTAATCGTTACACTAGTAGGTTGTGGTCATAAACCCACTAATATTAAATCAATTGAACCCGAATATCATCAAGAACCACCTATGAGTGATTGTGACATAGCGGAAATACTGGGTCGCAAATACAATTCAGAATGTGAAAACCTCAAAATAGCATAATAAAAGTGGCAACCTTTTAAATAATGGTTGACATTTGCCGTACATAGTGTATAATGTGTATTAGTTATTGAGAAAGTCTGGAGGGGTTTGATCATTTGATCATTTGATCACCTTAAGCCAGATAAGCGAAGCAAGATGCTTACAGAATTGGTCGGTTGTTGAGTTCATGATACATTATAACTGTAAACGATTTCCATTCCTTTCTCAATAACGCTCATTACATGGTGAATGTAGCTCAATTTGGTAGAGCTCCTGGTTGTGATCCAGGTGGTCATGGGTTCGAAACCCATCGTTCACCCCAATTATCCAGACTTATTTAAACCCGTTTTAAAGGCTTATTAAGATGAACTAGTATAAAGAGTTATCTAACGCATTAAAACCGCACACAGACGCTTATATTGCGTCTAACAGTACATACTTATCCGAGTGACTGCTTGTATTCGTGGCTAAAGTTAAGTCCACAGTAGGAGTCACTCGATTCATGTCGTAAATACCCTAGTGACAACGGTTGACAAATGTGAAAAAGTATGCTACACTAACAACACATGTTGTCTAAACACGGTAGACAAGTACCGCCTGCCTTCGGGAAGGGGTCGATTTACAAAGCCAATAGTTCTATCTAGTCGCTATACTGTTGTATAATTCTTCTGCATACAAGCGATGTGGGGTTTCATCGTGATGCCAATACTGTGCTTTCGGGTTAGAATAGCCTAATGATTTGTATTTAAAGTAGAAACCTTCTTCATCCCACATACATTTTGACTCATCTATCAGTTCCCAATACCATTTAGTATAACGTGTCGGCCTATACGGCAACATAGTATTGCAGAATATATAGTCTATTCCTTTACTAACTAGATACTGTTGTAACATATAGATCTCCTTAACAGTTATTAAGTCTAATACATCTGCTTGTTTAACCATAAACTCGTGCCAGTATGGCATTATCGACTGCTCATAAGGAGTAAACCCAGGCCAGCCACTATTAATCTCTAAGAACTTACTGTTAACTTTAGTATAAGTATCGACAGTACTATTAGATCCTAAGTGATCTACATCATGTCCCGAGGGTAATGATATGCGAGTCATCTCTGTCCAGCCTACACATACGAACTCTACACTACTGTTGTTCTCTATATAGTCTATAACACTACGAGCAATAGCACTATTAGACTGTGCGCCTAAGGCGATGTTATGCGGTGTTAGTTTAAGTATAGATGCTAATACAGAGCCGAAACTATTAGCTCTATTGTATGCACTATCCTCACACCCATCTATCTCAAAGCCTGCCGCATGTGAACACCCGGCTATTAAGCATAGAGATGTGCTCTTAGCCTTAAGCACTTGATCTATATAAGTATAAGTATCTCTATCCTCAGTCATTAGTATATAGATAGAATCTTCGATTCTTTCTTCATATAGAGTTTCTTCATTCGAGTGTCCGAAATTTTCTTTTCTGATTTATCAGGGGGGTGGGTGGTATATATAGGCAAAGGTCGTAATTTTGAAAAACCGCTTGAAAATTGCGTACAATTTTTTTGCATTTGCTGTAGATCGGTTTCTATATCATCATCTGTCATAAGCATATTTATAATAGCATTACACTATATAGTACTTTTTTTCGTAATGGCCTTTACGGCTAGGTTCGAACCGTTCTATACATTAAAGCAACACTTCTTACTATGCGTAACACTAGTACACACTATTAATAGTTCTGCACTCACATTCGTGTTAACTTAACAAGTAAGTACTCGAGAAATCGTATTAACCTTGCTTTCACGTTCATCTCTTATAGATAGAATCTTCGATTCTTTCTTCATTAACAAACTGTGCGATTTTTTGCTTTTGCTCTTCAATTTCTTTTGCTGTAGATAGAATCTTCGATTCTTTCTTCTGGTCTATAGATAGAATCTTTGATTCTTTCTTCAGAATTTTTTTCTCTTGAAACTTTAACTTATGCTCATGTTCTTCGCTCATACATATATTTATTATAACATTATTAGAACAGTATAGTAGTACTGGAAACTTTTCTTCTAACACCTTAGAACTATAATAACAATATTACTATTAAGAGCGACACTTCTACACTTATATGTACGATAAAGTGTGTCATCACTACACTTATTACTATTAAACACACTACTAGGACACTAAGAATAGAACTCACTCTCGTCGGCGATAGCCTGGCAGAAAAATCGCGTTTACCGGTGGGATTTACCGGCCTGGCCTTGTTCCCCCTGGGTAGAAGAAGTAGATCAACTACGAAAAGTCTAACGACTAAGAGAGTCTTGGTACTCCTTCCTTAAATGATTTAACCTTGTGCGTTCGTTTAGTTCGCCAGTTATTTGTAATGTGTAACGATCCTCAATCCCTATGTTACTTGCGGCATGAGGTATATCAGCACTCCATAACGCATAGTCCCCGGCTTTCCAATTTACTATGCCTTTACCATTAAACTCTAAGTAGTGCCCTGGCTTCCAATCTTCTAATAGTACTAATGCTCTGTATGTATTAGACCTTGGTACCCCAAAGACACGTTCATATGTTTCAAAGTGATCAAGGTGTTCGGGCATTATGTCTAAAGTTTCCATCTTATAAAACACATAGCCACAGTTTGATAAGCCTATTTTGTTTGCTACATAGTCTACCCAGTCTGGCATAGGGCTACGACTGTCGTACATACTACCACTAAAACTTTCATTATAGTAGCCTTGGCTTTTCCATGCTTCTATCTCTGATGGTTTGATTGGCTGTTTAACATATTCAAATTGAAGATGGTCATCTGTCCATACAGGTGTTATGTGACCTTCTATTGCTATTTCTGTGTATAATTCGTTCATGATTGTCTCCGTGTATCTGCTGTAACACAATGAAAGCCACCGCCAAGTGTTCGTTGATGCCTTGTTGGTAGCATAGCACATTCAATGCCGTGTTTCTCTAATTCTTTTCTTAAACTGTGTTGGTTTTCTTCGAGGCAAACTAGTGTTGGTGATATACTTAGCATGTTCATGTTTATCCATATACTTGCATTATTGTAATCGCCATAGTAGCCTATGTCTGTGGGTTCGGGACACATAATGTAATCCCAACTTCTAAAAGGTTCTGGTAGTACGTTTACATCTTTAATCCTTGTAGGGTTTAATAGCATTAAGCCTTCACGTAAGAATGCTACTGTTGAATCTATATGCATGTAACTGTACACACCTTCTAGTAAATGTACGTTTAACCCTGTGTGGTCTTTTAACCACGTTGCTCCTGCTTTGTTTCCTGAATTGCTTACAAGATACAATATATCATCGTTAGCACGAATACAGTTAGCGGCATCAAAGGCTGGTGCTACTTCTGTTAATGCTAACGTATCAGGATCGCCTAAACAAGAACTATTATATAAATCATCTGCATAGTATCGAGGTGCTTCTATAATACCAGGCAAGTGATGTGCTATAGGTTGATAGTTGTATGCTCTTGCTCTAATTGGTTGTGGTGTTGCAATAGCATGTTTGCCATGTAAGAACACTATGTCTCTAGGACAGTAATCATAATAGTTTACTTGTATCTCAGGTTCGTTTATAGGACGTAATACATTTATACCTAACACCGTTAAAAAATTAACAAAATTATCTAAGTCTTCATCTGCTTCTTGTGTTACTATATCAGGAAAAGGACCTGTGTGTATTCTACTTTCATCTGGAACGTCTGCATAGTTAACTAACCGCATAGATAGATCTAAGTTAGGCACCCTAGCACCTCTGGCTGTACCTACTATTACTTCTGTTAGGTTATCCCATTCGTTCTTTGCATAGTTCATATAATTTTTCTCCGATCAATCTGTGACTGCTTTGGTTTGGATGCCAATCAAAACTTTCGCCGTCTGGTATAAGTCTATTTCTCATCTGGTCGCGAATTGGATAAAGATTACTTACTGATAAACTTTCACCTCTAGGACCATCGCTTTTCACTTCCGTGATATCCAACATATTTTTCATTTCAGGCAATCCTAACCACTCCCACATGCTGTGGTGTACATCTAACACACAGTCTGTGTCTGTTACTGCTAATAAGTCATCCAGTGTACCGTAATTGTGTTGCACAAACAGATTGATGTTGTTCAGTTTACTGTATGCACTCAGGGCAATCAGTTGTAAACTGGTGTTATACTTGAACCAGTAAGGATTGTAATTGTTCTGTGCTAGTTCGCTTTCTAATTGTCCCATCATATCCAAATTGAATTTGGTATTGTACTGTACTACCCCACTGTCAAACATCATGCTAATAGTGTCCTCATTGTCCAGCAACGACCAAGGATAGTTGTCTTCAACTCCTGTTTGATGAAAGTCTGTGGGTACTGCTTTGTGCCAACGCATGTCCGGCGGAACAGTTATCATCACCACGTCACCTTGTTCAAGTTCGGGTGCTATTCTGCGAAAAAACTGTTGTGTGATTTGAGGGAAACTGTTGCCAGGCAATGCTAGATTAACCAACTGCTTGTGCAGTCTGTCCGCAAGTATTTGTACATAACAATATTTATAGGGCGGTCGAGCTTTTTGTACTTTGTAATTCCATCCTGACCAACCCCAGCCCCAACTGTCACCTAATGCATACAGTTTAGCCATTGTTGTCCCCTACATCAACAATGTTGATGGCGTCTGATATAACAATACCTTCGGGCTTGCCACCTAGGTGCACATTGTCAGCATTAACTCCTGCTGATATTTTGTCGCTTACGCCAACATCGTGAGAACCTCTGTGCCATTGTCCTTTGCCTTTGTAGTTGTATTTAAAACTCCAGTCTATGGTCTTGTTTAAATATTCTTCTTCATCTAATAAGTCGCCAAAGTCTGATTGGCTTCTGCCTTCTAGTTTGTCCCATTCTGGTTTAGCAAGTTTCCTTGCTCTCTTGCCAGCATTAGATTGCATACGTGAATAGTCTTGTGCATAGAACGGACCTTTACGTCCGCCTTCGCTAACAGGAGGTCTATCATCATATGGATTGTCTACTTGTTTGTAATCATACTTGAAGTTTGCTTTCCAGTTCCCATCGTCATCTATAACAAATTTGTATAAGCCTTCAAACTGATCTGCTGGACCAAACTGTGAACCAAATTCTCTTGCGTCTATATCTGGATTAAACTCTACAGTACATCTGTAGCCGCCTCTAGTTAGCCATAACATTCTTAAGAACGGCCATATCTCATTTACTAAACTATCTGCAAATGGTGAAATGTTTGGTTTAATTATATTGTAGTCAAAGTCCTCATACTTTATCTCATGCTGTAAATCATCTCTGTTTAGACGTATAACATAATGTTCTTTACGCAAGTTAAATCTTACAGGATAGCCAAACGGTACTTCTGTACACCCTGTCATAAAGTCTAAGAACATATGGAATAGTTTTACCCTGTGCATAACGTGTAAGCCTGCAATAGTAAAGTCGTTACTAATCCAATGGTTCTGATACTTGTGATAACTTACATTATACTTGTGTGGATTCTGTCCTACGATAGTCTCTGGCCCTACTGCCATACCTACACCAGCACCAACATTGTTGATGTTCTGATTTCTATTACGCCAAAGGAAAGTCATTGTTCTTGCAAAGTCGTGATGTTCTTCTGTAGGGAAACCTACAATCCAGTTAGTGGCGGCATATACACCGTGCTTCTTACCTGAAGCAAAGTTATCTTCCATCTCTTTGATAGTAACACCTTTAGCCATATCGTCTAAAACTTTTTGTGAACCCGACTCACAGCCATAGTTCATCATGATGCAACCACCTTCTGCTAAGTCTTTAAAGTAGTCATCATCCATTCTACCATCGCAACGAGCATAGCCAGTCCATCTCATTTTAATATTCTTTTCTCTAAGTGCAATAGCAAATGCTCTAAGTTCGTTAACGTTACCATTAATCAAACTATCAATGAACCACATGATGTCTGCACCTTTCTCATAGTACAAGTATTCTGCTTCACGCAACACATCTACTGCAAGCCTTTGTCTGTACTTCCAAAAGTGTGTTTCTTCACAGAACGTACACTTAGCAGTACAACCACGTGAGAACTCTGAAGTAACTCCGTTGGGTACTTTGTATTCGTTAAAGTCTAAACCCTCATAGTCAGGCATAGGCATATCATTAATATTGATACGTTCCATTTCTTCCTGTGTAATCTTGTACATAGGTCCTCTATCTACACCATCCTCTATGTCTTGTAGTATGCTTAGTATAGCGGCCTCACCTTCTCCTGTACAAATGTAATCATAATATGGTTGTATATCAAACCAATCCTTTTGCACGTTAGAACCACCTACAGCAATTTTAATATGTGGTGCTCTCTTTTTAAGTTCTGCACACATCCACTTTGTTGGTTCTTCTGAAATATAATATTGACTGAAGCCTACTACGTCTGGATTGTTTTTTATAATGTGTTCCAATCCCTCTTCTAGTAGAGGCTCCAGCAATGGGTGAATGTCTCGCATATATGTGTCGCCTAACCAATGCCAACTAGCACTCGGATCCCATAATCTAAATGGAATTTTCTTTAGTGGTTGCCAATTGTTTTGGTTAAGGTTATATGCTTTGACATTTAAATCTAGTATGCTAGTTTCATATCCTGCGGCTTTGCATACACCACTTAGTCTTGCTAAGTTGAAAGGAGGAAACTCTGGTGCCCACTCAGGACACATAACTAATATTAATTTTGTTTTACGAGTTTTATAATTTACATAAACAGACTTAGTATTCTTTTGTTGCACCTTCCTTGCGAAGGGTGCAATGTGGTCCATCATCTGTTGATGTCTAGCATCTTCAATACTTAGGTCAGGCTTTTCGTATCTATCTGTATCTGCTTCGTCAACAGCAATGTTAGTTAGATTGAAGTCTAAATGTTTTTTATGTTCGTCTGCCATTTTATTCTTTAAAAAAGTCTCCGACTAAATCATAATCAGTTGTGCTTAATTTTTTTATACTTAACAAATGTTTATAGTTATGATCTATAATAGGCTTTAACTCCTTTTGCATATCTAACCATTCATCATCTGTTAGTGTTGCTAATCGCAAAATCTCTTTTTCCAATGCTTCTAATCTAAGATTGTCGTCTGTTATATAATCGTACGACTCATCTATAATACCTGCAAATGTCTTATACCCTGCCCCTCTCAAATACTTTAGTGTTTCAGGCACGCCTGCTACAACAAAAGGATGTCTATGAACAATAGGTTTATAAAGTTTCTCACTTATAAACACACCATCTGTATGCACACAACTTATAGGTCTACCACCTGCATTATTCATACATTGATAAACGTTTGTTTCGTTTACAACACTGAAATAACTATTGTCAAAGTATTGTAAATCATCATCATTAATGTCAACAGGATTATCTCTATTTGCAGTTCTATTTAGCACCAAAGGCAAGTCATTCCAAATATTATAGATATTGTTTATATAAGGATCTTGCCTGAATTCTTCATCAATATCTACCTCTTTACCTAGTAGCCAAGATTCTTTATTACTAAACTGTCCAGCATGTTGTGATAAGTCAAAACTCACATAACTATCTTTTATAAGATCGTGTTCAAATAAGAAACCAATCATTCTTGCACGTTGCCATCTAGGCATTCTATTAAAGCATAATAACTTTTTATCACGTTTGCCTATGTTATATTCTCTACCTTTCCAATGTGGGTGCTCACTAAAGTCTTGTGACCTGCTTACATATCCCATGTACATAGTATCTTTAATTACGTTCTCAAATCTATGTCCGCTAATGATTTGCATTTTAGGCTCACAGCCTATAAGATCACATATCTTTTTATAACTCTCTGTACCGTTTAAGGTAGCAGTTAACATAAACCAACTACTCTTTGGCATGTAATCTATAGCATCTATTATCCTATGTACTCTATGTATGCTTTGAGGTTGTAAAGCCTCATCAGCATTAGAGAATATAATTTTATCCTTACCCTCGCCTATTCCATCCTCTACCCATTTGACTAACTCTAAATGAGGTATCTTGTATGGAGCATGTTCTTCTAATGCTCCTGCATATACAGGAAATATTCGATCCCAGTGTATTGCTAGTTCAGGGTGTATGCCTAGTATCTGCTGTTGAAATAATTTCTCATTAAGTTGAGTATAAGGCTTTAATATAGATGCTTGTTTACCTTGCCATGTTAGTGGCATCCATTTGTTGCCACCCCAAAGAAAACATTCACATGATCTCTGGTCTTGTTCTCTCCACGGCTTATGGCTTTTATTTTCCTTCTTTGCTGGTAATATAAAAACACTACCCCATGACTCTTGGCTCCAAATAAGATCCGAATCTCCTTCGTGTATTATACTAACAGCAGGACCACACACAGTCTGCTGGGCTCTACTGTTATTATATCTACTACCATCATGGAATGTAGCACCTAATGATATTAGCTCTGCATATAGTTCAGGCTCTAGTTCTTCTAAAGGATCTCTACAATTATAGCATATATCTTTACCATGGGCAATAATAAATTCTGCTTTCTTTGTATTGTCTATATTTGTCATGGCTGATATATATCAAATGGATGTTCTTTGTGTTCGTGCCAAGGCCATTGATCGTCTATGAATACTTCTTCAAGAGTTGTTTGTTTCATTATGTCGTCGCAGAACTCTGCATAATTTTTGCTATCTGCTCCCATTGGAAAACCAATATGCTTTAACCAGTTTCTGTAAATAGGACTACTAGGATGATAGTCTGGAAAGTCTTTACCATCGTGTATGCTTTTATATGTATAGTGTACCGGCCACTGACATTCATTGTAGGTCCACAAGCACGGTTGCATAGTGTCTAAATTATTGTATAAGGTTTGTAAAGGAAATGTTTCTTCAGGAGGACGACCAGCATAGTAACCTTGTCCGTTTAAGCCTACTCCCATTAATCCAAAACTGTCAAACTTTTCTCTCTTTAGCGATTGTGTTACGGTATCTATAATTGCACAATCCCTCATAGTCATACCTTCAACGTCTACATGGTTGTCATAATAGTCCTGAGAGAATATTTTATTTCCAATATTAAATATGTTTCCTGGTGTACGCCATTCTCCTTTTATAAATTTGTCTTCTCTGTAAAACGTACTCCAGCAAATGCCTACCAGATCCTTGTCTGTTAAAGATAATTTTCTTTTTGCTTGACTTAAAATTGTTTGTATGTAACTGTTACCAGCACCACACTTACCTAAGTTTATAAATTCTGCATCAGGCATATCTTCTGCAAGTACGTCGGCCCATGTTGCCCAACGGTATCTAGTAAAACTACAACCAATTGTAATTAGTCTTTCGTATTTGTTAAGACTAATTTCTGATATGTTTGAATTATTATAGTACATTAAAAATCCCTATTTTGTTCTTGTGCCATTAATATTTCTTGAAGGCTCTCACCAGGTGGAGCCGCCCAACTAATCGCATTTACTTTTTTTAATTTGTCAGTTTTTTCTATGTGTGTTATTCTACCTAACCGACTACGTTCCGCCATTACTTTATAGTTGTGTTCTAGTATAGGCCACATCTTAATATACATGTCGTGACATTCGTCTAGTGTAAGTCCTGATATATAATCCATAATGCGTACGATTAGTTCTGTTCTTACTAAGTGGTCTTCTTCTGAATCGTAACGTTCGTCCCAAAAGTCTCCAAATGTTTTGTAACCTAGTTCATGCATATACTTTATAGTATGTGGTGGCCCAATTAATAAGAACGGTGTTTTAAATTGTATTGCTTGTAAAACTTTTTCAGATATGTTTGAAGTAGGCTGACCGTAACGACTTTCTAAACATATATCTACAAACGTTTCTCTGTATAATGGTTCTAAAGGTAGGTGTGTAGGATTAACTACAACAGGGTTACCGATATCATCAAAGTCTGTGTTTGTAGGATAATGATGGCCTGCACACTCATGCACAGGTGTAGAACTACTTGCCTTTACATCAAACGTTATAGGCACTTCTTTGTTTAACATTTTAATACCTTCTTTTAAGTTGAATATAAACTCCGGCTCTCTACATGCGTCTTGGTTACCAGCACCATTAACATTCATCCATGGTGTACTTAATAAATGTTCTATTGGAGTATCAAAGAACCATATGATGTTACTTTGTACTCCTCTATTCTCATATTGTTTTAACAAAGCACATACGACTGCTCTTATAGTTGTAAATCTCCAACAAGTACATACAAAATGTTTTTTGAAACTACGTTTAATAGTTACATCTGCATTGTTATACATAATTAACTCATTTAAGAAAGGGTCATCACAAAGTAGTTTCATTTGGTTTGCATAGTAACTACATGCTGTTTCTACATTGTAATCGCCTGTGTGTACAATAACATTGTACAGTTTATTTTGGCCTACGAAGTACCCAATAGAGTCTAACTCAGTTGCTCTTATTCTATTGTACTGCTCATCACCATTAACATTTTCTCTAGGAAACTCTGAATAGAATCCGTAGTTGTGTACGTTTAACCAATAGCCTGCAATAGGATCATCTTCGTAGTATAAACAAAGAGGTTCGTACAAGAATATGTGTAAGCCTTTTGCGTTGCATATTCGTACAGTTTCTTCGTCTAATGTTAAGTCTACTAATTGTTTTATCTCACCGTTTGCTTGATAAAACAAACAAGGAGCAGACAAGTCCTCATGTTCGTTCCATCTTCTAAACTCGGTCCATGTTCTAATACGAGGAATGTCTCTTACATTGGCTTCCATTATATGAGGATGGTCAATACTACCAGGCGGGAAATTATAGTGTGCTAGACTACTATTAATTTCTTTATAGTCAAGATCAAACTGCTCGCCTTCACGGTCTAATTGTTTGCTATTCGCTGTACTAATCTTTTTGTTACTCATTAATAATTTACCTTGTGTGCAAAGTCATATGGTTTCTTTTTACGCAACACTTGAAAGTTGTATTCGCATATACTAGCACAATGATGAAGCCATACTAATAACTCATCGCCCTCTAATGCATCAAGCCTTTTTGTTTCTTGTATAATCATTTCCATACGTTTAATATCGTTTTTTTCCTTATCGTAACTCTCATCAATGTATGGTTCAAAACTTTTATAGCCTATACTTTTTAATGCGGCTATACTTCCTTGCGGTGCTATTAATATAAATGGATGTTTAAAAGTTATAGGCTTAAATACTTTTTCACTAAAAAATATTCCATGTTCATCATCGCGTTTGAAGTAGTGTGTTTCGCTTACTAAACTAAAGTATGTTTCAGCATACATCCAATCATCTTGAGCAGTCATGTCTGCCCTGTTTGTTATAAGTTCTTTATGATCTAAGTACAACGGAGGCATAGCCAATAGTTCTTTTCTCATGTTATCTAGTTTCCTAGCCAAGTCTCTATGCCCATCTTCTCGTAACATGTGAACTAGTGTAAGGTGTGTTTCGTCCCAACCTCTGTTATCATCACTAGGTCCAAAACTTACTAACCCGTTGTCTAATAGGCCTTCCATTTTTAACATTGCAACAAACAAAGGCCTGTGGTGCCTCCAACGTCTATTGAAGTTAAGAAAACTTTTATCGTAATGTTTCTGTTCAAGTGTTTTTGCAAACTTAACTCTTTGGTTATCGACTATAGAATTAGTTACAGTAGAGAGAAAGTTCTGAGCACCCTTTTCAAAGTCAACAATAATTTTTATTTTTATAGAGTCATGGTTAGGCCGTTCAGCAATAATTTCTTCATTTAGTTTACCTGCTTCAAAGGCACCTGTCATTAATATTATTTTGTGTGCGGGTATGTTATAACGGTCTACTAGACCGCTGTAAACGTCTTGTACGCAACTTAAGAAGGCTTCATGACTATTAGCCGCAACTAAGTAAAAGTTACTGTTAGGTTGCTTTAGTTTGTTTAGTTGCTCTTCTGTTAATATATGTTCTAGTGATATTAAGCCTAATGCTGGGCTCTTACGAAACTCAAAAACAAAGTAGTCGTTGTTGTCTTCGCTCCAATCATGCATAAATGTAATCATAGGCGTCTGATGATCTGTGTGCCACAAGTTAAGAACATTGCCGAACCTATCTAGCTCAACATCATAAAATCTTATTGTGTTATTATTAATCAGTGCCAACTGCTATTACCTCCGAGTCTGCATTATATCTTTTTGGAATAATAATATCTGTGCCACACATGCAATGAAACTTAGTACATGTAATTGTTTTAGGTCCTACTTTGCTTATATCATCTAGTATATGTCCTACTACTCCGCTAAGTCCGCAACTTGCTAAACTTACTTCTCCTACTGGAGATATAAACACACAATCACCTATGTCACAAGTCCAACCAGTAAAGAAGTTTTCTCGGTCTACAATAACATTGTTACTTGTACATACTTCTTCTTCACCACCTTCTCTTACTGTATAACTTGCTGTACCACTTTCTCTTTTGTTTGGGTTTTCAATAGTATCTTCTTGTTCTACTGAATGCTGTTCTATAAATTCTGTTTTCTTAGGATCGTTATACTCCCAAGGACCTGCGTTAGCACTTAGTTCATCATACAGCGGAGTCCATTCTATAAAGTAGTTAGGCATAACTTTTTTAAGATGATCACCAAAAGCAACACACTCCCAGAATCTTTCATCATGTAATAATATTTTAGAACTTAGATAGTTTAACTTATCGCATAAAAATATACTTGTTTCAACATACTGTTCTTTCTTACATTGCTCTACGTGGAAACTAGCAACAACATCATCAAACAAATGTAAATGCTTTTTCCACCATGCTTTAGGTCTGCTTAGGTTAGTGTTAACAGCAATAGTACAATCAGGTATTACTTCTTTTAAGTGTGTACAAATAGGTATAAAGTTCTTCCAGGCAGTAGGCTCACCACCACTAAAGAAAAACTTAAAGTGTTTGTAATCTCTTTCTTTGTATCTGTTAATAATTTTATCAATGTTAGCAATATACTTGTCGGTGTTGCCTTCATTAGGACTATCACCTATCCAGTTACCAGGGTTACAATATGTGCAACTAAAGTTACAGAAATTGTTTACCTGCCAAGTAACACTAAGGTACTTCTCAGGTGCTTTGATTTCTATTAGTTTCTTTGACACCATTCGTAAACCTCATGCAGTTGTGGTATAACACTAATCATGTTCTCATCTCTAACCATATCGTATTCGTCGTTGTTGTCGAAAAACTCTAACAGTTTCTCTTTGTTTTCTTTACCAGTCCATAATGTTTGTACTAACATTTTAAAGTCGTTCCTTAAATCAGTATCTTCTTCTGAATGAAACTTGGATATGTAATTCTTTAATTCTTTTATAATTTCTAACCTAACACTATTAGGTAATATTTGTATTGTTGCAAAGTCTGGGTATGTTAACACATTAACACGTGGAGGAATTTCTCTGCTTATAAACTCGTTTTCATACATCCAATCATACATTTCACAAAAGTCAAATATATTCCATATACTAATAGTAGGAGTAATACCTAGTTTAATGTGTGGTGCTTTTTCTTTTATTGTAAGCATGTTTTCTTTTACTTTATTCCACTTAAAGCCTTTTCTAATTAGTTCGCCTTGCTCACCAATTGAATCAATACTTGCCCACATTTCCATGTTAGGGAAGTGGCTCCACAACTCAATCAAGTCTCTACCCTTGTGAGAAATTTTACTCATGTTAGTTGTATAATTTAGTTTAACATTTTTTGCTAAATCATTTTCAATCCAATAGTCTAAACATTCGTAATGTTCAGGTGTTACAAGAATCTCTCCGCCAGCAAAGTAACATTCTTCAACATCATTTAAATAAGGTTTCAACTTATCCATGAACGAACCATCTTCGTTATTAGATATAAGTGTCTTTGCTTTTGTGTCGCCGTCAGCACCAAACCGTGTAATAAATACATGCTCTTCGATCATAGTAAGTTTTTCTTCACCGTGCATGTTTGAACAACCGGGTCCGCAACTACGACACTTGAAGTTACATATATTACTAAAACGTATGTCCATGTACTTTAATTTAAACTCGTCTATGCTACCATCAATGTTTGTTGCTTCTATTAAGTCAATGTTATCAATACCACGTACCATATTTTGACTTTGTCGTAATGTCCATGTACCGTTTTCTTCTAGCTCATAACATCTAGCACATGCTTCATACCGTTCGTCGTTAAGCATAGCACTACGCATTTTTTTGTACTCGTCAGAGTTCATCATTTCTAATATGCTTTCATCATCCTTTAGTTCACTTACAGGCATCTCACTATCAGAAACACAACACGGCATAACTTTTTTGTTAGGCCACGCATGGAAGTGCAACCACGGCAGGACACAAAAATGCTTACTGTCTTTTACTAATTGTTTTGCTGTCTTCATTATTTTCCCTGTAACCTTTTTAATTCTGGAAATGCTTTAAAAAAATCTTCTCCTCTAATATCATCTAATCTAAATGTGTTTTCAAAAAATGCATCTTTACATTCGTCCCAATTATCTTCTGTATCTGCAAAATCGGCCGCACTATTAGTTATCCTATCTATGCAACCTTTGTTACCTTTAAAGAAACTTCTTACGTTCTCTCCTGCTACCTTCTTCATACTTTTTGGTAATGCTTTTGCACTATAGTACTTAGGATTATCTGCTAGGTACAATGTGTGGTACCAGTCATGATCAAAATCCACTAAGCCTTGTCGCCTCATGTAGTCATAAAATTCTGTTATAGTTGGATAATTCATAATAGTAAAAACTGTGTTAAGTTGAAACTCTACATAGTCTAATGCTTTAAACTTTTTCAAGTTAGACTCAACTCTTCCCCAGTCAGTACCAGACCTCATTATTTCAGCCCGTTCACCATAGTGATCAATACTGCAACTTAATTCTATTTTATCAAAGTGTTTCCAAAGGCCAAATATATCATATTGCTTGTAACTAATTGTACTAGCATTTGTATTGTAACGTAATACTGTGTCTGTTCTACCTTTGCGTATTAGTTCTTCTAATATAACATAATGCTCTGGTGTAATTAAAGGTTCACCACCTGCAAAGTATGCCACGTCAATATGTTCTACTTGATTAATTATTTCTTCTAGTACAGTTCCCTTTTCATCGTCAACGTGTATAATTATAGGACCGTCTGGGTTATATGTTTTCTTATCTTCTAGTGCCCATTGACTACTAAACTCTGTACCACAACTACGGCACTTGAAGTTACATATATTACTAAACCTAATATCAAAGTACTTCATTTTAAGTTCGTCTACTGTACCATCTTCATGAGTCATAGCCATAACTTCGTCAAATGAGCCAGCAAAGTTATCCATGCTGTAAGTTCTAAAACTATGTGGACTCGCTTTTTCATGACTATAACAAAAGTTACATATAGGTGATTTCTTTTCCTGTAACATGTTAAGTCTTAAAGTCTTCATGTAGTCGCTATTAAATGCTTCTTGCAACGACATATCTCTTGCATTACCAATTGGCATAGTATAGTCATTACTACAGCAAGGATATATGTCGCCTTTAGGTGTTGCATTTAAATGTAGCCAAGGAAACATACAAAACGTTTTGCTTTCTGTAAGCAACGTTTCTTTATCTAAGTCATGTATCTTTATATAATCACTCATACAATTCTCGTAACTCAGGAAATACGCCTACAAAGTTTTCTTTCCTTAGTTTATCTAGTCTTGTTGTTTCTTCTACAAACTGTGGTCTAACTTTCTCAAAATCTATACCGTCAGCATCTACTAAATCAGGAAATGCTTTTATATTTGATATTGTGTGTTCAAAGTTATAGTTTCTTTTCCTGTATGTTCTAACTATCTTTTCATCGCTTCTAATAAAATCTGTAATGTTTTGTATGCCTTGTCTGCCTTTGTCTTTTAATTCCTGCGGTAAGTTAAACACACTAATCCATTCGGGATTAGATACAGGATTCAATTGCCAGTCGCCGCCCGGCATAAGTCCAGTTGTCAACATTCTTTTATAAAACTGTTCTAGTGTTGTATAGTTTAACATGCTTACTGTTGAACTAATTTGTAAGTTTACATTAGGCTCTAATGATAATGTTTTAATATTTGCTTCTATGTCCGGCCACTTAGTACCATGCCTAATATATTCAGCACGTTCTTCACAGTGGTCAATACTGCTGTAAACATTAACAGGATGATCAAATTGTTCCCATAGTTCTAACACATTATAGTTTTTAAATTTCAGTCTACTTAAATTAGTGTTGTAACTTAATTTAACATCTGTTCTATTTTGTTTAATAAGTTCCTCTAGTAAAAAGTAATGATAGTCATCAACCATTGGCTCACCACCAGCAAAATAACATTCTTCCATATGAGGCACATGTTTTAGTATTTCTTCAAACTTTGCAGGGTTACGATCATGCATCATATCTAATGTTAAGTTTAGGCCGTGCTTCTTATCTTCGGCCTCCCATAGACTACTGTAACCACTATTACATGAACGACACTTCATATTACATACATGGCTAAGTCTAATATCAAAGTACCGCATTTCAAAATCAAGTAAGTGGCCATCAGCCTGTGTGCGTCTAAGTACTCTTCCAGCATGTTTTTGAAATTTGTCGTTTGCTGTATTTCGGAAACTGTATGTGCCTGTACCTGTGTCTTCGATTTTATGACAGCCACTACACACGCCATGCCTTTCACCTTTAATCATTTTAAGGCGTAAGTCTTTCATAAAAGGCGAGTTTACCATCTCTTCGATAGTTTTATCCTTTCTTCCTATCTCACCTGCATAATCCATGTTACCTATACAACAAGGCAATGGCTTCCCGTCAGGTGTTATGTGCATGTGCAAGAAAGGCAACATACAAAAAGAATCATTTCCTAAGGCTTCACCAGGGCTAATATTATGTATTGGTATCTTTCTTCCCATTAACTTACTTCTACTATTTGAATGTCGTTCTCATTCAATTTTTCACACATTCTATAAAAGCCTTCCATCTCTGGGAAAGTCTCTAGAAAATTTGTGCCTCTACGTCTATCGTATTCGTTAAACCATTTATAGAAATCTATTCTACCCCTTCGTATTCTTTCTGCATCATATTGTGTACTTGCAAAGTAATCACGTACTCTTCTGAAACGTTCATACTCTAATCCACTAAACATGGTTCTATCTTCTTCGACAACATTTTCTTTTATAAATTCTAGTATGTTATCAAAGTAAGGTAAAAATTCTTCTTTAGGTAACAAGTGCATATCGTACTGCAATGGCTCTTTTAAGTAAGGTGTGTCAAATCTAATCTTTCTAACATCAGGTGAACTACCTAAATTGTTAGGAATAATATCTTCGTAAGTCTTACGCCACTCCAATACTTTTTTAAGATACTCTTTAAAACTTGTAACACTTAATATATTAAATGTTATCATGTGAGTAATATGGCTTTTAACACCACGCAAATATATGTCTTGGTTCTTTTCCCAAAGGTCGAGACTTAATCCTGTTCTAAGATACTCTGCACGTTTACCCCATGTATCCATAGAACTAAACATTTTAAAACCACGTATCTTGTTGTTCTCTGTTAAGTCTTTAACAGCCTCAACTAATTTCTCAACACGCCTGCTTGTATATCCTAAGTTTGTATTAATATTAATTTCTATGTTAGGCTTAGGATTCTCACTTAGTTCTTCAAATAGTTTCCATGTTGTTTTATGTAGTATTGGTTCACCACCAGTTATCCTAAGTATGTTTAATGTTTCACTTAATTCAGGCCACCACTTCCACCATGCTTCGACATAAGGTGAATCCTCATCATATATATCAAACCAATCAATATCTGCTTGGTGATTGCTAACCATACTATATGGGCCATGCTTTTTAATCTCTTGTCTATATAGACTACTATGCATTGGGTGGCAATAACCACACTTAAAGTTACACTCGTTACTGAATGCTATTTCTACATACTCTGGATTAATTTTATAATCTGGTGGATTATATAATATTTCGTTTAGTCTATCTTCTGTATATATACTAGAGTTTCTTTGGTGTCTATCGCTAACGTGCTTGTCTTCTCCTTCCTTTTTATTCTCGTCCATTTCCTCTACGTTCCAACAATACTGACAACCTCTAGGCTTGTCACCGTTGAACATTTGAATACGTTCATCAATTTTCTCTGGAGTATTATGCAGTACACTTGGGTCATACTTTAATTCTTGTAAAGGAATATCGTGCGGCTTAGGATGATAGCAACTATGAGTTTGTCCTCTGTGCAAATATATAGTGGTATGATGCCACTTAGCAAGACAGAAAGTTTGACTTACTTCTTCAGTAAGTAACTTATCTATTTCTTCTATTCTTTCAATTCTTTCACTCATAGTTTCTAGTAATTACATCCTTCCTCTAGTATTTCCGTAATGTACTACTCGTACATTCAGAATGTCTGGTGTCTTTCTCCATGGATCTAGTACAATACTTCCTGGTGCAAAAGTTAACTCTGTTCCATTTCCTGTTGCTACTGTTAAAGCAGTATCGCAATCAGTTACATTGTGCTCACCATTATACCATCCTGGCACAGTATCTAATTGATCACCATAAGTGATTTCTGGGTTGTGTGCTAGTAAATATACTGCTGGGTTCTCAAGAATCGACTCTGGAGGAATATCGTTTGTCTTCTCATCATAGTAATGTAAATTAAAACCATGTTGTTGCGACAGTTTATTAATATAGTGTCCTACTAACATACTACTAGAACCTGATTCATACGGTACTAGTGGCTTATATGCTTTACCTACTATTACTATTGGCAACGGGTACCAATCATCTACGTTTGCGAGTTCTATTAAACGTTTAGCCATATTTTCTGCTTGAACTTCTCTTGAATGCATTACAGCATCAAATAAATCATAGCCTAAGTCTAAATCTTCTGCCATCCAACGTAAAGCAATATTATCTCTAGGGTGGCATGCGCCACCGTCGCCCATCCCTGGTTTCATATAACTTGGACCCATAATACGTCTGTCACAATCTGCAAGGGCATCACAAACAACTTCCGCGTTTATGTTACCTTGCTTTTCTGCAACGTCTTGTATCATGTTTACTAGAGATACCTTTGCTGATATAAATGTATTGTAAAATACTTTTATGCATTCGCATTCGTCCCATGTACCAATTATGTACCTTGGGTCGTTTTGCATTATTGTTTTGTAGAAGTCTACAAGTTCTTTTGCGTCACCTGTTTCACTTCCGTCTCGAGTTCCTATCATTACCATTTCTGGATTAACCATATCCCACTTAACTGTACCCATAGCAATTAGGTATGGATTGTACACAAAGCGAGTGTTAGTAAGTAATGGGATAAACTCACGTCTAACAGTACCAGGTAGTACTGTACTTATAAGGACTATTAATTGTTCTTTAGTCGCTACAGCATTTACTTTTGCAAGAACATCTTTAACTACTGAATAATCAAAGTCCTTGTTAGGTAAATGGCTGGTAGGTGCTTTTCCATCATATTGTGGATCATGTGGGGTAGGTACTGATATAAAAACAATGTCTTGTTTTTTAACAGCATCTTCCATATTGTCAACCATTGTAAAGTTTTCAGGCTCTACATGATTAACATCATATCCAACAACATCATGGACCTCAGCAACCATCTCGGCACAGGCTTGTCCTAACTTACCTACACCGATGAATCCGATTGAGGCCATTTTCATCTCCTGTTGTGTAGAATTAACTACATGTATTATTTATCAGGTTCGGAATCGTTAGGATCTTTTACTTGGTTGGCTTCAAACAGTATATTCATGGAATTCCAGAAGTCAAAAAACTGTTCTGGTGTTAATATTGAAGTGTTGTCACTATCTTCGTCACCTAGATACTTCTCTATAAACTCAATTCCTTTGTATGCTACAGCAACACCTGGGAATATACCTGCTTCTCTACCTTCGTATGCAAACGATACATCTGGGAATGTTTTTATTAAATCATCTAAAATACCTAACTGCAACTGATCCATAGTAGGAGGAAATTGTTCTGATGCATAATAGACTGTGAAACAATCTCTTTTTCCTTGCTTGTAATAGCCTAATAAGTTGTGTATATACTTATGGCTATATATTACATGATCAAAGTTATCTTTACAGTACCGTATTAGTTCAATAGGATCTACAGCATCGTAGTGTATTTTAATAGTTTGTGCATCACAATGTTCTCTAATCCATGCACCTGCTTGACTATCTGTTACACTCCATATAAGTGGAATACCAATTTCTTTACAAAACTTAGTAAGTTCTTTTGCATTTTCTGGTGATACTTCAGAACGTTTAGCAACTTCTAAGTATGCCATTGTGCCCCATTTGCTTGTTATAGGTATGTACTTTTTGTTCTTTGGAATCGCTTTTACTGGTGTGCTTTTGCCTATAACTACTGCATCAGCATTGCATTGTGCGGCTGTTATAATTCTTTGTTTTAGTACGTCGATGTCGTTTTCATGGCCCACACCGATATTAGCATACAACTTCATTTACCCGCTACCAATAAGTCCCTTCTCTAACAAGTCTTGTATTTGTTTTTCTCTAATCATAACACCCCACCGTTTAGGGTTAACAAATGTCTTCTTAAAGAACTCACACATTTTAGGATCTGGATCAAACAACATCATTGTATTAATATCGTTATTTAAGTCTTTACCTAATGAACACACACCGTTGTATAATTGATCTTTGTCCCATTCTAATTTAGAGTACTTACATTTTTGATCAGGGTTCTCATTAAAGTTTATAGCAACTTCATCATAAAAGAAACCCTTAAACCAATCAAAGTCTGATATTAAGTTTGTGTTCCAATCACTTAGTACAGTCATCTGACAGCCTAGTCTTGCTCCATAGATAGCCCATAAGCCATTCTCTACGTCACTACCTATGTTACACCATGTTTGTAGTCTGTTGTAATTACCCCACCAAATTTTTTCTTGGAATTCGTCTGCCCTAACCCTTACGCCTTGGTCCAAACTCATTTTAACACCTTCTCTAAATCCTGCTCTAAATGCTTGGAACGGACTCCCTGTTTGATGTACTTCGCTAAACGTATCATTAAGTTGAATGTAATTTAACTTCCAACAAAACTCCATACCTTCACCGTCTTCTGCGGCTTCGTGTGTGTTAATTGTTTTTGTGTATGCTGTAGGCCAACACTTTAAGCCACCATTACCATATACTAATCCGTTTAACAAGTTCTTACCATTCCAACTAAAAATACTTTGTGCAATATCATTACCGTCGTGATCTGTTTCTGGAAAGTCTAGTTCTTGTTCAAAGAAGTCTGGCATAACAATGTTATCGCCATCTACTGTAATAAAACGTTCTGTTTCTGATTGGTTAGCACACTCTTTATGTGCCGCATCAAAGCCTTTAACTCCATGTACACGTTTAGCCCAAGGTACTTTGTTTAATAAGTCGGCCCAATGTTCTTCGCAGTTAGGCTCATCGTAACTTATGTAAAATATATCTAGTTCTGTAACATCTTGTTTAGGCATTATGTGTTCTCTTCCTGTAATTTAACAGTTTTGCAAAAAATCTCTCCAGCATAATTATAAAAGTTAGGAATAATTTTTGCTATGTTATTTATTGTTTCTTGATACAGGATCATAGCATGTTCTTGATTCCATTTAATAGTATCCTTCAGTATTTCTTCCTGCGTATTATTTACTACTTTTTCTGTGTTCTTAACGCAAGTTTCGAACTCTTTCTCCCAGTCTCTTACTCCGTTAAGGCCGTCAAACTCTTTTCCTAGTACTGGTTGAAATATTTTAAATCCTTGTCCGAGAATTGTTTTTAAAAAGTTATTATGTATAAAAACAAAAGGATAACCTAGAACTATGGGTTTATATGTTTTTTCTGTTATAAACTTTTCATTATTGTGTGCAGTCTCGGATATTATTTCTGCACAAATATTAGAGTACATCTTAGGATGCAGGCGATTAAAATCTCTTTTACCAATCTCACTCTCCCACGGGATATCATAAACCTGTGCAATTTTATTCATTATTATTTTAATTTCGTTTGTGCTTTCCCAGCGTTCGCCGTACACTAAATTCCAACTTTCCACTAGTCTCTGGGCACCTGCTTCTCCGTGCCAACTGTACATATCTTCATAAGTTAAACTTGAATATTTTAAATTGTGGCGGATACTAGAACGTAAAAAATAATACAATGCAGGAAGTCTAGATGGCTTCCAAGGCTTTCCTGGAAGAAACAATATGTCAGTGTTTGTAGGCTCCCACGGAATAACCTCTGTTTGAGAGTACAAACATACTGCCTCATGCAGAAACCAGTTTACACTGAATACTCTACTATAATTATCAGCATGTTCAAATGTATCATTAGTTAGTATAATATAGTTTACTGATGGATGACTATTAAGATGTGACGTTAAATAATCGCACCAGTATATCATATTTTCTTCATTATTCATACCAGACTCTTCCTCAACATTTAACAAAACTATTACATCTTTGTTTGGCAGATGATTTAGTTCCATAAGTATTCGTTGCGATTGCAAGTCAATTTGATGTCCACTAGTGCTTTCTCTTTTGGATGACCCTCGTTCACGTGCACCACGACCCCGGACACATCTATATGGAATCGTAACTAAGTTATATTGCTCAAACTCCTTAATATTAACGTCACCGCTAAACACATTAAGTCCGTTGATACTTGTCAAACAATTTTACTGTATAAACACTACAGTGACGTAGGTCCCCTGGTAACTCTCTTACTACTTTCTTCTCTGTAATAAGTTCTGCTAGGCTTATAATCTCGTAATGAAACATAATATGTGGATCATGCTCTGCTGTTAAAAAGAACTTTAACATTCTCTGTCCTTGTACAGTTGCACTAATAGGATACATATCTTTGTATATTTCTTTTGTTTTGTTACTTAAATTTACTACAAGTTCTGCAGAGTTTACAGCAACTTTTACATCAAAGGATGTGCTTTTACCATACTCAATCTCATTTAAAAATTCTTTTTCTGATTCTGTATAAATGCTGTTTATTTCTTTTAACTGTATGCTGTATAAGTTATCTACTGTTGGGTCAACATTGATCCTGTATTTTGCTAATTCATCGTTATTATCTGTTAAGATTTTTAACTGTTCTTGTGAAAACTCGTATGTTTGCCAATCGTCTTTTACATCAACTTCTGTTTGAGTAAAACAAACAATGTCGCCAGACTCATTAAAATACACTACCCAGTCTTTTTCTTTTTGCTTATCAATTAGTTTATCTATACCGCCTGCTTTTTCTTTTTCAGCAAGAAATCTTTTCTTTCTTTCTAGTGCGGCATTTGAAACAACAGTACCTTCTTTTGCTTCTGCTATAACTTCTTTCTTAGACTTTCTCTTTCTAGCCGGCATATGAGTCCTCCATTTGCTTAATCATTTTATCAGTTAACCAATCTTTTTCTACATAGTGAAAAGGTAACTGTTGCTGGAAGTTTCCTACTTTAAAGTTTTTACAATCCTTATAGTAAGTAGGTAAACTATCGGTCCATGTTTCGCTTAGTGCGGCACCCTTAACTTCTTGTACATGACTTTTCATATGAATGAATGTTGGTACTGCTTCTATGTTTTCTCTAGTGCATTGTTCTTCTATTCCTAATAGTTTCATGGCTAATGCAAATGCTACATCACCACTTAACCAATCTGGTTTGCCTTTAGGCATGTATCTATGAAAAAACCTTTGCCAGTGTTGAAAAACAATCTCAGTCATTGCAAACAATTCACTTGCTAAGTCACTTTGTTTAAAATAAAAGAATGCAGTATATAAGTTAGGCAAGTCGTTTTTAATAAAATATTTTCTATAATAATCACTGCTAACAACTTCACCTCTATAAGTTCTAACTTTAGTTGTTACCCACACATCACGTTGTGACATTATATCCCACCAATAACTTACATCAGTAGGAAAAATCATATCAGTATCAAGTATTACAGTTTCGTCGTATGGGGTCATATAATAATACTTCCACTTGTTGTTTATTTTCCACTCATCATTTTCAGCATCATCGGCCCACGGTATATCAACAATATTATCAAATACTTTAGTGTGCTTAGGCTTAACCATATCTCTAGTAGCGGCATCAACACATACTGTTAGATTGCTTACAGTTGATTGTGTTGCTTTTAAATTCAATGCAAGTGCATAGGCCTGCTTTAAGTAATCAGTAGTGCTGTTGTTTTGGGCAATCACAATATACCCTTTGCTTATACTTGTCTCTACCATGGTAACATTGTCATCCCTATTTGTCTAAGAATAAACTCTATAACGACTACAAATAAGATACCGCCAACTATTTGATATGCCCACCAACGCCAGCCTTTTAAATCTCGTGTCTTTTGTGCAAACTTACTATTGTGTGCTTTATCATATACTCCAGTCTTATTGCCTATCCTATCAGCCCAGTAGTTCGGATCAACTCTATCTTTTAACCAAGTAAGCGGTGACATGAGTTTAACAAAGATAGCCATGCCTCTAGTGTCTCTAAAAAAGAATCCTATTGCTAAAGCACCACCTATTAAAAGTATTGATACTATTGTTAGTATTGTGTCTTCACTCATTTATTAGTTTCCAATCTTCTTTAAATAAACAGAACCGGTCACTTCCTGTTGCTGTTTTATATATAAACTGTGCCGATAATAGTTGTATTACCTCGCCTTCAAATTTTCCATTGAGAGTACATGTATGCTCTATTTTATCACCTATCTTTGGTGGCTTCTTCCTTCTCCCAAGTTTTACCATTATGCTATCTCTTGTGCTTTGGCTACTTTCTTGGCAGGCCTTTTTGCTGTAATCAAGTGTTTAATTAATTGATCACTTATTCTATTTATTGCCCATTTATTCATTACATGTAAGTCAACACCTTTCCATCTAGCAAGTATAAAGTCTCCAGGACTCCTAATTTTTTCTAAATATAACAATAAGTCATTTGAATCTAATGCTTCTTCAACATCATCTGTATCAAATGTTTTATATAGTTTGTTAGGTAGTTGTGGAACACCTTTGTCTTGATAACCACTAATCATATGTGCGGCTATACTAAAACTATAATCGTTTCTGTATAGATTACCATACCACTTGTATAAGTCTCCGTAGTATTCTTTGTTGTTCTTTACATGCTTAACAAAGTTAAAAAATGTTTCTGCGTATGCTGATTTTTTAAAGTAAACTACTGTTGCCCAATACATCGTAACGCCAGTCGGGCCTAGTCTATCTAGTGCAGGAAATTTTCTTTCGTTAAGTATATCTTGAAACTCCCAATTCATCATTAGTTCATTGTTATGTCCCCAGACTTGGTTTAATACATCGCTTTGTATAAGGTAATCCACATCTAATAGCAACGTTTCATCATACGGTGATATATCGTATGCATCACAACGATTAACATTGTAAAACTGCAACTGCTTTGCTGTATGACTAGTATCCTTATAAAGTCTTACATTACTTTGTTTAAATTTAATGTCCTTTTCAACTACAACAATGTTTTTAAATCCTTGCTGTAATTTTCTAATACCTATTGTTTTTTTGCCGTGATCTAAACTATGTGGATCAGTTACAACTGTAATTTGAGTTCTCTCTAAACCCATATATTTTTGTATTAGCAAACTGTTAACGTATGCTAACTTAATGTAATCAATTTCTGTATTGTTGTGGGCAAACATAATTACCCCACGACTATTATTCGCCACTATCACTTCCTGGATTATTTAAGTCTAATACAGAAGATACTTTCCTTGCTTTTTTAATTTTTTCGTATTCTACATAGTAGTCGTTAGTAACTTCGAAATATCTGCTTAAGATTTCAGCATAGAAGTTTTGTAGATCAACTGCAATAGGATGATTATAAATATCCAATAAAACAGCATCGGTGTGTTTATCGTCAATTAAAACTTTGACAAAAGTTATTAGTTCCCGGTCAATAGTAAATGTACCGCCGTTAATACTGTAACTTAATAAACTCTCAGTCTTTGCTTTTAAGACTTCTTTTTGGTTGTTTAGTGTTTGCCTATAATTAGAAAACTCTAATGCAGTTTGTAACTTAGCCGCCATAGTATATAATCTCGTGTATTTATAATGTTATTTAGCGGCCATAAAAAAAGCCAGTTATTAGAACTGGCTTTAGTTAGTTCGAGTTTCTCGACTTATGAACCTGTTATATTACCCATACTGTCTGTTGGTGTAGCAAAACTAAATCCAGAGCCACTTGCGTCTGGTTGATGCCTTCTACAATTAATTGTTAATGTACCTGTTGCCGCGGCATCAATTACGTTATCTGTAGCATCAACTAATGTTGTTTTTAGTGTGACCACTGTTGGGTTTGTGGTACTGTCTACTTTACCTTCAACTTTAATATAGTCATCGGAGTATGGTGAACTTGCACCATAATATGTCCAAAGACTTTGATAACTTGTTGTTAATTCGTAAAAACCTACGCCTGTTGCACTACCGGCACTTGCACCTGCTGTTTCGTGAGTCATATAAAAGTCACCCATTCCACTTAATCTTGCCGCATGTGCTGTGTACTGATCACCTGAAGAACCTGTATATGAACCAGATACTCCAAGTCTTCCACCGCCGTTAAAAAATTCTCTACAATCTGTTTCGCTAGAGAATGTCCATGTAGTTTCTTGTGTTAGTGAATTAGTCCAAGAACTTGTATATGTTTTACTTGCATCAGTTGAAGTAGTTCTTGAATTAGGACTAAATCTAGCATTCCAACAGTCTTGTACGTTTAACATTAAGTTAGTCCAAGTTGTTGCGTTAATTGTTGTACTTGATGTTACATCTGAACCAACGTTAGTTCTAACAGTAACACCTAAAAAAGCACATATTGCCTGTATATCATCCTGTAAATCTTTAAAACCATTTGCACTTGTGGCATCGATTGTTTCACCTGCCGCAACAGTTGTAACACCTGCTCCGCCTTGTCCCCAACCATATGTGTTTGCTACAGTAAATGTTCCTGTTTCTACGTCTGCCGCATCGCCCAATAAAGTGTTTATATTAGCTCTTGCGTTATTGAAATCACCATCTTCAATGGTGTCACCTGCATCGACTCCTGTCATTGTAGTTCCGCCTGATACTGTATATGTTGATCCTGATGCCATTGTGGGTATCTCCTAAATTATATTACTATTTACCTATTTTACGCCGATGACTACTTCAATAATGCCTGCGTCACCGTCGTTTTTATCTTGTAAGGCTCTGCCTACTATTGCTCTTGTATCATAATCATCTTCGCCTAATGCCCAAGCAACACCTGGTACATCACTTGATACAATTCTTTCGCCTTTCTTAATTTTTCCTATTACTTTAACTGGTACTCGACCTGCTAATGCTACTGCTAATCCTTCTGCATCTTTGTTCATCAAGTATGCCGGACTAGTTGATATCACGCCAAACACGTCTGTGTCTGCGTGACTTTCTGTTTGTGTAATTTCTGCACTTCCGCCTAGTTTCACAACTGTGCCTGCCTCATAATCTTCATCAGAGGAATATATCTCAGCCATATCCGCGTATTGAGCCTGTGATGCTGTACCGCTAAATATTGTTGATGTTAGTGTATTAGTACTAGGTTGATACTGCAATCCTGTTTCAGTTTTAAGTGCTTCGTAGCCTGTTGCGCCTGCACTAAATGTTATATAATGAGTACTTGCTGAACTAGGCTCATCAGTTAAGTTAACTGTGTTTGCTTTACTTGAAGTACCTGTTAATAAGCCTGTTAATGTAATATTATTAAAAGAACTTGTACCTGTACTTGTTACGTCACCATCTAAATCACCAACAAAGTCTGTTGATGTGATACTAGTCATACCTGTTATTGTTGTATCAAGTGATACAGTAACGTCACTACCTGCCGCGGCTGATGTTAATCCACCGCCTGTTTTAATTCCTAATGTTCCTGAATCTAAGTTTATAACAAATGATCCACTGTCACCTGCTACAGTTAAGTCATCATCTGATGCTGTAACTTGTGCGTCGACGTATGCTTTAACTGATTGTTGGGTTGGGATAAGTGTAGCACTATTAGATACCATGTTATCTTCATCAACAAATGCTGTTGCTGTTATTGTTCCATCAGATAAACTACCAAAAGTTAAAGTTCCTGATGCTGTAACGGCTGTTGTTGTTAGTGTATTTGTATCTGGAACATATATTAAACCTGCATCGCTTTCTAATTCATATTGTGTATCATCAGTAGAAGCATTTACAAATGTTAAGTATCTGTTATTTCCTAATGAACCTTGGTTGTCAATTAATACTTTTGAAGACGCACCAGTAATTGTGCTTGATCCTGATAATATTAATGAGCCATTAGTAATAGTTAAGTGTGTTCCTGATCCTAATACAATATTACTGTTAAATGTTGTACCACCTGTGAATGTTGTTGTACCAGCAACTGTGATAGTATCTGCACTATCGTCGCCTAGGTTAACAGCACCATTCATTGTAGTTGTACCTGAAATTGTTGCACTAGTTAATGTTGCTAAACTAGAAACAGTCATTGCTGTTGAGTTTAATGTTGCAATAGTGGCTGTGCCATCTACTGTTAAACTTTGTGTATCAATTGCGTTACCAAATATAGTTTCTACTTTCTGTGCGTCAGTACCTAAACTTTGTGTGTTAACACCATTAAGTGTTAGGTTACCGTTTATAGTTGTATCGCCATTTAATACAGAACCTGCTGTAACAACAATGTTTGCAAATGTGCCTGTGCTTGTAGCACCTGTAATATCTCCAGTTAGTCCAATACTTCCGCCAACAGTTAAGTCGCCAGTTACTGTTGCCGCTCCAGGAATACTTAATAATGTATTAACTGTTAAACTGTCAACGTATTGCGTTGATACTGGATTTGATGCATCACCAATTGCTGTTGCATATAGTGTTGCAAAGTTAGATGTTTGTGATGCTTCGTATTCTGCACGTTGGTTTGACCCTGGTAATATAATACCAGCGGCCCTGCCTACTCTTGCTGAAGCAATACCTCCAGACCCTGTAAGTTCTGGATAGTAATCAATTACTTCTGTTCCAACTGCTGTTGCTGTTGGATTTGCTATTGTAAAAGAAGCATGGTCTGAGAACAACGTCATTATTGTTTCTTTCTGACCGTTTACTGTTGTTGTACCTACGTTTCCTGTTGATCCTGATTTAGTATATACTAATGCTAAAACAGGTAATGTTGTACCAGCATCTGTTTTTAAGAATAAAGTTCTTAATCTTGCACCGTAGTGTGCTGGATCGCCGTTGGGGGAGCCTACTTCGCTTGAATAAGCAGTTGTAACATCTCCTGGATAGTTTGCTTCTACAAATGCTGTACCATTATGTACTTCTAATTTATTTGTATCTAAGTTAAAAAACTGTGTGCCTGCGCCTTCACCTTCTGCAGGTCTTCCTGTAGATGATGCTGAAGCAACAACTACACCTGTTCGTTTCCAGTCTGTACCGTCCCATACTCTAAGTAGATTTTCACTCTTGTCAAACCAAATTTGACCAATTAATATAGTACCTGGGGTGGGAGCATAGTTATGTGCAAAGTTTTCGAGGTGCCTAATAGCATTTTGAGCAAAGTATTGACCGTAGTTTGCTGTATTACGACCGATCAATGCAAGTGAAAACTGGCTCGTATTTACTTGATTATCTGCAACGGAGTAATTTAACGTACCGTCTGTATTTGTTATATCATATGACATTAGAGTCTTTCCTCGTTAACCTTTTGTTTATCATTACTGTTATTTATCATCTTTATTAAATACGCATATATTAAAAATTATCAAATGTCGATTCTTAGATCTAGGTCGGCAAGAATGTTACTTAAATCAAGTGCACCTACAAAATCTAGTTGTGCTTGAATAAGTGCCTGCAGGTCTGCATCAACATATAATTCAATATTAGCATTTGTAGTGCCTGTAGTTGCTGTCTGTCCTGTTGAGGCTGGTATCTCTTCATATCCACATGATGTCGAATTAAATTCGATTACACTCTGATAAGTTCCGCCATATCCATTAGCATATACACCCATTTTAGTTGTCTCGTCACAGTAAGATGTTATTAATTGTCCTAGTGGAGGGAAATTCCCTTCAATATCAGTACCTGTTTCATTAGTCGTTGTTGTTGTTGATGTGTTCATCACTGTTGTTGTCGTTGTTGTCGTTACTTCTGGATCAACAACGGACATATCACATTTATTTGTTACTGAATTCCATACCCCACCTTGTATGTTGCAAATGGTTTTGGCACTAGCCCAAGGATCAGGAAGATCACACGAATTTTTTGCTGAATTCCATGTCCCACCTGCTGTTGTACAATTAACTTTAGCAACTGCGTAAGGATCAATAGCAGGATATATGTATGAATTCGGTAAAGCAAAAACACTAACGTAGCAATCAATAGTTCCACCCGGTCTTGTTGCTCCACTTGCTGTGTTATAAAACTCCCAAGTAAATGTGACATTGGCATCTGCAATAGAACTAACTAGTTTAATTCCTTCAAGGCTTAATGTTGCACTTGCTCCTGAAAAAGAAGCACTTGCATTTATGGCACCTGCTGGATATATGCCGTGAATCAAACCAAGGTCCCCTCCATAATCATTATAGTAATGAGGTTCTCGCTCTATAAATTCTGCAATATCTCCTACCCCTGTTACACGGGGTAGCCAGTCCCCTTCCAATGGTTGAGGTGTTGCATAATTGCGTACCTGTTCTTCAGAATATATAGTCTGGCTTGTAGTATAAGTACCGTCTGTTCCTAAAGTAACAGTAGCATGTAACGTCCCACTCCATGCTGTTCCGTACCGACCTACATTAGCATAAACAGTATGAATTGGGTTTGCTGTCGCTGTTGGTAATGTGACAGGCTTTGCATGTGTATTTTTAATTTGTAATGTTTCTGCTGTCTCTGTTAATAACACGCCGTTCTCATAAACACTTATTTTGCCACCTGTAACATCTTCGTAATGAGTAGAGCGGTCTGTTGTTGGGACTGTAAACGACCCTTCATAATTACCAGTGTAAAGACTACCAGCATATGGGGTACTGAATGAACCGCTTGTAGCAGTAACCGCCTCACTAGGAAAAGTTGTGTCCCATGTATAATCTGTAGTTCTAAAGTTGGTACCTTTTAGTGTAAATGTAAATGAATCGCCTTCGTTTATTACTGATAGTGGTCCAACTCTTGGACCTGCAAACAATTCAGTTGACTCAGTATTTTTTATTAAAATAGTGTCAGTTACTGCGGTACTGTCTTTCCAGTTGTTAACTCCGTCATCGACAGGAGTTACACTTACAGTTAAAGTTCTATCGTCATACTTATTGCTTTTTCTAATTGTAGAAAGCGGAGGAGCACCACCAAAGACTATTTGGTGTGTGTTTCCTTCTATTAGTTTCGTTGCAAAGACTGGTGGTACAACATGTTCTTCATCTGCACTTATTGTTACACGGTGGCCTATTGCATTTTGTGTTACTATTGTTAGAGTAAACATTCCTTCTTCGTTAACTTCATCTTCACTAATTGTTGCACTTAGCAATATTGGTTCTAGAATATTGTCAATTTCTTCCTCTGTAATAGTAACTGTGTGAATACTTTCATCTGTTGCTGTAATAACATAACCTGTTGTTCCGTCTGGTTTTGTAAACGTAACACTTACAGATGATACTAACTTGAATCGATACTCGCCTGGTGTAGTGAATTCAAAAGTTCCTACCCAATAGCCAAACTCACTAGGACTTCTTGTAGGATCATGGCTCTGGATGAATGGTCCATATGGTCCAACACCACTGGCAGAAGAAGCCACAAATGCTCCGCTATTATATGACACATAACTTACATGTGATTCACTTCTATTTGTTTTTGTCCAACCTGCTGAAGTGCTTTCGGCAAATGTATAATTAAATGCTACCCCTAGGATTGGATTTATTGTTGGTGAACCATCCGTGTAAGTTATAATCGCTCCCGACGAAGTTTGGGTGCCACCATTTTGAGTTTGTGCTGTTATTGTTGGTTCAGAGCTTACTGTTGTTGCAACAGAAAAGTTGCTACCTAAATTTTGTGTGTTAGTTGCTTTTGTTGTAGTACCATCACTTGTATATGTGTATCCTACTGCTTTAAATATTCTTGTTGTTGCTGTACTTAAAGGAACTTCTATAGAAGAATTTACTTCTATGTTAAACCAATTAGTACCATCTTGAGGGCTAGTCACATTACTATAATTCATTCCAGTAATTAAAGTCCAATTACTTCCAATCTTTTCATACCATTTTGTTGTTGGTGGAGGATTGTTCTGTACAGGATTATATACTAGCACAGGCTGACCGACAAGGTTATGGTCTGCTCTCCACATAACTGATAAAAGTTGTGTATCTGTTGGACTAACATTTGTTTGAACATTTGTATTACTTTGAGTCAACAATACTGGGTTAGGTGTTAATGGTGTGTTTTCTCCAAGTAATGACACCCCATCGAGTTGGCTAAAACTTATTGATTTATCTGTTGGGGCAAATAATATAGTACTTGAAGGAACATGTAAGTAATTCGTTCCGCGATAAGCACCGAGACTTCTTCCTCCGTCTAATTCGTTATTAATCTCGGCGTCGAGTTGAATACCACCTGTCTTACTTATTGCCATTTAAAGATGACTCCTGCCTTAGATCAGCCACCTCCGACCGTAATTCTTTAATTGCTTCAACAAGTAAACTAACTGTGTTACCATATGCAACACTTAGCATACCATTTTCATTTTCGTGAACTACTTCAGGTAAAACTTTTTGTAAATCTTGTGCAATTAATCCTGCTTGACGTTTCTTTTGACCTCTACTGTTAAATGTTATACCGCTTAGTATATTAACTTTATCTAGAGCACCTTGAATAGGCTCTATGTTTTCTTTTAGTCTTCCATCGGAGAATGCTGTAATATCGCCTGCGGCAACTATACTACCTGCGTTGCCAAATGTAACTGTACCTGCTGGTCCAGAGAAAACTAAAGCACCAGTGTAAGACATATCAGCGGCTCCCATTGCTATACCACCTGAAGGCACTAATGCCGCTGTAAATGTTTTTCCACCACCGATCTCTTGTGTACCTGCTTTAGTTACAAAGTCTGAAGTATCAGGGTCACTAAGAACACCTGAATTAGAAATTTTGCCTTCCGAATTAATACTAATACCGTCACCAGCACTAAATAATCCTCTGATGTCTGATGGTGTTACTGCTATGCTGTCTGCACTTACAGTAATACCTGTACCGCCAGAGATAGCAAGTGTTCTACTTGCTGTAATATCACCACCACCTGTTAAACCGTCGCCAGCAGTAATAT
>MPMC02196574.1_pt1 | contig 35246 bp, 45 predicted proteins | sample 1617281 | NCBI WGS metagenome assembly MPMC02 (sample SAMN05944809, study PRJNA350692) | marine metagenome | biome: marine; feature: ODZ; material: water; isolation source: 100 m water sample filtered on 30 um supor filter | place: Pacific Ocean | collected 2012-04-09 | depth 100m m | reverse complement strand
ATCGGGTGGGACGATAGCCATCGGCATACCGGGTGATCCGATGGGCATCACTGGCACGCCCGTACCGCCTGCCGAACGGGGCCAGCACACGATGCTGACGAATTTCATTTCGCTCCAGTGGCGTGCCCTCACCGACCTGGCCACACCGGTCCCACCGCAACAAATGGATCTGTATTATCGATTCTCTGCCGACTCGACCGGGGTCGTGGACTCCGGTGACGTGGTGCTTCCGGTCGATTACCTGGATCCCTCGCCCGGCACCGAATCCGCGCTGCCCCTGCCAGACGGTGCCACGGTGCGATACGACATGTCGCAGCTTTTTCAGCATGGCGCAGGGGATGCTCGCAACCCGATCCAATACCTGCTGGTTCGGACCAACGTGGACGGTCGCTTGACGTTCTGGCGCAGCAGCGGACGATGATCTGGCTCCTGGATCACTGGGCGGAGATCGTGGGAGCACTGGCGGCGCTCCTCGCCGCCGCCAGTGCGGTAACGAGGATGACCCCGACCCCAAAAGACGATCGGGCGGTAGCGCGCCTGCGCGCGCTGCTGGCCCGCCTGAGCCTGCTGCACCCGGCGGAGTCGGGTCGATCGATCAAGCTGCCCTTGAGCCCTCCGGCTCGGCCCCCACACCCGGACGACCTACCGCCCCCGCGCTGAATCTCGCATTGATCGCCGCGGCAAATCGACCCGGCAAACACGATGCCTCGGGTGCATTCGTGCCCGAGGGCACCGCATGGTCGCGAGCGAACCAGGCGTCGGAACTGTTCCTCGATGCCGAGGGTCTGAGCGCGCAGCAGGTGCGGGACGCGGTGCTCGATCAATTGTTCCGACCGCAGCACCGGGGCCTGCAGCAGGTGGCCTTTTTCTGCCACGGATTTCCGCGGGGCATCGGGTTGGGTTTTCATGGACGGGACGGCGCGGCGTGCCTCGCCGCGGGCATCCAGAGCGCGACCGAGCAGGCGACGGTGATCCTGTACTCCTGCTCCGCTGGCCAGTGGTTTGCCGGGGAGCTGGCGCGCATGCTGGGGGAGGGCTTCGCGGTCTGGTCGCACATGGGGCGCGGGCACACCACCCGTAATCCTCGCCTCTGTTATGCGCGCGGCAGTGAGTCGATCGATGTATGGGCAGAGCTTACGTGGACTCGTCGTCGTCGTCTCCGGGAGCTGCTCCGGGGACCGGCTCGGCTGCAGCTCGGGGCGATGGAGCTGCCGCGACTATTTGAAATTCTGGATCGACCGCCTTCTGATACTCCTGGATGATCCCGACCAGGTGCTGAAATCGCTCGAGCGTCATGGTGCAGAGCCAGGGACCCCGATCTTTGCGGGTGACGACGAGGGGAGGTCTCCCGTCGGTGTCCGCCATCGCCTGCTCCATTGCCCCCTGGATGTTCGGGCGTGCACCCCGTTTGACTTCGATCCACCACGGGGTGTGCTCGACATCGCAGGCATTGGATCCACGCCCGTACTGCGTCTGCAGTAGCCCACCACGGGCTGCGTCGGGATAGACGACGCGCAGCTCGTTGGCCACGTCACGTTCGCCCTGTGCCCCCTTCTGACGGCTCCTACGCCCTACGCGCTTGCGATCGATCATCCTGCACCTCCTCCGGGCTCAGTCGGTAACCGCAGTCGTCCTCGTGCACCAGGTTGGCACCCGCGCGCACGAATCGATCGGTGGCCCCGACTCCGCCCCAGATGTTTTTCGCGAGTTTGACCGAGATAACCTGCGTGTCCGCGCGCATGGCATCGGGGGATACCCATGCCATCAGTGCAAACCGCGCTTCGATTTCGATGGAACTCGACTCGCTGGGGGACTGGAGGGAGGGCTCCCCTCGCTGGCTCGATCGGTTGAGCTGGGTCACTGCGATGATTGCGACCTGCTCATCGACGGCGCAGCGCTGCAGTCCAGCCCAGAGCCGCTGGATGTCGCTGCGTCGGTCGGCTCCGGGGTCCGACCGGATCTTCGTCAGGTAATCCAGGATGATCACCCGGCAGCCCGCCTGCGCCAGGCGGCGGGCACAGACCAGTGCCTCCTCCTGCGTCGCATCGAGCGGGCACTCGAAAAGGGGAAACTCGCGCTCCCACAGCGCACGCAGGGCGGGATCGATCTCATCGAGGCAGGCCGCGGTCCCGCGCAGCAGCCGCCGGGAGTCGATTCCGGCTGCCATCGCCACGGCGCGGAGGCCGAGCTGCGCAGCGTTGTCCTCGAGCGAGACGACCCCCCATTGGTCGGTCGAATTGAGCGCCATGTGCATGGCCAGTGTCGATTTGCAGGAGCCAGTACCGCCCCCGAGTATGCCCACCGTTCCGGGCTGGATGCCTGCGCCGCCCATGGCTGCGTCAATGTGGGGTAGCCCCAGGCGCATCCAGGCGGGCGGTGACGGCGCGAGCAGTCCCGTGGCCATCGCTGCATGAATTAAATCCCCCAGTGTCTGCACGATTTCCCCCTTGCGTCCCTGTACGTATATGTACATGCTGTGCCCATCACAGAGCAAGGGCGGGGTGAACATGAGCAGAGTCGGCACAGACCCGATGGCAGGCGTGAGCGAGGATGCCTGCACATTCGAGATCGACGGGGGCGCGGGCGGCGACGAGTGGCTGGCCCGTCGGTGGGAGTCGGTGGGGGCGAGCTGGGCCGCGGCGCTGCTCGACGAGGATCAATATCACCAGCGGGACGCAGCCGAGGAGGGCATGTCCTCGCGCGCCATGCTGCTGCGCAAATGGCGGGAGCGACGCTCCATCCCGACCCGCCCCACCATGCACTGGGGTAGCTACGCGGAGCCCTGGATCTTGCAGACGGCAGCGCACATCCTCGGGGTGCCGATGATCCGGACCAACCACATGTACCGCTCTCGCGTGTGGCCGCACATGTCCTGCACTCTGGACGGGTGGTGTCTCCCCGATCGGGATTTCCAGGTGGCAGCGCACCCGGAATTTCTGATCGGTCGCACGGATCGCGAGGTGGAGTGGCTGGGTGATCTCCGCCACATGATTTACCGGCTGGGCGCGGAGCATGGCCCCGGGCTGGTGGAGGTGAAAATGAAGATGGCCCATGCGGTTTTCAAACCTCGCGGCGGCGAGAAAGATCCGGCGCTGCAATTCGACTACGGCCCTGCTGCGCACGGTGCGACCTGGGGCGCTCCTCGGCAGCATGCCTATCAGCTCCAGCATCAACTGGCAGTGTGCGGCGATGATCACGGGGGCGGTCCGCAGTGGTCCGTGCTGGTCGCGCTGATCGGGGGCATGGATTTCCGCGCATGGGTGGTGATGCGGGATCATGGATTCGCGCGGGCGCTCGGCGCGGCGGTGGAGCGCTTTTGGGGGCAGGTGCATGGCACAGATCACGATCTACATCCCGGATGATCTGAAGCGGCGCATGCGGCGCTATCCGGACGTCAATTTTTCCAGAGCCGCGGCGGCTGGCCTGCGCCGCGCGCTCACGATGGCGGAACGCCAGGCCGGATCAGGAGCAGAGGATGAGTCCAGAGCAGCGGAAGAAGAAAGCGACGGAGATCTGGCAGACCCTGAGCGGGGTTGACGTTTCGGAGCATGTGCAGAAGCGCGCCGGGCTGAACTTTTTGTCCTGGGCATGGGCATGGGGCGTGCTCATGGAGCACTACCCCCAGGCCGCGGTGACGTTCGAGCGCTTCGAGGGTCGGGATGTGATGACCTACGCCGACGGGACCTGCTCGGTGCATGTCTCGGTGGAGATCGATGGCATCACCCGCGAGATGTGGTTGCCCGTCATGGACCACCGGCACAAGGCCGTGAGCCAGCCGACAGCCCGCCAGATCTCAGATGCGAAACAGCGGGCGTGCTGCAAAGCATTCGCTCTGTTTGGGCTCGGCCACTACATCTACGCAGGCGAGGATCTTCCCCCGGCGGAGACGCCCGAGGCGGCACCGATCAAGCGCTCTGCGCCTCGCGGAGGCGGCGCTCCGGGACCCACATCGAGCAGCACCCGCGCGCTGGAGGGCATGGTCCAGGCGCACTCGTCGCTCGGCTCTCTGTACGGAGATGATCAGCTCCGGCACGCCATCCATGCCTCCACGCAGGTAGTGCATGACTATCTGCTCTCTGTGTGGCTGGCCCGAGAGCAGGCCCTCGGCGGCGGTCCCGATGACCGCCCCGATTTCTCCGCGCGAGACGAGCAGCCCGGCCAGGTGCAGGACGTGGCCAGCAACTAGGTTTGACCCGCATGTCGCGGGTCTGCAGCGAGTGAGGACAACATGGCAGGACCGATATTTGCAGTTTCAGTGACGATGAAATCCGACACGGAAAAACGCTGGGATCTACTCAGCGCATGGCGAAACGAGCGGATGGAGAACCGTCTGCAGGTGACGATCGCGGCGCAGACCGACACCGGTGACACGAAATATCCGATGATCACCTTGACCGACTGGCTCAAGGGCGTGGCCACCGGAGAGGGATTTTTCGTGGATGTGCGGGTGGACAAGCCGGCGCTGCTGGCGTGGCTGCAGAGCGCGCCTGCCGCGCGGGAGCAGCACGCGAGTGATGCCCCGTTCTGATCCCCCGCCGGACCTCCCGACCTACCTGATCGAGGTGGGTCGGGACGGTGCGCTCTGGCGCGGGGTGATCACGCTGCGCTCTGGCGCGCGTCGCAGTCTCACCGCGGAGCCTCATACCCTCGGGACTCTGCTCGACCTGGCTGCGCGGCAGATCCTGGAGGCGGAGCGATGAAGATCCTTTCACTGTTTTCTGGCATCGGTGGGCTGGAGCTGGGCCTCGAATGGGCGCGACTCGGGGTGACCCGGTGGCAGGTCGAGCAGGACGCATTTGCGCGCCAGGTGCTGGCGCACCACTGGCCCGAGGCGCAGCGTTTCGAGGACGTGCGCGAGGTCACCGGCGCAGACTTCCCAGGGTGTGACGTGATTTGCGGGGGTTTCCCGTGCCAGGACATATCCGTGGCAGGAAAGGGGGCAGGCATCGATGGAGAACGATCAGGACTCTGGGGAGAATATGCGCGGCTGGTTCGCGAGCTACGACCCCGACTCGTCATCGTGGAGAACGTCGCAGCGCTCGCTGTTCGAGGACTCGACCGAGTGCTCGCCGACCTTGCCGCGCTCGGGTACGATGCAGAATGGGAGGTTGTATCCGCGGCAGATGCCGGTGCGCCCCACCTCCGCAAGCGGATCTTCATCATTGCTGCCGACCCCGAGCGCCTGCAGCTACGGGACGAATCGCAGCCCCGGCGGCAAAGCGCGCCCCAGTCTGGAGACTATGGCGCGGAGGGGCATGATTCCAACTCCCACGGCCACCGATCACCAGCGCGGAGCAGGTCACCCCGCGAAGGTGAGGAGGCGGGCGACCCTCTCGGGATATGCGGTGTATCCCTGGCCCACTCCCAGGTCCCGGGATCACAAGGACTGCGGGGCTCAAACCGACTATGCCAAGGTGGGACCGGAGCGGCTCGCGGGGCGAGCTGGTGGACCGCTGAGCCCGCGGTGGGTCGAGTGGCTTATGGGGTTTCCGGACGGGTGGATCACCTCCGTTGCCTCGGAAACGCCGTCGTCCCGCAAGTCGCGGAGGTCGTCGGGCAGCGAGCCCGACTCATCCTCGACCGAGGATACGTGAGCGACGACGCATGGGAGCTGGGCCATGACTCTGGCGGCTGACGGCCTGGAGGAGGCGCTCATCGGCCTCGGGACGCAGGGGCCACACGTCCTGCTGGTCTACGACCTCGCAGCGGTGCGGGCGCTCCTCGTGGCTCAGGGATGCGGGGAGGGCGAGGTCGATGAGTACATCGCGTATAACATCATCGGCGCATGGGTCGGCCCAGGCACGCCGGTGTTTGTGGAGCGGATGACTATGGAGGAGGTGCGCGAGCGGCTCGGCTGATTGTCCCACCGGGGCACAAGTGTTGTGCAATTTGAGTGGCTAATCAAAACGCCATTTCGGCCCTATATTAATCCCATGAGCAACGAGAACACCACGACACTGACCGACACCAGCAGCCGCCTGCGCTTCACGGTGCGGGCCGACGGCAGCATGATGATGCGTATCGCTGGCGAGACCGGCAACGAGTATGAGCTGACCGGCCACGAGGCGGACGGCAGCGACATCACCTGCAACTGCCGCGGCTACGAGGTCCACGGACACTGCTACCACACGGTGCAGGCGCGGCACCGCCTCGCCGGCGAGCCCGTCCCGAGCCGCGACGAGGTCCGCGCCGCGCGCAGGATGGCCCGCCAGGCTCCCCGCCGCCGGGCCAGCGCGCGGCGCATCGTCGAGCCGGTCATGGAGACCGCGCCCGCCCCGAAGAAGCGCCGCCCCAGCGCGCGGCGCATCCACTGATTGTTCACCGGCTGCCTGTCAGTCAGTAGCTCGAGGCTCGCAACCAGAAGTAACCGGCAACGGTCGGTCATAGCCTGACCTGTCAGGGTGTGAACGTGGGTGAGATACGGCGAACACGACGGGCAGCCGGTGGCTGTACCAAGTAACCAAGTGAAGGGAAGGCACCAGTGATGAAGAAGCCGACGAAAACACAAATCAGAATGCTGGAAATGTTGATGAACTCCGGGGGCTGCGTCATGTCCAGCGAATGGACTAACGGCTGCGGCAAATTCCGCACGAAGCGGGCAGTGCCGGTCTACTCCGAGCGCCTCGACCTGGCCCCTGCCTGCGAGCTACCAGGCGCAGCCGGTCAGGCAGCGCGCAAGCTGCGCAAAGCGCACCCGCGCTGCGAGACGGTGGTTATCGTCACCGACATTCGTGCAGCACGTCGCCTGCTCCGCCAGCAGGTGGCATCGTGAGAGTCCTGGTGCCGGTCACCGTCAAGCTGGTCTGCGGCGGTGGCGCGGCAGAGGTGAGCATGGATCTGGAGATGCATGCTCGGGTGGTGGGTTACACCCCGGCAGAGCGTGCCGGTCTCGAGCACCCGCCGGTGCCCGAGGAATGGGAGATCGAGATCAGGCTCTGCGATGATCTGACGGTGGAGGACATTGTCGTGTTCGAGGGTGGCCAGCTTTTGGATCCGGATGACGAGCAGCGCGAGAGCGTGATCGAGCAGTTGCGAGGAGCAGAATGAAAAACTTCTACATCACGGAGACGGTCACGGTGGGCGACGCCGCGATCGAGGTGGAGACGGAGATCGAGGTCGAGTACGGGATCGAGCCCGCGCAGCACGGCGGGCGGGAGGATCCATCCTGGCCCGCCCATGCGACGCTCGAGCGCGCAACGCGGGCAGAGGATCTGGTGGTCGATGGGGTGACCCTGGCCCGCAAGGGTGCGCGGGTGGAGCTGGACCCTGCCGCGCGGGAGGACATCGAACGGGAAATGATGGAGTACTCGGTGGAGCCGTGAACCAGTAGCGTCAAGGAGATCAAAATGAGTGATGAGATGACAGTGAGCCAGTTTGCAGAGGCGGTCGAGACCATCCTGGCCCGACCACTGCCGATCTATGTGGACGCGGGAGGATTTCTCCCGCGCCGAGAGTGGGGAGCGCGGGCCATCGTGGCCCACGGGACCCTCCCGGAGTGCGAGGACGGCGTTACGATCGAGGCCTCGGCCAGCACCGCGGAGCAGGCCATGCGCAGGCTGCTCGATGCGCTGGAGCGGCACCGGGAGCTGCTGCTGGCGCTCGGGGCGCAGGTGGATACCCAGGTTCTGTCCGATCACCACCAGGCGCAGCGGCTGGCGGGCACGTTGGGCGAGGAGGTGGAGCATGCCGGAGTGTGAATGGTGCGGGCGGTCCACGCCGCGGGAGCAATTGCTCTCGACGCCCGACGGCGGCGTGTGTCCTCGATGCGTGCGGGCGCAGGAGGCGGAGCGCGCCCGGGCCAGCGAGCCCGGGTTGCGCACCCCGAAATTGCGGGAGGTGATCGAGGCGATCCAGGAGAGCTGCATGACCGCTGTCGTCTCCTCGCCCGAGTATCCGGGACTGGCCGCGGCGCGGAGGGACGCACTGGATGCGCGGTTCGGCGGCTGGAACATGCCGGCGCTGCAGCGTGATCTCCACGAGTCCGGCATCGATCCCGAGGTCACCGAGCAGATCGCAGAGCTGATCTGGACCTGCCGCTTTCAGGCGCGGGAGGTCGCCCGCGCCAGCGAGCAGATCCGGGTCGGGCGTGCGGCGATGGCACTCGCTGACGCGTGGCAGCGGCGGAGGTCATCGTGACCGACGTGGCCAATCCCTACCACGCGGGGGAGATCTCGGTGCGTGCAACCCTCCACGGAGAGATCCTCGATGCGGCTGCGTGCCTCGCCGACCTCGAGCGAGAGACGCAGGCGCTCCTGGCGTCCCTCGGGCGGCTGGGCGCAGACCTGGAGCGTGCGCGGGGGATCGGTGCACCACCCGACCACCACCGCCGCATGCGCCAGTTGCGCCGCCGCATCGAGGACCTGGTCGAGGGGGCCCGGGCTGCCCACAGCATGCTCGGGCCACCCGCGGAGGGGCCATGATTCGCAGGGACTGCACCCCGTACCAGTCTCGCCTCTGGGATCACTACGACGCGCTGATCCAGGCGCGCATCTCCGCGCGGACCATGAACTCCCACGGGCTGCCCTGCGCCGAGTACCACGCCCGCCTCGACAGGCTCGAGCGTGCCCTCCTCGGGCTGCTCCAGCGGTCGCACGCACACTGACCTACGTTCCAGCCGTGGTCTAGCGCGACGTGGGGGCCTCGCGCTAGACTCTGATATGCCCCGTGCCATCGTCGTCATTGTCCTGGCTCTCCTCGCCCTGCCCCAGCCGGGGCGCGGCGAGGAGCCGGGCGGTGACCCTTTTTCAGACCCTGCCATCGGGGAGATGGCGCTGCCCCTGGCCCAGTGCGCGCTGGCTGAGTCGGGCGGGCACACTCCCGATGTGGTGGCCATCGTTTGGGTAATCGGCAAGCGGGCCCGGCAGGCGGGCATCCCGCCAGCGGAGATGGCGCGGCGCTACTGCCGCATCCACCGGGATGAGGCCCGAGGCCCCGGGCATGTTCGCCGGCATCGACGCTGGCTCCTGGAGCTCGGCTGGCAGCGCACGCAGCCCCAGCCGCCATCCTGGCCGGGAGGGCGCTGGAGCGCGATGCAGGAGATCTGGCGGCGCACGCAGCTACTGGTGCTGCTGATCGTCTCCGGCGAGCTAGACGACCCGTGCCCGGATGCGTTTCACTGGGGCTCCGCGCAGGACGGTCAGCCGACCCGCACACACGCCGTCTCCTGCGGTGCCACGCGCAACCTGTTCTGGTCTCGACCTGGCCGCGGGGCCTGATGGATACCGAGATCATCACAGGCGCTGGAGGCGCGCTGGGTGTGTGTGGCTGGGTGATCTGGTGGCAGTCGCGCCACATCGAACGCCTGCGCAGCGAGAATGCGGAGCTGGTCGCAGCGTGCCGAGCCGACCAGGCGCAGGTCTACGCCCGGCTGCTGTCGGTCGTGACCGACCTGCAGGCGGCGCTCGGAGCCCTGGAGCGCGCCGTCCTGGCGCTGGCGCAGCGCGGAGGTGGAGACGATGGAGAATCGAACGGTCGAGCGCGTGAACCGAGAGACTGATCAGATCCTGGAGCTGCTCGACGAGCTGCGCGGAGCAGCCGAGAGGCTGCGAGCTACCGCCCGGGTCGTCGTCGTCCTCGACGAACTGCACCGCACCAGGCGCTCGGGAGACGTCACCTGCTATGCCTCCGCCGCCATCGAAGCTCTGTCCAAGCTGTAACCAGCGCAAGGGGCGGAAAGCATTCGCCTTCTGGTCCAGGCGAGGGCTGGCGCTGGCGTGCTCGCTCGAGTGCTGGGAGCGCCTCAACGCCCGCGACCTGCAGCGGCGGAGAGACGTGTAGGGTTGACGCCTACCGTAAGCAGTGCTCACACTGTCCCGTAGTGACTGGACCCTTTAGGCGCGTTAGGCCATGCGTTTCATGTGAAACGTGCCGGGTTCAGGTGGGGGTGGTGGCGCGATGTATCGCGCTTGATACATTGATACATACGAATGTATCAAGGGGGTGGGTGCAAGGGGGGTGGCATGTATCATGGCACAGGGTGTCAGATCTGACACGTGTGCCAACTGTTCCATGCCAGCAACAGTGGCACACAGTGTCGGATGCGATACGTATCATGGCACAGGGGTGCACGATCTCTTGCGGTATCAACCCCCTCCCCCCGGGTGCGTGCGTGATACCCCCTGGGGGGGGTAAGGGGGGGGCACCCTCTACACAAAAAGTACGGAATTGGTAACCGTCCAGTCTGGGCAGATGCGAGACGGCACCAGGTGGTTCTCGTCTGGCGGGCTCGGTGTTGCGCCGCGACAAGCGCGGCGCTGGGGCTTGGGGGGGAGATAGGGGTGCTGCGCCCCATCGACGTCTGCCCGGATTGGACACTGGCCTCCGGGTTGTTTCCACCTGGCAGACGGCCTGGAGGTATCCAGTCGCCCGGGCCTGGTCGCTCTTGGCCTACCGCCGCCGCGCTATTCGATTCCTCCTCCCAAGCCCTATCGCGGTGCGCTTGTCGCACCGTCGGGGATCGTGGGCTGGGAGGGTAGTGGGTCGCGGTAGCGGGCAGGTGCCAACCAGCATCCTGCCCGCGCTACTGCACCCCGGGCGATGCGTGGGCGCTATGCCCCAGGGGCAGATCCAGAGCGTAGATAGATCTCTCCCCTCCCCGCGAAGCTCGTCCGCTTCCAGGGGATCGTCTGCTTGATGGTAATCTATGGCGGGCCTTGGCAGCGCCCGGCGGCAACTGGGCTTGAGGCCCAGCCGCCGGGCTACCCCGAGGTGAGGAGTGTTACGTAACGCTCGTTACGTCCACCTCCTGCATTTAGCGCGGGTGCCCGCCCGAGTAACGAACGCAGACTGCAGAGTCCGTATCGGGCGTTACTGCGTAGCAGAGGGTTAGAGCGTATCATACTCCACCAAACCCCTGTCAAGAACCTTATGTAAGCTAGTGTAATCACTAAGGATGCGGGGAAGTTGAACCTGGACTGTAAGGCGCAATATGCGTACCAAACTTGATAATTGTTAAGCAATCTGCACTACTGTATCCTGTCAGTGGAGCAACGAGGCGATGAGCGAGGAGAGGCCGAGACGTAGAATCGTGACCGTCGAGTCACAGGAGACCGCGGACCCTTGGTCGGTGGGGCGGGAACGTCTGCGCCCTGCGCCGACGAAACCCCGGGAGGACGATGGCTCCCATCCAACCGAGTACATCCACGCCCGAGAGCGCCTGGTGCGCGCTCGGCAGTACCGGGTCTCCCTGCGCCCGCACATCGGGCAGCTCCTGGGTGATGCGTATCATGTGGCCGCCGCTGAGCTCTCTGCGATGCGCCAGAAGACCGGCGCGGGCGAGGAGCTGACGCCCGCCGAGGCTGGCAAATTCGCCAAAGTCACCGATGCCGTCGTTAAACTGATGAAGGAGGAGCGGGCGCAGGAGGCGAGGAGCGACCCAGCCCAGCTCTCCGATGCGCAGCTCCTGGAGCAGGCCGAGGAGGCTCGGAAGTACCTCGAGGTGCTGAAGCCTGACACCGGGGGCTCCGATGAGGAGTGAGATCCTCGAAGGCGATAGCACCGAACGCCTGCTGAGCTTGCCTGCTGGCTGTGCGTCATCAATCGTCACTGACCCGCCCTATGGACTGTCCCCAGATGGTAAGGCCCGCACCTGGGATGAGGTGGGCGAGGGTAGGGCCAAGGGCGGGTTCATGGGGAAGGACTGGGATGCTGCTGTGCCTGGGGTCACCTGGGCCAAAGCCTGCCTGCACGCCCTGCGCCCTGGTGGCTGGATTGCCGCGTTCAGCTCGACCCGAACCCAACACCGTCTGACCTGCGCTCTTGAGGATGCCGGATTCCAGATTCGAGACGTCATAGCCGTTGCGCAGTTCCAGGGATTTCCAAAGTCCCAGGATGCCAGCAAAGCGCTTGATGCCCACTTCGGGGCAGAGCGTGAAGTGGTGGGTAAGAGTGCTCGCCATGTTAGCGGGAAGGCAGAACAGAGGACTGATGGTCTAGTCGGCTCTGGGACATTCTCCGAGAGCGTAGGCATGGGTATGTGGGTGACCGCACCAGCAACCCCCGAAGCCCGGCGCTTCAACGGCTACGGAACAGCGCTCAAGCCGTCGTATGAGCCCTGCATTCTCGCCCGTAAACCCATGATCGGAACGCTGGCTGAAAACCTGCTTGAGCATGGAACCGGAGCGCTCAACATCGATGGATGCCGGTTTGCGTATGGTGACCCTGCGTGGTTGGGTCCGCAGCATACCGATTCGTGTGGGTGGGGCGGGAATGGGGGCGGGAGCGGTTCTTCCTGGGGGTTCGGGGGCGGGGGGCCACCCCGTACCCACGAAGCTGGCCGCTGGCCTGCCAATCTTTACCACGCAGCAAAGCCATCCAGAGGGGAGCGTGAAGCGGGTTGCGAGGCTTTACCGGCGCTGTCAGGCGCGGAGACAGTGGAGCGCAGCGAGGGCAGCCCAGGCCTTGAGAACCCCCGTGCTGGCAAGACCTCGGACGCAGTTCACAACGTCCACCCCACGGTGAAGCCAGTCCAAGCAATGCGCTGGTTAGTCCGTTTGCTGACTCCGCCTGGTGGCCTGTGTATTGATCCCTTCCTGGGCTCTGGAACGACCGGCATCGCTGCTGCGCTTGAGCAACGGGATTTCATCGGCATCGAGCGGGAGGCGGAGTATATCGCTATCGCTCGGGCGAGGATTGATCACTGGGGACGCCAGCAACAATTCGATTTCGGGAGGGCGGCAGAATGACCGAAGGATCGTCGCCCTGGATCCTGTCCCATATGATGCAGGCGCACGCTGAAGCTCCAGGCTTCGAGCGTATCCTGTCGCTGAACCCTGATGTGGCGCTGTTTTCGGGGTCCTTCGTGGCCCAGGCTCGAGGCCTGCCTGTGACTCCACCGATCGATCTGGCTTTCCAGGGGGCCATCCAGAACAACCCTGAAGAGCGTGCCTGGGTGGTTGAGTTTGCGCGTGAGCACTTCGGGGAATCCAGCTGGTTCTGTGACACCAGCGATGAGGTGATGCGCGATCCGCTGGGAGATTGGGATTACACAGGGCGCGTCGAGTCTCGCGCCCCGTTCCCCGGTGCTCCGTTTGTGCGCGGTGGCCCCAGTTCCCCGGTATTTGACAGGGGTTACTGGTCGATGATGCGGCGCTCCACCTTCGCCCTGTGTCCAGCAGGCCGCGAACAGTGGAGCTTCAGAACTTACGAAGCCATCATCTGCGATTGCGTGCCGGTGGTGATCGATGCGGATCATATGTGGCGGCGCGAAGAAGAGGCGCATATCGGTTTTGAATATGTTCTGGCCGATGAATGGCCCCGTGAAGCTGATCCGCACCTGGTGCTGCGTAATCGGGAGCGCTTCGAACAGTGGCACATGCTGGAGGCACAATGACTCATCCGACACCACCGACGATGTCACCCGCGCATCGGGTCGAGCAGATCGGATTCGAGATCAGGAGGATCATGTCCGACATAGATCGCTACGAGAAGCGCATCAAAGCGCTGCAGCTTGAGGTGCAGGCACTCATCCACCAGGTGCAGGGCTATGGCCGGTGAGGAGGTAGTCCAGATCCGGGAGGGTCGAGCGTCGGATATTGCGTTCGTCACCAATAGCTGGCTCAAATCTCTGCGTGCGGCGGGAGTGTTCACCCAGGGCATCCCGAACGACATTTTCTATCAGATGCATCACAAACTCCTGGAGACGTTGATCCCTCGCTCCACGTTGCTGGTGCTGGCGAATATCGATGACCCGGATCAGATCATCGCCTGGGCCTGCGTCGAGAAACAGCCCGGCATCCTGCTGCTTCATTATGTCTACGTGAAGCATTCGCTGCGCCGGAATGGATTCATGGCGCTGCTGCTCGGGGAGCTGCTGCAGCGCGAGCCAGTGCAGTTCAAAATTTGTACGCATATGACGACGACATGGGATGCCATGCGTCCCCGGGAGCGGGGCTGGGTGTACAACCCGTATGCCCTGTTCACGAGCCTACCGGATGACTGGGGGAGCACATGAGAGTCGAGCTATTGGACGTTCAATTCGAGCACTACACCCCCGACCCCAGCCGGGGGATGGGTCGCACGAGTAAACGTTTCAAAAAGAACGCGCGGGTGGAGATATGGACCGATGAAAAAACGATCTTTATCTCCTCCGGAGACCGCACCATCGGAGTCCCCTACGGTCGAGCAGTCTGGCTCGAACATGGACCAACGCCGAGCCCGAAGAATTCTGGCGGAGGCAAGCGAACGCGCAAGAAGGCGCAGCAGCCTCGACTTCCGGAGGCTGCTGTTCCCGGAGCAGCAGAGCCTGCTGGACGACGTGAGCCGGACGAAGGTGGCAGTCTGCTCCCGGAGAGCGGGCAAATCTTACGCGCTTAGTGTCCTGGCGCTGGATACCGCGTTCAAATTCGAATCCTCGCTGATCCCAGTCATCTCGATCACTCGCCAGCAGGCGAAGCGGATCGTGTGGCCCGTGTTTCAGGAGCTGGATCGGACCAACGAATTAGGGCTTCGATTCAACGCATCCGAGCTGAGCTGCACGCTGCCGAACGGGTCTCAAATCTTCCTGACCGGGGCCTCCACCGAGGAGGAGATCCAGCGTCTTCGTGGGCCCAAATATCCCCTGGTGTTGATCGATGAGGCGCAGGCTTTCAAGTCCTACCTGGCGGAGTTGATCAGCGACGTTCTGGAGCCTGCCGTTCTCGATTACGATGGCTCCATCGTGCTGGCTGGTACGCCGAACGCGATCTGTCGTGGGTTTTTCTACGAGGCGAGCCAGCCCGAGAGCGCCTGGTCAGTGCACCACTGGACGCTCCTCGACAATCCTCATATCCCGAAGGCCCAGGAGTGGCTCGCGGATCGGTGTCGTCGGTACGGCTGGAGCGAGTCGCATCCGACGTATCTCCGGGAGTACAAGGGCCAGTGGATCCGCGACAGTAATAGTCTCATTTACCCGAAGATTCCCACGGTCGAGGAGCTACCTCCGGATGCGGACTGGGAGTATGTCCTCGGTCTGGACCTGGGGTACATCGACTCGACGGCATTTGTCGTCTGCGCGTATTCGACCGCGGTCGGTCGCCTGGTGGTCGTGGAGTCATTCAAGAAGACGAAGCTCCTTCCGAGCGACGTTGCGCAGATTGTCTCGGATCTGAACTCTCAATTCAGATTCGAGACCATCGTGGCTGACGCGGGCGGGCTCGGAAAAGCGTATGTGGCAGAGATGACCGAGCGGTGGGAATTGCGCATCAAGAGCGCCGAGAAGCGCGAGAAACGGGCGTACATCGAGCTACTGGCGGGTGACATGGCAACGGGTGTTGCCTCCATTGTGGAGGGCTACAACCACGCTCTGCTCGACGAGCTGCATTCGCTTCAGTGGGACGACCACCGGCTGGCCCCGCATGAACGCTGCGAGGACCACCTGGCGGATGCCTACCTGTACGCCTGGCGTCATTGCCATCAATACTGGCGGGACGAGATTCTGCCCCCGCGTCCCCGGATGGGGTCCGCCGAGTGGTGGAGCGAGCAGGAAGATCAGCTTGAGGCCGAGCAGCAGCGCCAGCTTGACCGGGATATCAATCGGGAATGGTGGGACAACGAGACCTCAACCCGCACACCCTGGTGGGAGCGTGATCAATGAGTGAATCCAGGACATCAATCGAGATTTCAACAGTTGAGCAATTGATCGAGCTGGTCAAAACCTTGAAGTTTTTAGGGGTTACGCAATTCAAGATCGGTGATATTGCGATGGATCTCACTGGCGATAGTTATCCGACTGCGCCTGGGGCACCAGTGGAAGAAGAAACGGACGACGATGTGCTATTCTATTCGGCAACGTAATCATGCAAGTTGACCCCTACGTCTCCCTACAGTGGTGGGCGGCTGATGAGCCGTATTCGGATCTCGTGGAGGCGTTCCGTGTGATCGAGGCCGCGGACACGCTACGGCTGTCCACGTTGCTCCGCTATGTCCGCCTCTACGGCAATTCCGAATATGGGGGATACACGCCCTTCAATCATAACCAGGTGGTGGACTCCGCCCGGGTGACGATGAATGTAGTCAAGGCTGTCTGCGATACGGCGGTCAGCCGCATTTCGCGCCAGCGTCCTCGCCCCCGGTTTTTGACCCACGGTGGTAACTGGTCGCTCCAGCGTCGCGCTCGTTTGCTGGAGCAGTTCTGCGATCAGGCGTTTTATCAGGGCGGGCTATACCAGCTCGCCCCGAAGGTGCTCATGGACGCCGCGGTCATGGGCACGGGGTGTCTCAAGATCTACCGCAAGGGTGCCGAGGTCCAATTCGAGCGAGTGTTTTCCGGGGAGTTATTCGTTGATCCGGTGGACGGGTTCTATGGCCAGCCCCGGAATTTCTACCAAAGAAAATTCATTGATCGGCAGGTGTTGATCCGATTGTTCCCGGAGCATCGAGGGGAGATTGCGGCAGCGCAGCGCACCACTGACACGATTGATTACTCGGCAACTACGATGGTTGATCAGATTGAAGTTCTCGAGGCTTGGCACATCAAGAGCGGGGCAGGTGCCACTGACGGGCGTCATACCATTTGCATCTCCAATGCGACGCTTCTCAACGAGCAGTGGGACAAGGGTAGTTTTCCATTCGTATTCGTGCGCTGGACCGACCCGCTGCTCGGGTGGTGGGGCGAGGGAGTCTGCGCCGAAATTCAGGGCATGCAGGTGGAGATCAACAAGCTGCTCTCCAAGATCCAGCGGGCTTTCCATTTAATGAGCGTGCCGCGGATCTATGTGGAGAACGCATCCAAGATCCGCAAATCGTTCTTCAACAATGAGATCGGGACGATCATCCCCTACTCCGGGCAGCCTCCTGTCGTGGCCACGCCGCCCAGTCTGAATCGGGAGATATTCGCGCACCTGGACATGCTCTATAATCGCAGTTTCGAGATTGCCGGCATAAGCCAGCTCGCTGCCACGAGCATGAAGCCCGCCGGGCTCAACTCTGGCGCTGCGCTCCGTGAGTATCAGGACGTGGAGAGCCTGCGCTTTACGACGGTCTCGCGTCAATACGAGGAGATGTTCGTCGAGGCTGCGCGCCAGGTCGTGGGTCTGGGTCGAGACATCTATGCCGAGGACAATCGGCATTCGGTGGTGGTGGCCAAGGACTCAAAAACGATTGATGTGGTGGACTGGTCGGCGGTGGATATGGACGCCGATAGCTATGTCCTCAAGGTCCACCCCTCCAGCTCTCTACCTGTCACCCCATCGGGTCGCCTGGCGTTCGTGGAGCAGTTGACCGCGCTCGGCCTGGTGGGTCCCGAGGAGGCCAAGGATCTTCTCGACTTCCCCGATCTGGAAGCGAAGCTCTCGCTGGACCGGGCAGCCTCGACTCTGATTGATCGCAACGTGGAGGCCATGCTGGACGAGGGTGTGTATATCGCCCCGGAGCCGTATCAGGACCACCAGCTCGCGCTCAAGAAGGTGACGGCCAGCCTGATGAAAGCCGAGCAGAATAACGTCGAGCCAGAGCGCCTGGCCTTGATGCGTGAGTATCTCGCGCAGACGCATTTGATGATGGAGCAGGCTCGGCAGCAGGCCCTGGCGAATGCGCAGGGCATGATGATGCCGGGCGCTCCCCCAGCGCCCGGCATGGGCGGGGCAGCACCGACAGCTATCGGACCCACTGACGGGACGATGCCAGTGTGAGGAGACCATGAGCGACGAGAATCCAACCCCTGAACAGCCGGCCACGGAGGCTCCCACGGAGGCCCCGGATGCCCGCACCGATCGAGATTACATCAACACGCCCCGCGCGGCGGAGGCTTTGCGTGCGCTGATGGCGCAGGAGAAAACGAGCCGGGAGGCTCGGGCGCAGGCGGAGGAGCAGCAGGCCGCGGTGCAGCAGAGCGCGGCGCTGCAGCAACTGGCGAAGGCTGACCCGGTGGCATTCCTGGAGCGATCCGGGATTCGCCGCGAGGACGTTTCAAAGCGGCTCGCGGACAATACAGATCCAGTCGCGGGCATGCGCGACGACCTGGCGCAGATGCGGCAGGAGCTAGCCCAGCAGCGTGAAGTGGCCGAGCAGGCGAGGATGGAGGCTGCGATGCTGGAGGCGCGGGAGCAGGTGCGGACGTATGTCGGCGGGGCGGAGGATACACCTCTGACCCGGACGACGGGCAGCGCCGATCAGGTGTGGCAGTTGATGACCCAGCACCACCAGCGGACGGGTGAGGTGATGAGTGAGCAGGACGCTGCTCGACAGGTGGAGGCTCACCTGGCGGGGCAGATTGATCGACTCCTGGAGGGTGAGGCTACACGCGCTCTCATTGCGGAGAAGCTCAAGGGGACCGGCCAGCAGCCTGCTGTGCCCGCCCCGTCAATTCAACACAGTTCAACGCTGACCAACGAGATGCAGACTGCCGAGAACCAGCGCATCAAGACCGACCCGAACATCAACCGGGAGGCGAGTCTTGCTGAGGCTGCGCAGTTGCTCAAGTGGGAGCAGGGATAGATATAAACAATGACAGAATTGAATCTCACTACATTTGATGCTGCGCTCAAGGTTCATTACACCGACCAGCGCATCAAGAACCTGGTGTACCGCAACAACCCGCTGCTGGCGGCGATGCCGAAATACGAGTTTTTCGGGGGCAAGAATTTGCCCATTCCGATCCAGACTGGTGTCCCCCAGGGTCGCAGTGCGACCTTCACGGAGGCCAACAATCCTCTGGTGCAGACTCCGGGCAACTACGAGGATTTCGTCCTCAAGCGCACCCGCAACTATTCGGTTGCGACGATCGATAACGAGACCCTGGAGGCCTCGGTCGGTCGAGCGAACGCATTCATGGAGGCGGCAGCGTCGGAGATCGATGGGGCTCTGCGCTCGTTGACGCAGGACCTCGCCGGCAACATGTACCGGAACGAATTCGGTATTCGGGGCGAGATTGCCACCCTCGTAGGTACGGTCGTCACGCTGACCAATCCCTCTGACATCGTGCGCTTCGAGTTGGGCATGACGCTGGTATCTGTGCCTGCTACCACGCCTGGCGCAGCTACCACTGGCGGCGGCGTCGGCTGCACTATCATCGAGGTCAACCGTGACCTTGGAACGCTGACCCTCTCGGTTGTCGCCGGTCTGACGGCAGCGGGTGACGTACTCATCCAGTTGGGTGATGCGCAGAATGGCGGGCCTGAGCCGCTCAAGATGGCCGGGCTGGAGGGCTGGCTTCCAGCCGTTGCACCCACCGCGCTGACGCCTCCGTTCTTTCAGGTGGCACGTGGGGCAGATCCCTCGAGGCTCGCCGGCCAGCGATATGACGGAACGGCAGAGACCATCGAGGAGGCAATCATCGGCGCTGGCGCGCTGCTGTTCCGGGAGGGTGGTCGCCCGGATCTGGTGTTTATGAATCCGTTGAGCTACTCCGAATTGATCAAGAGCCTGGGCTCGAAGGTCGTCTACGACGTGGTGAGGTCGTCCGACGTTGCCGAGGTCTTTTTCGACAGTGTGAAGGTCTACACCCCGTCGGGTCAGGTGTCGGTTGTAGCCGATCCAAACTGTCCCACTGGCGTTGCGTACCTGCTCCAAATGGACACCTGGAAGATGTACTCCCTCGGCATGTGCCCGAAGATCTTGATGACTGACGGCCTGCGATTTTTGAGAACCCAAGATGCAGATGCCGTGACCGTAAGGTGCGGATATTATTCACAAATCGGGAGCACCGCTCCGGGCTGGAATGCTCGTATTGCCCTGGCAACCTGATGTGATTTGACCAGGGTCCGGCATCAACCGGGCCCTGGTCAGGAGCGCGCTATGCCGAACATGAGCAACAAGAATTTTCCCCATGCGCATGGCGCAGGCCGTGTGATCGCTGCGTTCCAGCTCAGCCATCCGGGCGCTGGGTCGACCGCGATCCAGGCTCCGTACTCGCCCGGGGCAGAGCAGATGAAAGTGCTTCCACCAGTGCTGGCCAATCCTGCGCTGGGCACGTTTTTTCCCTATCCGGATCTTTCCGCGAGCGGCGGAGACAGTAGGTGGAGTATCTATCGGCAGCCTCACAATGCGACCTCGATCGGGGTGTACGTTCAGGGCTCTGGCACTCGCAGGCTCCCCTATACCGAATCGCTGCTGCCGAACGTTCCGGATTATGTCTCGGTGCCCATAAGCCAGCAGATACCCACGACGGGTCTGTATCCATTTTCTCTGGTGGATGACACGGCGCTGGGTCGCACCCATGCCCAGGTGGTGTGCTCGGCGGTGGGTGTGGCACCATCCTGCGGTGGTCCACCGGACGAAATCACTGGTGCGGGCCAGACCGCATATTACGAGGTGGGCCTTAACTGGGATTTGCCGGATCTCTACTTCACCGTGGAAGCTGCCGTGCCGGATGTGATCTCCAATCTCAGCTGGGCAAACCAGCATCTGGCGAGCGTTCAGCGAGCGTTGGAGCGGACGTTCTGGGCCAGCGCCTCGGTGACATCCAATGCGCTGTCAGAGTGGCATCCGGCGGGCAACTACGCCCCCTTCACCTCGGCCTACGGAAATGTTCTGGAGGGTCCGGTCGATGGGTCGGTCACCTCGCCTACTGCGCCATTCTTCGTTGCGCCCGGTACCGGGGGTATGGCTTCGCCCTACGGCTTTTCGCCCTTCATTACGATGCAGGTCGATTCTCCGGTGCAGCCTGCGTATGCCCCGATGGGAACGGATGTGGATAATGAGTTTCGCACCCGCACCTACGGAATTCAGACGCAGGTTTCTGCGTTGATGACATCGTGGGAGGCGGAGGCGACCGGTCCCACGACCTCGAAGATCCGCCTCAAGATCGCTCCGATTGTGCGGGTCTGGGTGATGCAGCCCGCCTCCCCAGTGGAGGAGGGGGTGGCTGCCGAATACTGGGCTCCCCTACCCATTCCGCGCAGGGGCCTCGGGGCGTATATGAACGAGCTAACCACCTCGGTGATCCCGTCGATTTCGGTCCAGGTGGTGCAGAAAAACTCGAGCGCCACGGATGGAACGGATGGCCCCATTTATGATCTGGGCGACTGGTGGGAGGAGCTGGGTACCGGTCCCGGGGACCCGGTCAGCGCGAAGATGAGCCGCCGGACTGCCACGCCTCCGCGCCTTCCATCGAGAGAGGACGACCGATAATGCCGATCCAACGACCGCTAGATTTTTTCACCACGATGGGGCCGGGGGATGTACTGCTCGCGGGGCACATCGAGCGGAGCACTCCCTCGGATCTGCGGGTTACACCCTCCCAATGCACTGTCGAATACTCGACCCCAGGACCGGGATTTCGCTATTAAGTGACGCTGCCAGGCAAGGGCTCGCTGGACATTGCGGGCTGCTGTACTGCGTTCGGCCCAGCATCTCCGACCGATCCGTTTCGCCACATCGTGCACACCTACGATCGGTCCACCCGGACGATTGAATTCAAGATCCTGGAGGAGACCAGCCCCGGCAATACTCCGGTGGAGGTGGAGCTGCAGCCCGGAGAGCGGTTGTTCTTCTGGGTGCACCTGTACGATTCTCGCCCGGATCCGATCAACCTAGTAATCGAGGCTCCCTGATGCCCCTCTATTCAAACAAGATGCCGATCGAATCCCTCGGCGGAAACTGCATTCTCTGGCGGGCTCGCTTCGAGTCGGCTGCCAATGAGCTTCGCTGCACCGTCCCTCCTGCGAATGTGCAGGTGCAGAGTTGGCTGCCCTTCCTCGGCAATGATTATGCGGCGCGGTGGACTGTGCAGATCGACGCCCCTGGGGAGCTGGACCTGCTCTCCTATGACATCTCGTTCAACGATCAGCCGCTGGCCTCCCGTGGCTTTCCCACGGTGAGTTGGAACGTTGCCACCTCGACGCTGGGTTTCTCGCTCGTCGATTGGGACGGCGCGGTGCAGCCGATCTTCGCTGGCCCGGGCGACGCAATCATGGTCAGCCTCTGGTTTCAAAACACGAGCATCGGTCGCACGTATGCCCAGGAGACGGCATGATTCAAAATGAGAGTTTGCCGGTATGGAATTATGGACGGGGCCATGCCCTGACGGCGGGGCGTATAACCTACCTGGGTGGTCCGGTGGCAGACATCGATGACCCCACGGTTTACCGCATCGAGGGTCCGCTGCAGTGGTCGCGCTCGGTGGGTCCAGGCACTGCCATCCTCTGGCGCGCGAAACTGGATGCAGACGGCATCACTCCGATCGTCTACGCCTCGGCGGATCTGCTCGCCTCGACGGGCCCGAGCGGACAGATCCAGGCGATGATCAACACCTTCGACGGGGACAATGCGACCAACGATCCCGCCCATGTGGATATCACTCTGCGTGATCTGACCGACCCGGAGGCGGGGACCGACCTGGCGATCAATCAGGCTCTGTGCGTGACCGCCATCGTCAGCCAGGTGGGGCCACCGCGCTACAGCACCACCGCGCTTCCGTCGCTGCCACCTCCACCACCAGCGAGGATCCTATGATCAAGAAAACACCGAAGGGGCAGTACGAGGTCAGAAGCGGCAAAGCTACTGGGGGCAAGCGGCTCGGGGGCCCGTACAAAACGCGCGAAGCAGCGCTCAAGCGTCTGCGCCAGGTCGAGTACTTCAAGCGGGCGAAGCCCGGTGGAAAGGGTGGCAAGAGATGAAGGTGAGCAAAAAGGGACGCCGCGCAATGGCGGTTGGTGCAGCGAAGAGCGACATGAAGCGCGGCATGAAGGCCCGCTGGAAGGCGCACAAGGGGCGCAGGGGCGAAGCCGTGGGCATGGCAGAGCGCGCGCTGATCGACAAGTGGCACAGGGAAAAGGAAAGCCGGGAGGCTCATCACTCCGATCGTGTGGTGCCTCCGGGGCGCGAGGAGCGCGCCGCCAGGCATGGACGCATGACGCATCATGTGGCCCGCCACCATCGCGATCTCTACGATCGACACCACCAGACCCTGGGTGATCGAGTGCGGGAGTCGGCGGGGATGGCAGCCTACGACGACACCCACCGCCGCCGGGGGCGTCGCCGCTAGATGTACAATCAGATCTCACTCGCTGATTTGATCGTGCGGTGCCGCCAGCGCGCCGACATGCTCAACACGCAATTCTGCACGGATGCGGAGATCACCTCCTATCTGACAGAGTCGCTCGGTGAGTTGTACGATCTGATCATCCAGAATGCGGGAAATGAGTTTTTTTTGCGGCGGGCGTGGATCGAGGAGACCGCGCCCGCCGTTGCTCCCAACGCATCTCCCAATGGCTACATGGTGCGCGATTCCCAGGACGGCACTTACGCGGTCCTACCTCCGGATTTCTATCGGCTGCTCGGTGTCGAGGCTCATTTCGGAGACGATGCGCCCTGGTTAATGCGGCCCTATACTTTCACGCAGCGCTACATGAATTCGCCCCGCGACGGCTCGTTTATGAAGGGTATGGATCTGCGCTATCGGCTCGGCGGAGCGATCAATACGCGCGCCGACCTGGACCCGCTCAATGTGGGCCAGCTCGGCAACGTGCCGATGGTAGATCCCACCCTTCCGCCGGGCGGAGCGACCTGGCTGCACGAACAGCGTCTTTATTTCACTCCTACGCCGCCGACTCTGATCGGTGAGAATTCCCGGATGATCAGCGTCTGGTATATCCCTCTGCCGCCGCGCTTCGTGGAGCCCAATCCGCTCGAGCACCAGGTGATTCCCGGCTTTGCCCACTGGGACGAATACATGGTCGTGGACGTCGCCGCGCGCATGCTCGACAAGGAAGAGTCCAGCACAGAGGCTCTCATCCTGCACAAGGCCCAGATCACGCAGCGGCTGCTGGCGAATATCCCCGATCGAGAGGCTGAATTTCCTGAGAAGGTCCAGGACACACTCTCGGGATATCAGGTGCGGGCCTATCCCTATTATTTCCCCCAGTACTGGCCGAATTTCTGGAACTACTGATGAGTTCTCGCCTCAACCGCTTGATGCCGTATCCCGCTCTGGGCCCGCTCTCCGCGCGCATCCAGGATGCGACGCAGGATGCGCTCGATGCAGGGGAGCGTAGCTCGCTGGGTCCAGCCTCCCGGAACGGTGCAGCGCAGGCGAGCAACGGCAATCAGACAGAGAGCCGTTCGATCCCGGAGAACACCCCGACACTCATTGCGCATAAATTGGGCCGCAAATACCGCGGGTGGAACGTGGCGCTCAAGAACGCGGGCCAGAGTTTTTACTGTCCGCGAGGGGAGGTCTACGATCGGTCTAAATTTATTTGCGTGCAGTGGGGCGATGGCACGGTCAGCGGAGATCCTCCGATCGATGCCGAGTTCTGGGTGTACTGATGGCGCTGCAGAAATTCCCGGTGGAGGTGCCTCTCGGCGGGGCGGTGGACGAGGGCAACGTCCCGGAGATCGTGCAGCCTCCGCGCATCCTGGAGGCCCGCGACTGCGCGAGCCTGACGGGCGGGGCGTATGAGAAGCGCGACGGCTACCAGGCGGAGCTGGTGGCCCCCGCCGGGACGATCGCGATCTCGCATGGGAACGCTGCGACGACGACGATCCAGGAGACGTCGCTGTCAGTGTTCCCCGACGACGGCAGCGCCCCGAGCCCGAGCTTCCCCTCCCCGGTTACGGGTCGTCCTGTGCAGGCGTATTTCCCGACCGAGGGAGATGCGGTCAAACAGCATGGAGACCACGCGACGATGGCGGTCTCGGGCGTCGAGCGCACGCTGGCCTGCTGGAACGTCGATCCCGCCGGCGGCTATCAACTGCAGGTGGACTACACCGGCGCGGCGACAACCCCGGCGACTCCGACCAGTTGCATGTGGCGAGACAATTTTACTGCGTCTCCTGCGCTGCCCAGCTCCTCCTCCTATCAAATCGAGGGAGCGCGGTATGCCATGTTTGATGGCTCCACGCAGAAGGGCCCTGAGCGTCCCTACGCCCCTCTGCCGGGGGTGGCTCCCGCACCTGACCGACCCGTCGGCTTCCCTCGTGTGAGGGCAGACGACGCGGCTACGCAGCCCCTGCAGGCGTTCTGGAGCTGCGTCGCCATCGGGTACGAGTTGGATCGTTCGGTCGGGGTGGGCGCTCTGGATCGAGGGGAGGGATTCGTCCTCTCCGGGCAGCCTGCGCCGGGCGGGCTGGATGCCCGGGACATCCTGAACCAGCGACCGAATGCGTCCAACGATTACGGGGCGCTGCCGATCGCTCCCGGCTGCCAGATCGTGGTGCATGACACCGACGGGAATTATCTCGCCACTGCGACCACGGAGGACGGCAGCGCGGGTGCGGGCGCGGATCTGCTCCCTGCGCTGGAGCTGCTCCTGGTGCCAGGCGAGGGAGTCTATACCCTGCATCCGCGGATTGTGGGCGGAGTGGTCGGTGGCGCAGTGGTGCGCAAATGGCAATTCACCGGTGGTCAGATCATCCCGGATCCGACCAACCCGGTGTTGGATTTGCCCTCGATCTTCCCGCCTCCCAATGATCGGTACTGGCCCGCCGGTCTCCACGATACCGGCAGTACGTTAATGATCACCTGGGACACCACGGTCCTCTCGATGCGGACGTATGATTTCGTGTTTATCGCTGATCGACCGACGACGCAGTTTGGATTTCCGGCAGACGTCCAGGGCGCGCAGCAGCTCACGGGCTCCAGCAGAACATTCGCGCGGCAGTCGCGGAACGACGCCGGCGGCGCACCCTTCGCCTCGGCCACGAATCTGACCCGCGGGATCTGGGCCGGGTCGTTTCTCGCCCCGGTCGGGGACGGGACGTACTGGGTGGGCATCCAGATCGTGAGCGACGATGGCTGGAGCAACGGCTTGACCGCGACCCCGCGGCAATTCCCGAAGATATTCTCCTCTGCGATCGTTCATGCTCTGGTGGATGTCGGTGGGAATGTGGTGGCGAATTCGATCGGTGTGATGCCAGGGAGCGCGATCGGATCGCAGGGGCTGGAGGTCGATGGCGTCGGGGCATGCGTGGGCATCTATGCCTGCGCTCCGGGCGACTCGCGGACGGCGCAGGCGCAGATATGCGGCCAGGCATTCGTGGACATTCCGACGTCCACCTACCTCCTCATCGCGCGGCGGGAGATACCAGAGCTGGCAGATGTCCCTCTGCCCATCGGGATGAGTTCCCCCGATGTGAGCGCGGCGAACCAGGCGGTGACCATTCTGCAGGCCGAGCCCCAGGGCCACGCACTCGGGACCTATCAGATCAATCCGTTCCAGGTGCGGACGAATCTATTTGTACGGGCGGATGGGCAGCTATCGGCCATGACCTTCGAGCGCGGAGCACCCAGCAGTTTCCGCACGGATGATCTCGGAGGCGGGCTGGAGGCGCAGACGCGGGTGGGCGGCGATGCCTCTCGGGCACGGCCTCGGGTGACCTGGGTCGGCGGGACGCCGGACATCGGTCTGACCCGCGCGGGCGACTATTTGATGTCTGACGGGGCGCAGCCCGTGAGCAGCGGCGGGCCCCAGGCTCCCGCCGCTGGCTGGGGGCCGCAACTGATCACCGACTGCCCCGTGCTGACCACGCTCCCGGGGGAGGCTGATCCTGGCATGTTTTCGCCGGATCCTCTCACGCCGACCGAGCTGGCGACTCCGAACGTGATCGGCACCGCGGCGAGCTATGCCGGGCATGCGGTGACATACGACGAGTCCGGAGGACAGCGGCGCACGGTGCCCTCGCAGGCGGGCGCGAATCTGTTTTTCGTGGTGAGTGTCTCCCCTGCATCCGGGAACGAATACAACGGGTATCTCTGCGCGGTTTACCCCCTGCCCTATCCCCTGCTCGGTCTGGCGAATTCGGAGCGGGCGCTCGGGGAGATCTATCTCGGTGGGGCAGACGACGCCAGCGACCCCCAGCAGGTGGGACAGGTGGAGCTGTACCCCATCGGCTATTCGGTCTGGAACACGCAGATCTATGGGTTCGCAGCCACGCCGGGGGCGTCGCTCCGCACCCTGGGTGGATCGGAGGAGACGCTTTATGTCAGCTCCGGGGAGCTTGCGGCTGACGCTCCGGATCCGAGTCTGGCGGTGGCCGCGGCAAACTCTCGTCTCTGGAGCGTCTCGGCCATCAATCCGCGCCAGGCGCAGTACACAAAATTGCTTCGCCGCGGCTATGCGCCCGAGTGGAATGCCAACCTGACCGTCCGCGTTCCCGGCAGCGCGGATCCGCTGACCTCGGTCGGCATTCTGCCCGACGGTCGAGTGCTGCTCTTCTCCGCCACAGCGGTCTATTACACCTACGGCGAAGGGCCCTCGGACACGGGTCAGGGGGCCGGATTCGCCGAGCCTGCTCTGCTCACCGATACTGTGGGATGCGTGAACAAACACTCGATCGTGTTTGGCGAGTTTGGCTGTTTGTTTCGCGGCGAGCGCGGGTTCTACCTGGTGGACCGGGCGCTGGCGCTGTCCTTCGTGGGTCTGCCCTACGAGGACACGACCCGGACGGGGCAGGTGCAGTCCACTGCGATCGACGGTCTGCGCAGCGAGGTCCTGTTTTACACCGACGTCCCGGTGGCCCCGGCAGTGGCGACCTCTCGGGAGGTGTGGACGTTCAATTACCTGCGGCAGCAGTGGTCCACGTTTGCTCTGGCGTTCCCGACGATCGGCACAGCCGAGCGCGATGCGCGTCCTTTGACGCTGGATTCTGGGGGCAACGTGCGGGGGGTGACTACCACGCCTCCTGCGCTCTCTGCGCTCACGGATACGGGCCGGATGGGACTGCGTTCGGGGTGGCTTGCGATGGGTCGGATCCAGGGATTCGGACGTATGTGGGAGATCCAGGTTGCCGGCGCTCAAGATCCTGCTTCGACGAGCGGGATGCAGATCGAGGTCATGTACGATTACGTGGACGCGGTGGCGGAGACATTTAACTACGATGTGCCCTCGGATGGTGCAGGTCGCATCCATTTACGCATTCGGCCTGCGCGACAGAAATGCGAGGCGGTGAGCATCCGGTGCGTGGAGACCGCGCCAGTCCCGTCTGCGACGACGACCGGGTGGCGGGTGGACATGGTGACGCTGCTGTGCGGCGTGAAGGCAGGCATCGACAAGCTCGCGACCACGGAGGCCAGCCCATGATCCGACTGGCGGCGGACATGGTCGAGCTGCAGGGTCTGGCAGCGGCGCAGGCCCAGCGGCAGCAGCCTGCCACTGGCATTGCGAGCCAGTGGTCGGCTGCGCATGCTGGCATGGGGCCGAGTCCTCTGGGTCCGCTGGCCCAGGCGAATCCCCTGTCCGGCGGTCTCGGTGGCGGGTCGCTGTCCCCGGTGGCAACCCCGCGGGCGGTGCAGCCCCAGGTGAGCAATGACGCCGAGGAGGTGGAGGCGGACACGAGTCCCGGGTGGGAGGAGCAAACCGCTGGCGCTCTGACCGGTGGCATGTCCGGGGCAGTGCTGGGCGCGAAACTAGGCACGGTGGTCCCCGGCATCGGGAACGCGATCGGGGCCATCGGTGGCGGAGCCATCGGTGCATTGGGCGGTTGGCTCGGGGCGCGCGAATAGGAGCGAGAGATGGAATCGTCAGGACGCAGATCGCTAAAGAAATTCCTCCTTCGCCTCCAGGCGGAGGGGGTGGATCAGGATCGTTTGTCCGACGCAGGCCGCGCTTGGGCGAAGGACTATCGGCGCGGAGTGCGGGACGACGAGCAACTGGCGCGGGCTGGGCGGTACGCGATGGAGGCGGGCTTCCAGGCGACCCTCGGGGATCTCCAGGAGGTAGACTCCCCGGAGAGCCAGTGGCTCGATCTGGAGCAGCAGCAGTGGTTGGACGAGCAAACCGCGCCGCTCTCCTCGCCGGATCTGACGGGTGGCATGGGTGCAGACGAGCTTCTGGAGTACATCGACAGCGAGGTGATTGCGGTGCCGGAGGTGGAGGAGATTGTGGCCCCGGTGGCGGCGGGCGCAACGGTCGCGGATCTCCCCGTCGATGCCACCCGCGCGGATTTCACGCCCGAGGCGATGGCAGAGGCAGGGTGGGGTAACCAGGAGCGTGCGGCAGCGCTGGCTTCCGGTGGTGGACCCTCGCTGGATGATTTGCTCGATCCATCGTCTCCGGAAAATCAGCTACTTGATCGCCAGTCGCAGCGCTGGCTAGATCGGCAGACCGCGCCCCAACCGGGGGACACGCTGCAGGCCCCGGGGACGACGAAGGACGCGGGCGGTGAGTGGGGAAACTGGAAGGAGATCGCCAGCCCGCTGGTGGGTCTGGCTGGCGCGGCGCTCGGTGCGATGCGCCCGGGGCTCGAGCGGGATCGTGCCTATGAAGCGCGGCTGCGTGCGCGCATGGGTGGTGACACTCTGGCGCGGCGGGAGGGTGCACTGGCCGCGGGTCAGCTCAATCGTTCCATCCGTGGTGCGAGTCTCGGTCGGCGGGACATCTCCCCGGCACTGGCGATGCGTAATGCGCAGATGACCGCGGCTCGCGCGGGGACCAATGTGATGGCGCAGGCTGCGATTGCGTCAGCGCAGGAGCGCCAGCGCGCGGAGGAGACCCTGGCAAAGATTCGCAAGGATCGGATCTCGTCGCAGATTGACGCGGGCCTCGCGGCGCTCTCGCAGGGCGGGGCGTGGCTGGCGGGCCAGGGGGCGGCGGAGGCGAAGGGCGGCGGCAATGGGGGAGCGTAACGACCTGCCGCTAGCGCCCGCTGCGCCGGCCTCCGACGCCGTGGATGCTTCTCCGCCCGCCGGGGAGGCTTCTCCGCCCGCCGTGGAGGCTCCTGCCGTCGTTGCTCCGAGCCCCGCCGCGAAGGCGGCGACCTCGGGGTCGGCAGCAGCAGCACCAGCCTCGCGGCCCTCCGCCATGCTGGATGCCCTCACGACCGAGTTGGGGGTCGAGTTCGACGCGGAGGGGAAGCCGGGCACTTACGAGGAGAAGACGATCACCGCGCCAGGTGGCGGTCGCCGCGCGGGACCTCCCCAGGCGCGGGTGCAGGTCAGCGGGGAGCGCTCTCCGAACCTGGGGCTGCTGGCGGAGGGTCTGGCGGGACAGGAGCGGGCGCAGGCCCAGCTTACTCGCGCGTTCCAGGCGCAGGAGCAGGCCCGCGCAGAGGCCCTGCGCGAGACGAGCGATCTTCTCGGCACGGAGGCGAATCGGCTCGCGGAGCAGCGGGAGCAGGCGATGCAGGAGAGCATCGAGAGTTCCCGGCGGCTGCAGGCGCAGGCAGACTCCCTCGGTGCGATGGCCCCGAGTCCGGGGCGTTTGTTCGGCACGGACTCGCAGGCTGCGAGTTTCGGCGCGGCGCTCTCGATTGCGGCGGGCGCAATGCTCTCCGCGCGCACTGGCGGTCCCAATGTCGCTCTGAAGATCATCGACACTGCGATCAAGCGCGACATGGAGAGCCAGCGCGAGGCCATCAAAAACCAGCAGTTTGCGGCGCAAATGGGTCTGCAGCTAGCGCAGGAAATGAGGGCGGCGTATCGGGACGACGTGGCAGCGAGCAACGCCATGCAGGCGACGCTGCTCCGGTATTCGGAGAATCGTATTGCGGCGATCACAGCGGAGACAAATAACCCGGTGCTCCAGGCCCGCGGTCAGGAGGCCATTGCGAATCTCCGCATGCAATATGCGCAGTTGATCGAGCAGGTAACTCGCCAGAAATTCGGTGTGACGATGGCGATGCCACTGCGCAAGGCGCAGGGGATGCTCGCGGCGAGCCAGGGTCAGACGCTGCCGCCGATCTCCGATCCGGACATGGCGCAGGATGCAGCGCGAGACGGTGGCGAGGCGACGCAGCGCGGGCTGGAAGCGGCGGCGGTGGGCGCAGCGGAGGAGGGGCAGGCTGCCGAGACGAAGGCGCAGGTGGTGCCGCGCACCAAGCGCACGCCTCGACGTGCTGCTGCCCCGGCTCCTGCGCCAGCAGACCAGCATCCTCTGGTCGGCCAGCACGGCATCACAGCACACCCGAAGGCCCCGGGCTACGCCATCACCGCGGACGGTCGGCCCATCCCGCCGGGCGCAACCATCGCTAAGTGGGGGGGGCGCGGGACGCGGGCAGTACAGGCATTGCGCGTCTCCGAGGAGTATTACCAAGAGCCGCCCCCGGGGTGGGAGCAGGACCCGCGGAGCGAGCCGGGCGCGCGGCAGATCGTGCGGGTGGGGGCACTCAGGCGGACCCCGCTAGACGAGAAGCGGGCTGCTCTTCTCCGCCAGAGGCGGGACCGCACGATCACATCTCCGCTGTCCTACGAAATCCCGGGCGATCTTCAGGGGCGTACCACCGTGGGCTCACGTCAACAGACCACCCGGGTCCCATATTACGAGGGCATGGATAGCGACCTGAAGGCTCTGAGGGACTCGGCGCAAGGGCTAAATCAGTGGGGCCAGATCTATCGCGAGTTCAAGAATTTGCGGGATGAGGATGCATGGAAGCAGTGGCGCTCCGCGGAGGGCAACGCGCGGAAGCTGCAGGCGATCGCGCTGTACAATGAGCAGATTTCCAAGGGCGGCGTGTTGAATGCTGGGGAGGTCGAGACGATTGGGAGTTTCCTGGAAGATCCTGATACCTGGAACATGTTCGCCAAAAAGGGCGGCTGGCAGCAAATGGATAAAATGATGCGCGAGGCGCATAAGATCCGCCTTGATGCGGTGATGAATGCCGGCATGGGACCCCCCCCGATCGATCCGAGCCGCAACATCTGGGGGTCCGCTCTCAGTACGTTGGCGCGCAAGGGGGAGCGCCAGTGACCGATAGGCCTCCCGCCCCCCCACCGCCTGCGCCCGCAGCGACTCCGATCTACGAGGCGGAGGGCGAGAGCGAGGCATTCGGGCGGTTGACCGAGGGTCTCCCGGCAGGTGCCCTGCAGGATCCGGAGCTGCGCGCCATCCTCACCGAGCGCGCGGAGGATCTCGCGATGCTCACCCGCGGCGACTCCTCGGAGGCGGTGGTCAACGGCAACCGGTGGGTGCATGTCCTGGACAAAAAGTCCGGGTCGGTGGGGTGGCTGGAGGGTGCGCGGTATGACGCTGCGCCCGGCTCCTATATCCGCGCCGATGCCCGCGGGGAGGGTGCGCGAGGGATTGTGGCGCAGCGGCTCGTGGATGAGTCTGCGCAGATCGTCCAGGAGCGGCTGGCCACGCTCGGCTCGGCGGAGACATTCGCAGCCTCGACTGCCATCGCTGCGACTGGCGGCAAGGCCCTGGAGTGGTTCGGGGACGACCTGGCGCGGGCTCGAGTGCAGGCCTCACGGGAGGCGAGTCCTGTGGCGGCGATCGCTGGCGATGTTAACGCGATGGTCTCCGGGGGCATCGTGGGCGGGGCGGCGATTGGGCTGGCGGGCGGTGCTATCGCTGGCGCAGCCAACGCTGCCGGTGGAGTCGGTGCGGCGGCACTGCAGAGCGGGCGGCTGGGGTATGGTGCCGCGAATCTGCTCACCCGCGGCGGAAAAGCGGCCAGCTACCTCGCGGGCCGAGCGACCGCTGCGCGAGCTGCTCCGGGCATCCGCGGGGCAGCGGTGCGTGCGATGGGAACCGCCAGCACCCTCGCTGCCGAGGGTGCGCTCGGGGACATGCAGATGGCCTATGCCCAGGCTGCGATCGACGATCGGGAGCTGTCCAGCGAGGAGGTCTGGAGCGCGGCGGGCAACGGGGCCATGTGGGGCCTCGGCGCAGCGGGTGTTCTGGGTGGCGTGCGCGCAATGGCGACGGGTTATCGGGTGGGTGCTCCCCTCGCCAAAAAGAAACTGCGCAGCGCGGCGGGTCGGCTGCTCACCGGGGACGAGGCCGCGCAGGCGGTGGGCAAACAGTATGCCGATCGGGGTGCCTTCGACCGCATGGTCTCGCGGCAGCATGCGACCGATGCCGACATTGAAACGTTCCAGCAGTGGCGGGCGGGTGCGGGCCAGGCGGTGGATCCCGGCTTGGCCGAGGAGCTGGGAGCGCCCGGATTCGCGGGACGTCTGGGTGCGGCGACCACGCCGAGCGGGCGGCGGCAGGCGGTGGAGATCCAGGAGCAGCTTGCTGCTCTGGACGCTGCTGTCGACGAGCTGGCGCAGCCCGCGGCGAAGGCTGCCCCCAAGGCTGCGCGCCCCCCTGCGCCCCCAGCAGCGGGCCTGCAGTCGCTGGCCTCCGATGCGCGGGCGCACTCCCCGAAGCTGCGCGTGCAGGGGACATTCATCGGTCGTCGGCTGGCGAAACTGCGAGGGGTGGAGCTGAGCTCGGAGGCGATTACGGGGGAGGTCAACGCAGCGCATCGGGCATTCGACGATGTGAAAGCGGAAGTTTTCGCGGCGCTCGATGGTGCCGAGGCGGCGGGGCAATCGGCACTCGTCGCGAATGCTGCCAAAATTCGGACTGCGTTCCAGCGGATCTCTCCGCCGGCAGCCACCCGCCGCCCCAGTGCGCGGGCAGGGTCCACGGCTGCGACGGCGAAGCGCGGGCATTTCTCGATCCCGGAGAGCAGTGGGACGCGCGGCGGAGCCCGGGCAAGCCAACTCGGCCAGAGTTTCCTGGCGTTTGACGACGCGGGAGATGTGCTGCGCGCCGCGGCAGGGGCATCGACCAAAGCGGACGACGCATCCAAGTCGATGGTCTCCGAGCTGCTGGGCCAGCTTCGCCAGGCGCAGCTCGGTAGTCCGGCGATGCCCAGCACACTCGGCGCGGCGGGCGAGGCGGTCAATGCGGCGCAGGCCTCACTGGATGGCGTCCGGGGTGCGCAGGCTGCGCTGTACGGCGTCGCGGGCGGTGCACCCATGCCACTGGGCGGTGCAGGGAAACTGGACCGTGCGCGGGCTACTGCGACGTTACGAGGGCAGGGAGCGGACCTCCGCGAGACCGGTGCAGCGATCGAGGAATACGTGGTGCAGGCGCGGCGGCTGGTGGAGCTGGATCCTGGGGCGGCGAAGTCTCTGGAGCGCCCGCTGCGCGCGCTGGAGTCGCGCTCTGCCAAGGTCGCTCCGGGGCTCAAGGCCCGGGGGGCGGCAGCGGAGGCCTTCGCAGCGCAGGCTCCCGAGGGGGCCTCCTCGGCAGCGGGCGGAGGGTACTGGGTCTCCATGAAACGGCTGCTCGGTGGGGTGCAGGAGGCGACCGGTCGGGACATCGTCCTGGGTGCTGCCATCGCGATGGAGCCCACGCTCGGATCCATCTACGCGCTGGGTCGAAAAACCATGCAGAGCCCGACAGCCCGCGCGTTGCTGGTGACCGCGGTCACCGAGGCCCGGCAACGGATGGCGCGGGCGGTCAGCGCCATGCAGCCCGCATTCGAGATGTCGCGGGTCGCCTATAAACCCCATCTTCTGGGGGCAGCCATCACGCGGGGCATGGGTGCACCCGATCGCAGCGAGCTGGACCGCATGACTCCCACTGCGAAGCGGGAGACCTACATGGCTCTGGCGGAGGGTATCCGCGGCCAGGTCGAGCAAATGGATCTGACCGTCGCGCAGTTGGCGCAGGCGACTCGGGCGACCACCGCGCTGGACCCGGCTCTGGGCCAGTCGATGCAGGTCCAGGGTGCGAAGGCCCTGCTGCACCTCGCGGCGGAGCTGCCCGAGGTAGTGCGTGACCCGCTTACTGGCGCGGCGCAGGCTCCGGGGCAGGGCCAGATTGACTCGTTTCTGCTGACGTATCGGGCGGTGCAGGACCCGGCGGTCATGCTGGAGGATCTCGGCGCGGGCACTCTGCGCACGGAGACCCCGGAGGCGGTCCAGGCGGTGTATCCCTCGATGTTTGCCGGCATGGCCATCGAGGTGAGCGAGGCGATGCAGCGGGCAGGGGATGTGCCGCACCAGACGCGGGTGCTCATCGGTATGATGCTGGGCATCCCGGGCTCTCATCTCATGGCCCCGTCTGCGCTGCTGGCGTTCCAGCGCAACTACGCCGGCGCGCAGACCGCCGAGGAGGCCCAGGTGTCGGGCCTTAATGCGCGGCGACGCGCAGAGAGTGTTGCCGCGGCGCGCATGCCAGCGGCGAGCAGGACGAGTGCCGGGCGCTGGCGGACGGTCAGCGAGGAAACGGAGATGACATGAGCGCGAATGTAGACAAGGCCCAGCAAATCAGACCGCCGATTGCGGTCTATTCGTTCGACATTGTGGCATCGGGTGGGACGATAGCCATCGGCATACCGGGTGATCCGATGGGGATCACGGGCACGCCCGTACCGCCTGCCGAACGGGGCAAACACACGATGCTGACGAATTTCATTTCGGTGCAGTGGCGAGCGACCACCGACCTGGCGGCACCACTTCCGCCGCAGGAAATGGATCTGTATTATCGATTCTCTGCCGACTCGACCGGGGTCGTGGACTCGGCGGACGTCGTGCTTCCGATCGATTACCTCGATCCCTCGCCCGGCACCGAATCCGCGCTGCCCCTGCCAGACGGTGCCACGGTGCGATACGACATGTCGCAGCTTTTTCAGCATGGCGCAGGGGATGCCCGCAACCCGATCGAATACCTGCT
>MPMC02076326.1_pt1 | contig 37185 bp, 19 predicted proteins | sample 1617281 | NCBI WGS metagenome assembly MPMC02 (sample SAMN05944809, study PRJNA350692) | marine metagenome | biome: marine; feature: ODZ; material: water; isolation source: 100 m water sample filtered on 30 um supor filter | place: Pacific Ocean | collected 2012-04-09 | depth 100m m | reverse complement strand
TCCAGTGATTGAACCAGTTCCATCAATTACTACAACATGAACCTCATCAAATCTTGCTCCACGATCAGATGCAAATCTGGATGTTCCTGGTCTTGGTGCTCATGTATTCCAAGAAATTGTAGTATTTCCTAAAGTAATTGATTGAGCATCAAACCAATCACTTTGTGAAGTATACGTTGTTGATACTACAGAGGTATCTGAGTTATTGCGTACTTCAATAGTTCCACTATCTTTAAATCTATATACACCGCTTGGTTCGTAATCGGTAACTACTGCAGTTCCACCATCAGCAATGTAGTCTAATACTTTAACATCTAATGTTTCAGTACCAATTGATGTAACAACACCTCTTAGTACTCCATCAAGTTCAGATGTAGTTCCTAATCCAACTGCAATAACACCACTGAGGCTCATTGTTACACCAAAACCAACTTCAACGTTGGTAGTGCTAATTCCACCAATAATTTGATCTGCACGACCGTCGATAATAGCAACATTCGTGCCATTTGCCCAAGATCCTGGGTTTTGAGCAGATGCAATTTGAGACATTGCAGTTTCATTATATCCTTTATTGATATAATCTTGTTGACTATTAATTTTTGCTGATGTTCCAACACCAACAGTTGCATTACTCAAATCATCACCATCAGATCTAATGACCATCAATCTTCCACCATATGCTAGATATGATGAACCTGTAAACCACGATTCGTAATGACCGTCTACCTGTCTTGGTTGTCCGTAATAAGACAGCAACTCCTGTTCATTATCAATAATGAACCCTTCTTCAACTGGACCTTTTTCAAAAGGTGAAACAATTGCTGCTACTGCGTCTGAAGTTGGATCTACTCTACCAATGGTAACATCAACTTCTTTTAAAACAACTCCAGGAGATGCTAAATTTAACGGCATCTTCTTGACTCCTATCAGATTTATTCTAAAATTATTTATTAAAATATGTAGTTCTGATGGGGAAACATTACGCGAACACTATCACCAGTCTGGATAGTCTTGTATCATATATTTTTCATATTTTTTATCACACAATTCTTTTGCTTTTCTATTCCTAGCTCTATTTTTTCTCACTCTTTGGACTGTACATTCCTTACATTCATATGAATATGAAGATGGTAAAGATTTCCTATCTTTATAAGATAAGTAAAAATCATCCAATAGATTTTTTCTTTTACCACAAACTCTGCAGGTTCTTTCGTGAAACAATAAGTGTTCCAAATTAACTTGATCTGCAAAATTATCTTCGTCAAGATTCATTAGTAATAATCCCACATGTAACTTCTATCACCATATTCATCAGCATACCAAGTATCACCATCTTTATCGGTAAATGAAGTCATATCATTAATACCATCTTGTATAAATCCAAACGGTGCCATATCAGCCTCTATTTGATCTTCCTGTTCTTCATATATTCTTTTACGGATATCATCATCAGTCATTTCTTTAAAATATGGTTGAGCAACTAACCATGCAAAAATAACTAAGCACATCATAAGATCATCATTACACCCCTCTTCAGCCATAAAAGAGTTACTTTTATGGATAAAAGTAGTCATTTCACTAATTATGTCATAATCATTTGTTAATAATTTATCATCTTCAATTAAAGTTCTCAAATTTGAACAACCCAATTTTTTGACAGCAGCAGTCATTCTAATTCCTAGATATGACTTTTTACCACTAAATCCAGTACCAACAATTTGTCCTGCTCTACCTCTTTGTGAACACATTAAAATATTTTCATATTCTAAATCATAGTGTAAAATACTTGCTATTTGATCTCCAATATCGTTAATTTCAACTAATATCCAAGCACTATTGTATGCCTTTGCTACAGGTTCTATAACACTTGGAAACATCATTGGTTTTATTTCATTATTTCTATACTTTGCAACAACTTTATATGGAAATGATGTAATATCAAATACTACAAATGCAGAATAATCTCCACCAACACCACGAGCAACATCAACAGTAATCATATAAGTATGCTCTTCTTTTGGATGTAGATAAATATCTAATCCTTTATTTTGTTTAATTGGATCTTCATAAACTAAATTCCTCAGTTTGGATGGATTTATTAGAGTGTCAACTGAACCTAAAAACTCACATTCAAATTCAACTTTGAATTGTTGTTCTGAGGTATTTGCTATAGTTTGCTCTTTCCACTCAGCATCTCTTCCAGGAACTTCACTCCAATGAACTTCTGTAGGTATATACTCATTTTTACCTCGCTGCGAATCATGCCACATGCGATAAAAATGATTCATACCTCTAGGGGTAGAAACAATAATTACCTTTGTACTTTGTCCAGAAGAAATTGTGGGATAAACTGAAGCAAAAAAGTCATCGGCAATATGATTGGGAATGAATGCAAATTCGTCCAGGAATATTACGTTATAGGATCCACCACGAACAGCAGATGAAGAAGTTGAGTTTGCTGAAATCTTAGATCCATTTTCAAGTTCAAGAGATCCTTTATTCCAAGATATAATACCCTGTTGCATCCACTTAGGTAAATTTTCATATGCAAGTTGCAATCTTCCTAATAGATCTCTTGCTGTAGATGCTTTATTTGCTAATATGGCAATATTGACATTATCGTTAAAAACTGCATAATGTAAAAGATATGATACACATGTTGTAGATTTGCCAGTCTGGCGTGGCATTTTGCATATATTAAATCTTTTATCGTGAAAGTTTTGAATTAATTTTTCTTGAAATGGGTAAAGATTAAATGGAACTAATCCGTGATCCAGGGAAACAATTTTAATATAATTTTTGGCAAAATATACTGGATCTTCTTTGCATTTCATGAATTCAATGATATTATCTTCTGTGAATTCAATTGCAGTATTTGCTTTTTTTAGATTGGGGTTACCAAGATATACATCATTATTATTCATGATAAATTAACTATTCAATAATTTATTAATCCTCATATTTTTATCATCTCTCCAATTATATGATGCCATTATTTCACTTCCTCCACCAGATCTTACTGCCTGTAATTTTTTAAGTAGAACTTGTTTCTTTATTTGATCTGCTTTCTTTTGTTTAGAATCTATTTGTTTCTTTTGCTGATCATCAGTTGCATTATCATTATCTTCTTCATCTTCTTCCATTTTTTCACTTATTTGCTCAGTTCCTTTCCAAACACCATTAGTAACAAGAGGTTTCATATGAGAAGGTCCGACAATATCCATAACTCTAGCAAAGGTTACTCCATCAGAGTTCTCAATATTAATAGATTCTTGACTTAATTCTTGTTTAATTTCCTTTTTCATTTGCTCCCTGTCCTTTTGCTTTTCAATCGCATCAGAAGAAGACGTATTAGATTGTCTAAACTTCTTAACTTTTTCAACTTGCTTTTGGCGAAGTTGTTGTCTTCTTTGAGCTAAATCCACTTTATTACTCTTTGTTACTATTATTTAGGAATCCTTGCTTTAACATTTTTTGCAACTCCGTAGTAGAACCAACAAATACTGCATTATTAGTAATACTGCTTGGTGCTTTTGCAGAATCTTCCTCAACATCTTTTAATTTCTTTTGTAGATCAATTAACTTATCAGTTGTATCAGCAACACTTTTTATCAATTGACCTGCAACTTCATATGCTCTAGGACTAGATCCTTCTTCAGCAACTTCCATTATTCCATTAATAGCTTCTTGACCCTTTTCTATTAATGAATATAAATTAGCACGTGTATATTCATAATCTTTTTTCACATCATTTTTAGAATCTTTTTTATGAGATTTTACAATTTCAGTAACTTCCGATTTTTCAATTGAAATATTTTCATAATTATCAGGTGAAATATTTAGTTCACTATTTAATTTTTCATAATTATCTTTCATATTATTCAAATATCAACTTTTTGTGTTGGACTATATTCTTTAGAATCATCAAAAGATTCCCATCCACCATCAAATCCAAAATCATCATCTGGACCAGCATTTAATGGATCTGGTGTAACAGTATATCTCATCTCACGTTTTGCTGATGAGAGATCGGATGAAGAATGGGTATCAACTTGAACTTTACGGATAAGACCATCACTAGTTTCAGGAACAGGACCAAATAGATATGTTTTTGCGGTAAACTGCATTGTGTATATCAACGATCTTCTTGTAGAAAAATCACCTTCATAATCGTCTTGAAATGAAACATTACCCAATACTATTGGTATGTCTCTTTTTTCACCTATAGAATCTAGTAAATTGAGAGTCATTGTAAAAGAAGGTTGAAACATTGGTAATATTTGTTCAACTATTTGTAATGCATCATCATTTAATTTTGAAAAAATATTAAGTTCAAATCCAATATTATAGGGTACAGGCATAAAAACTTTTTTTATATTATTGCCATCATTTGCTTTGAAAGATTGCACTAAACTAGTTTTTCTACTACCATCATATTGAATAGAATTCATTTCAAATGACATTCTGGGTAGAGTAATTTGAACAGGTTTATTCAAATCCGCTTGTTGCTCCAGTCTTGCCAAAAACTTTTGTGATGGTCCATAAGATAATGGAACTTTCATTTCACTATAAGTATCACCATCAGAGTCTTTATGTTTTATTTCAATTGAATTGAATAATGTACCGAACGAGATTATACTTTTTCTTATAATTTCGTGATAGTAATAAGTTCCTAACATTAGTAATTACCGAATGGATTTTTTTCTGTAAAATCGAGAATTTGATCTGCTTCAGTTTCTAGATCTTCATTTTGCTCATATTTATCTATAAACTCCGAAGAGGAGACTTTTTTAAGGGCATAGGTTGCATTAGATGATGTTCCAACAATAACTTCACCAAGTATAAAATCTCCATCAATAACACCTACAGTTAAAATATTAGTATCTTTATCCCAATTTTTGACCCTTGATGTTGTTTGAGATGCTTCGCCTCTAATGGTTTCGTTGAACGAATATGTTCCAATCCCTGTTATTAGTGGTGGATCTGCAATATCTATAGAAGGATCTTCAGTATATCCATAACCAGCATCTCTAATTAATATTTCAGTAACAGTATTTCCAGTTCCAATTCGAGTGATTGCAGTAGCAGTAACACCATCTCCAGGACTATCAATTGTTATGATTGGATCTGTAGCATATCCTTCACCAGGAGAAGTAATACTAATTGGACCTATTCCATAAGATGTAGTTACTATTTCAGAAGTTGCTGCAGCACCAACACCACCATTAGTTGGATAAATTGTTACTGAAGGTGCTATGGTATATCCAACTCCTGGATTTGTTAGTAGTATTTCTTGTACAGAGTATGCATCACCAATATTAGTAGTTATTGCCACAGCGGTAGCATTTATTCCACCAGCTGGGGCGGATGAAATTGAAACAGTTGGTATTCCAATGTATCCATTTCCATCGTCATTCAATATAATTCTTCTTACATAATTTGTGACTGTTGATGCTGTACCAGTTGCAGATTCTCCAAAAGCAAACAATTCCATCGTTGTAATATATCCTTGATTTTCCAATATAGTATCCATTTCTCCTGCAATAGCAGAAACGTCAGAAAACCCACCAATCTCATCTTCAAATTCGAAGAGTTCACATTTTAACTCATAAGCATAATTCTTCCCTAACTGGTAAAATGGTTGTTCATGCTCAACAAATTTTACCTCAAATAATCTTTTACCCAATGGAAAATATATAACATCTCCTTCTCTAGGTCTTGAAGAAACTGTTATTGCATTTTCATCCATTCCTTCTAAAAATGGAACAATAAAGTCTTGAAATCTTTCTTGGGAAATTGTGAGAGTTAATTCATCACGTAAACTCATACCAAATTTTGTTAAAATATCTCCAGATCCACTATAACCATCATAATTATTTACATATGCTTCAATTGTAAAATTATCATCAAATCTAGAGGTTGTAACCTCATTTAGAATAGTATCTTTTCGTACAAATTTTCTTGGTATATAAAGAACTTCAACACCATAAATTTTTAGGTGTTCATTTACAATTTCTTGTACCAATCTTTGCTCTCCAGGTGACCCCTGAAGAAAAAATGAGTTTAATGCCATTATCCGATAAGGTCAAGGGGTGGTAATTCATAATCTGTGGTCATACGCTGTTTTATTTCTTCAAGTTCTCTTTGAGCATCTTCATATAGTTCTCTACCATTTAATTCAATTCCCCCAGGAAGTTTTACACCTCTAAATTTAATTAAATTTTGTCCCCATTGCCTTTTAATTACTGCTGTAAGATATCTTTTCAGGAAACTATCATTATACACTCCAGTAAAAGTATTAGGATCTAAAATTCTATAACAGTCAATAACTAAAAAATCTCCCACACCAGATGCTTTGAGGTCAAAATCCATATACAACCTATTTTGTCGTTTATTAAATCTTATTTGCTTATCTGGGGTTAATAAATGATCGATATCTTCCAAATATGATTTTACCATCGAATATTGAAGCAAATCAATAGAATTAAACTGGTACATATCATTTAAAAATAATTGATATTTAATACTAAACATACCAGAAGATATTGTGCTAGCATTAAATTTAAATATTTTTTCAATACCAACTACTGAATCTGGTACTTGCAGAAAATTTGAAGATTCATAAAAATTGAAAGTTTTTGACTCATCATTAATTGTTGCTGTTACTGTTGTAGTACTAATTCCTGGTCCTACGGGTGGGATTGATGTTGCGTTTGATCTATCTATATCTTCTTGAGTAAGTTGATATTTTAGGAACATTCTCTCAACACCATCAAAATGACGTTCTTGGAAATATTGTATAGCGTCATCAACCAAATCGTCAATTTGGTCATCAGCTACATTTATTTCCAATACAGGAGCGCCTAATTGTCTTAAAGAGTAGTCAATTAATTGTTGTCTTGTCGCAGGTTTTGACATTGGTTTTCTCCTTATCTAGTAACACCTTCTCTAACTAAAACCATCCCTTCAACAACACGTGTTGTTTCGTTGTTATTAGTTAATAAAATATCATAAACATATCTTCCAGACTTTAAAGAAGATGTTGAAGATGCTGATAAAGTAATTCTTAATTGACCAGTCGATGCATCAACAACAGATGTTGTAAAAGGTGTGGAAGTTGCACTACCAGACCATTTTCTCATTTGAGATTCTATCGTTGCTGTTGATAGATCTAATGCTGAATTTGAAGCAGCATCTTCAAGAAAAAAATCTTGAGTAAATGTTGCTCCAGCATTGATAACTAAATTACTTACGTATATTGATGCCATTAGATTAGGTTTATACCAGTATCCTAAAAATATTTATATTGGATCCGAAGGCCATGATGACAAAACTTCCTGTTGCTTTAAATACAACTTAGCATAAGATTTTGCAATATTTCTTAAAGTATCAATACAATCGCATGATTCTATTTCTGAAGATAATTTATGATACTCAAAAGATTTACTCAAATCAAAAACTCTTTTAATAATGTTTTTATTTCATCTAATTCAGACTTTAATAAATCAATTTCAGTTTTTTCATTTTGTTTTTGTCTTTTTAATTTTATATAAGAATTATATTCTGAATTGTTATTGTTAATAATTGCTCCAGTACTTTCATCTCTGTAGAAATCTTTATGCCCTTCTATTGGTATCATTATACTAATGCAATTGCTCTAATATTTTTGAATTTTAATGGAGTTGCTTCATTTGATCCACTCATAACAATTTTTATACTAAAACCAACAAATTCACCTAAATTGTTTGCAGTAAATTCGTATTCTGAATATTTACCTTCGTCAGATGAACCCACAAATCCATCTGAAGAACCGTCATTTAATAATGTATCTATAACAACATCACCTATACCATCTCCATTTACATCTCTTAAGTTATTATAACCAGGGAACAATTCGTAAGATTGTTCAACACCATTAGAATCTGGTCTAACTAATTTAAACAAAATTCTAAAATCACTGTTTGGTGAATTATAACAATTTGTTAAAACTTTTAGTGATGATGCTGGTTTTGTTAGATTTATTTGTTTGGAAATATAAATCGATGCATGAGGGTCATTTGATAATGCATTTGATCTACTATCAGAAGCATAATCCGAAATTGGTGTATTTAATCTATTTCGGATTAGTGTTAATGATGCACCATTTGCTAAATCAATAACTGGAGAAACATTACCATTTCTACTTACCATTGATAATGAGACAATTAATGATTTATACCTCGGCATTTGCTGTAAATATTCCAATTCATTTAATCTAGATGCAACTAATCTAGTTGAATCGAAATCATTTTTTGTATTAAGTGATATTGATTCTAAACTTTTATTTGTGAATGAAGTTTCAGATCCATTGGAACTAGTTCCTGTAATAGTTTGGATAGAACTATTGATTGAAGTTTTAGGTGGAGTTAAGAAATTAAAACTTGGAATAATTGAATTATACTGATAATTTTGTGTAGATTTGCAATTTAAACCACCAAAACTTTTTTCTTCAATAAAATTGGATATTGGTCTATCTGTACGTGGATATTCTATAAAGAAACTGTCAGTAGTTTCTAAAGATTTTAAATACTGTGAAGATGATTTTTGATGTTTGGTATTAATTCTGGTTAATCCAACTCCACCACCTTCATAATTATATACCATATCATTGATATTATGGTTTCTAATTGTAGATCCGTGAATACCCCTGTCGGCAATTTCTAAAGATCCAGAATTAACTTGGTTATACGATATAATTTCATTATTAATTAACATATAACCAGTGTTTACTCCAGCAACAGGAATATTATCATACACCAAAAATTGTGAAGTGTCTGCAATTGATACTACAGTTGAATCTGCAGTAATATTAGCAATTAATTGTGAAGGAACCGTATCAGGGAAAACACCACTTATTTTTACATAATTGTTTGATGAATGCATACCATGACTATAGTTATCAACTTTAAATGTATTGCCAGTATATAAGTCACTCAAATCTCTAGGTGTTTTTGATATAGTAGTATTTGCTAATGAAACAAAAGCACTATTTTCATCTAGAACATTCAAAGCAAAACCTTGTTGAATAGTATTATTTTTATTGATGTTGGAGATCAATAATGTATCTACCCCATTTATTGAAGAAACACCAACAATTGCTCCATTTCCTATTGGATTTGTTTCCGTTTTTATACCAAGTAAATCACCAACTGAATAACCACTTCCACCATCAGTAATAGTAACAGAACTTAATTGATTGTTGCTGAATGTCAAATCTGCAACAACATTATTAACTTCTGGTCCGAATCCATTAATAGTATATAATTCAGCATCAGTATAAAGGCCATTAGAATATCCCAAACCAACATTATTCGTTGTTATGCCTGATATTTTTCCACCACTTTGTTCTATGAATCCATATGGTAGTCCATCAGCAGTTCCATCACCAGTTCCAAATATAATTTTTCTACCATAATGATAGAATTCTGGATCTAAATATGATGTTGTAATTCCAATTATTTGTTTTTTGGGGAATGATGTTATAGGATTTGAGACCAAATTTTCAATATTTGCATCATATTCTTCATTAGAATTATTATTAGATAATATTGGATTTGCGAAAAATGCTGTTCCAGATTTTACAAATTGCGCTTTATACAATTTAAATTTTAAATCCTGTAAGAGAGATGCAGTTGCAATAGAACCGTTTTGTGGTTTATATAAATTTCCACCTATAAATTGATTGGAGTAAATTATTTTTTGCGAATTTGGAAAAGTTTGTGTGGAAACTGTAGATTCATTAGATATAGCAGTCCAAACAGAATATAAAGAAGATGATGATGAAAATAATATTAATGCATATTGTTTATTTGGTTCCAAATAAACGGGAGATTTAAATTTAACATTAGTTGCAATACTACCATCAATGGATGTGGTTATGTTTTCTGGTAAAACATAACCTACTGAAAAGTCTTGTAGTATTTTAGCAGTGGGTCTACCACCAAGATCAACTTCTCTAATTTCTACAGATACTTTCTCAGTATCATCTTTATTTGCAAAGAATAAATCCACAGATGTTAAAAATCCACCTTTATTATCAACTTTAAATGATTGTGAAAGATAACTCTTACCTGTTTCTAGTGCTGTTCTCGTAGAAACAGGTCTTCTAAGTAAAGATATATTTGAAGATTTTGGATTATCACTTAGATATAATGAACTTTCGCAAAAATAATTTCTTAGTGATATTGTAGAAGATGATGTGGAAGCATTATCTGTTTGCAATCTAAATGTTTTGTCACTAACATTAAATAGTGTTGATGGTGTTAATGTTGTAAATGGATTTCTAACATAAAAACATCCTATTAAATCTCCAACATTATCTGTGATAAGATCTTGGGCAGTAACATCACATTGAGCTCCACTAACTTTACCAACTATACGCATACCTTCAAATACGTATCCATAAAATCTTCCATCAGCATTATCTGATAAAGAATAAGTATCGAGGTTTAGTACTGTTGTTGATTGGGCATAATTTGATAGTATTTCTGTAGATTGATATGGATTAACTGTATAAGTCTCTGATGGGGCACTGAACAATCCATATTTATGGTTTGGATCGCACAATCTAGAAGAGAAAACTTTTTTATCATCAACATATCCTTCAATAGTTTCTCCAGTCGAAAAAATTCCATTTATCATACTAACTTTCAAAAGTTTTGGGATAATATCAACTGAAGATGATCCATCGAGTGATGATTTATATCTACTTAATGGCATTAATTGTGAAGCAGAAAATTGTATATTTCTACTTCTCATTTTCTTACTATTTTCAGAACTTAAGTATAAGTTTGAAATATATGAATTGTCCCATAAACTCTGTGTTCTAACAATATTTCCTTTCTTATTATTGATTGTTTTTGCCCACAAATCAGTCGATGGAAAAAGTGTAACTTTCCCATCAAAATTTGATAATCCGTGGGGATTTAAGTTTTCTTCAGTAGTCGCAAATTCTTGAGAAATGTCTGCCCATCCAGTTTCACTATAATTTAAAGTTATCAAATCACCAGTTTTTTTGATATTTGAATCTAATAAATCCAAATCTGTAGAGTAATCTGCTGATTCTAAATTAATATTATTACTTGGCAAAATTTGAGATTTTAAGGTATGAATAGAAAGATCAGTTGTTAATTCTCCATCATTGCCATTGATAGATGCTCTTGTATCTTGATTATTGAGATCAATAGATTTTGTATCGACAAAACTATCTGCAAAAAATCCACATTTAAATTTGGAAAGTCCTAGTCCATCATCATCAATAACTTGTAAGGATTTTACATCTAATTCTAATAAGGTTAAAGATGCAAATTTTTCTAAATTTTCTATTCTATCTTCAAGAGAACCAATATCCTTCATTGTATATCTTCTATTTTCAACTAATGAAATTTTTATATCATTAACATCATAAACATATGCAGGTATTTCTAAAGTTGCAATATTCATTGCATCACGTATTTCTGTAGGTGGTTGTGGATTGAGAGATCCAGATCCCACTATTAGTTGGAAATTACCACCCTTATTAAGTATCAATCTATCTATTCTAGGAACATAATATGAGTAACTAATAATAGATGATTCATTAGGTGCTATAACAAGTTGTGGATTTGCTAATGATGTTGCAAAATTTCTTGTATCAAAAGTAAATGGTGATGTAATCAATGAATTAAAAGTTGATACTCTTGGTCTAAAATCGAGAACATCTGATGATTTTAAGTTATTATTTAAAGTAGGAACGAAATTTTTATAATCGGATGCATTATAACTACTGGCAGTGTAAAAATCGCCAGAATCTGCTTCAGAAACACTAAATGCATTATAGATAATGGTTAGTTTTTTAGCTGGAACAACTGTCCCTGAAGAACGTACTATTTTTGAATAATCATAATACTGTGATTTTTGCCCCTTATCTAAGATAAAATCGTCAGTTCTATTAATATAAGCTCCTGGTGTTAATGATGAAATTTGTGCACTAATATTTGATTCTGAGAAAGAAATTACATCAGATGGTGTAAATTTATTTGAATTTAAATAAACAAATGTAATATCGGTCGAGTTTATACTTACAATTTGTCCAACTGCTTCACTTATTGACCCAACAATTCTTTCACCAATAATAGCACCAGAAATTGAGGTGGACGAAAATGATAGTTTATCTAAAATTGCTTCAGAACTATTAGTTGACTCATAAATTGCAATTACTTCAGAAACATCTGGAACATTGAGAGAAATATCTACATCTTCAACTCTAACTCCATAATATTTACTAGTTGTTAATCCACTTATTCCGTCAGATATTCCCAATGATGTTTTATCAATTGTTATTTTTTCACTTTTTTTATGAATTTTCGATTTATTTCTAACTACAGTTTTCTTTAAAGTAACCATAACTGTAACATCAGTTTTGTCGGGTTTTAGACCAGTTATTGATAAATCTTGTCCAGAATTTGTTATTTCTAGTTTTCCTCCAGATAAAGTTTCTACTGTTCCATCACTGTAGAAAAGAGAATATCTGTTTACAGAATACGGTTCAAATGTAGCATCAGAAATATTGAAGTTGTCTACTGTAAGTGACAAAGATCCTGTTGATGAAGTTGCTTTTCCAGTTGCCTGTTTAATTATTGTTAAAGAAGATGATGATAAATTTACTGCCGAAATATTGGTGTTTGATAATGGAGCATATAAATTGGAATTTTCTTTATTCTGTAGTATCGATTCTCCAATAGTAAATAAGGTTTTTAAATTTTCAGATCCACTATGAAGTGATCCTAAACAAACATCATCAACATTTGGAACAGCACTGACGGTCATTTCTAACTTATTAGTTGAAATACTTTCAACTTTATTGAAAAATTCTGTTGCAAAACCTACTTTTTGGTAACGAATTATTGATCCTAATTTAATACCATCAAAAAGTTTTCCTGGAGATGTAATTGTACTAATTTCAGAATCTTCTGGTGTTATAATAATTGAATCTGAAATATTAAAGTTTGGAGCTGTTTTTTTATTTAAGAAAACGTCTGCAGAAAAATCGGTACTTAATCCAGATAAAGAAAGTGATGAAGAATTTTGATAAATTGATTTTATATCTTTACCACTATAAATCTGAATATCTGTTACACTTCTTTTTATATTTTTATTTTCGTTAAATTCTAATTCCTCATTAACTAAAAAAGTGCCAGAAGTTTGATAGACATATAATACAGAAGTACTATCTCGATCTTCAGAGATAAATCCAGAAGCACCACTACGCAGTCCTTTAACTCGTGATCCCTTTGAAACTTCGGATGGTAATACAGCATTTAAAGTTAATTTTGTGTATGTCTGAATATCGTAAAGATATAGGTTCCATCTACTAGAATTATCCACATAGGAACTATCTGATGCAGAAAATGAATATACTCTTGCTTTACCAATCGTTGTGCCAGTTCCTACAATATTACTTGATTTTCTTGAATCAAAAAGATCTACGGTATAAGAATTGTTTAGACCTATAGCAGGACATCCAGAGACATTATTAGTAACAATAAGACTTCCCATTTCAAATTGAACTGGGGATACTGATACATTATTAGTAGATCTTGCTTTTTTAATATCTAAAACATTTGTTGAAGACTTCTCAACTTCATTACCAGAAACGTAAGCTTTTCCAGAAGAAACTTTTACGCACAGTAAATCTTCTTTGGGCACATTATTTTGTTCTGTTCTTTCATTTTTCTTATATAATCCACTTAAATCGGTTAAATTATTTAAAGAATCAACAACATCAACTGAAAATGGACTTACTGCAAAATGTCCAGATTGTTCAAAAGTTCTTTTTGCAAGATAATCTTTAATTAAAGAATAATCAGAAGTATCTCGTATTTTATTAACTACACCATTCGTTATTCTTAATATCTCAATAAAATTTGTATCATTAAAATCTTGTAATCCTTGTTTTGATAACTTTGTTGTTAAATTAAATCTATCAGCGCCTGGTGCAGAATAATTCGTAAATCCTTTAGCATTATCATATAAACTATTATCATCGAAAGATGATGTAAAATTTTCAGTTATGCTTAATCCAACTCTATATGATGGTGCGTTGGTATATTGATCTAAAATTATTGTATCTTGACTTACTTTAACAAATAACCCTCTTATAAAATATATTCCAGGAGATATTGAAACTGCTGATCCAATTTTTACCGAATTATTATCTATAAGAGATCCAATTGTATTACCACTAGTAATCACAGTATTCCCATACTGTATATTATCCAAAATAGTTAATGTTTCTCCATCTACAAAACTTGTATTTTGAAAAGATGAATTTGAATTTGTATATTTTACATATAAAGTAGTTACATTTTCTGTAGAATCTACTCTAGATAAAACATTTTGTATTACAGCAGTAACTTGAGAAATATCTCCAGTAATTTTTTTGCCAATTAATTCTTTAAAATATAATTCAACATCCAATCCCAAATGAATTGGATTAATTTTTACTGCATAATAATTTGGATCATATGAAACTTCGCCTGGTACGACAACAGATCCATCTTTAAATATACTCTTACCTAAAGAAGATACCTGCTCTTGAAGTATTGATTGTAGAGTAGTTAATTCTCTAGCTTGGACTGGATATCCTGGTTTAAATAATACCTTGTAATAATTTTTTTCAGCGTCAAAATCATCAAAATATGGTGAGACGTTTAAATTTGTTTTATCCATTTTGATCTTTAGAATTCCAGTACGATTTTAATATCTTCTTTTTGTTTGGGATTTCTATTGACAATAGGTCTATTGTCAATATAAACAACATCTCCCGTTCTTTTATTTATCTCAGGTAAAGATATTCCATTTGAAAATGATGAATTCAAATCAATTGTTTTTGAGTCTGAGACATCAAATGTTGTTTGATTGAATGATGGATCTATTCCAGCACTAAATCCTGATGATGTTGTAATTAATCCTCCCGCAGTTGAAAAACCTATTGGTCTTCCATTTTCAAATACATCTTTAGAATCTTTTTGATCATATGATAAAGTATTATAATATAATGATCTATCATTAAAATACTTTAATATCTTAGTTTCATCATCATATGATGCAATATATGCAACTGCGGTTCCAACACCAGTAATTGACTGATAAATTTTGGTTCCTGGAATTGCAGACGCTGATTGTGATATTGTATTATCAATCAGTTTTAAAGAACCTAAGTTTGAGAAAGTACTTTCTGTATATTGTGTATCACCTGATCCGTATATTGTTGGATTTTTCAAAATTCCAATCTGCGAAAATTTAACATCGGATGGAAAATCTTTTGTAGAATCATCAAATCTAGCATATAATAAAACTCTCTCACATCCAAGTTCTGTGTAGATATCATATCCATGTCCACGTGATGGTGGAATTATGGGAATTAAGTGGGCAAAAGAAGTTGCTCCTTGATTGATTGGTGAAAGATCTACTCTACCATAAGTATAATCTTTACCCCCACTTGAAACAATAACATCATTTATTTTTCCACCAACAACATCTATAAGAACTTTAGCACCACTGCCATCACCAACTATGTTTAAAGTTTCTGATGATTGTGTATATCCAGATCCAGAATTTTCTATGAATACTTTTTTAATCTGGTTTTCATTTATAGATGAATCGGCACTTTTTCTTATAGCTTTAATATCTGAATTGTCAGTTGTTTCCCAATCTGCTGGAACAGGAACATATTCGATAGAGTCAAATTTTACAATATCACTAGGTGAAACTGTAAACATATATTTCCAAATATAACCGTCACCACTTTCACCTGCTCTTGATGGTTCTAAATCGACAAATGATGGTTCATCCTGTGATGGATTACCTAATCTATTAGTATCTCTAGATCCATTATCAATACACACATATACTCTAAAATCTTTATTAATTATATAATAGTTTGCATCATATAATCTATTGGAATTAGTTTTTTGTGATTGATTGGATACTGAGTAATCATGACGATACATTTCATATATTGTATTCTTAGTCCATTCAACTTTACGGATCAATCTCCTAACATTATCTGAAGTTATTTTCTTGCCAAAAATTGCAGTATCTTTAACATGATTTACATAACTAAGACTATCTTCTGGAGATGGAATATTTGTATTCCAATCAGTTGTTCTACCGTATCCAACATTAGATGGTGTAGGATTTGCTAATCCTAAAAATATATAATACGAATTGTTAGGATCTTTTACAGAATCCACAAAGTTTTTAGCATTTAAAACCCTAAATTGATCAGTGACGATGGCAGCCATTTATTTTTATTATTTGCTAATACAACTATTTAACATTATTTATACCTAATCAGGATACAAATATCTTATCAATTGCACCAGTATTTCTTAAACCAGTGGATCTTCTATGTACTGATGGGAATGATGTTAATCCAGATGATACTTCATAATCACTCAAATCAATAGAAATTTGTGAAGTTTCAGATCTAGTTATTCCCGATAATCTTCCCCAACTAAATTTACCAACCACATCACCAGAAGTATTAATTCCAGTAGGATCAATTGTATCTTCGTGAATATTTGAAATAAGTTGAGCTTTTAGACTTAGATCAGTTATATGGTGAATTTCATATATGTTATCACAATACGTAGTTCCAGTAGAAACATTTAACGTATCATTTTGATTAACTGACGTTACTCCAGATCCAACTGTTGTTTCCGAGACATAAATTGGATATCCAATTTTCAAATCTGCGAAAGATACATTTTGGTCATATTCAACAAAGAATTTAATTGCCATTTCATGACCATTAACTCCACTGGTTGTTGTAATTCCTGTAATAATTCCAGAAAAACCTTGAACTATAGATATATTTTCAATATCCTCTGTTAAAATATTTTCAGTCGGAGCAATAACTTCTGGAATATTGGTATTAGTATATCCAGCGCCAGCATTTGTAATATCAAAGGGACTTGTAATTGTTCCTGCTGCAGAAACTGTCCCATAAACTTCAGGTAAAGTTCCCCCATACGGTGGAGTTCTAAATTTCAACCTAACACTATTTGCAACACCAACATATCCAAATCCACCATTAGAAACGAGAATATCAGTTATTTCACCATCACTAGAAACAACAGAAGTCATAGATGCAGATACTATTTCATTATTTTCAACAATTATAGACTTAAATTCTCCAATATCCAGTGCAAAATTATTTTCTTCATAATTGAAAAACTGTGCTTCGTCTAAGAAAATTTCATTATCTGATGCTGAAACCGATTTTATAATATTTCCAACAGGAATAATTTTGCTTTCTAAACTATCCCTATCTTTTGTTCTTACAACTTGACCTACAATAGAATCACTTTTTTGGGGTAATAAATCAACTGGTTTTGAATTTATTTGATTAATTCCACTCCCAAAATAAATACCTGTTTCAAAAGTATCCGATGAAACAATAAATGACATTACTCTAGGATCTTGCGAACGTGTAGTTCTTATTGACGGATTTTGTCGTATTTGAATACCATCTCCAGGTTTTAAATATGGATAAATAGTTTGTTCCACACTATCAACACCAGCAGTACCTCTATAGAAGAAAATATCAATATCATCCTCTTTCTTGGGAGATGACTTAAATGCAAACGTGGTTCCTCCTTCATAAGTATAAGAAACTCCAGGTTCTTGCATAACTCCATTGACAAAAATAAGTAAAATAGTTGAAAAATCAATAGTATCTGCAGTACTATCATCCTGACTTTTTTCAAAACTTAACAATACATTATTTTTAGATATAGGAAATCTTGTTCTCGTACTATTTTGTAAAGATTTTATTGAGTCAATAATATCAAATTCTCCGACTTGCCAAGAAGCAAAAGTATCAGATTTTACCTCAGAAACAGTAAATATCATTTCTTCTAATGGAGTTAATAGACCACGAGCAGTTGTTAACCCAGAAAGTGCAAATTTATCCCCCCTTTCAAAAGAATATCCATTAGTTGTTACTTCATAATCATCTATAAACACATAAGTCGATCCGATACCAACAGATAATGATGGTGAAACATTGACTGTTATTGAAAGACCTATTCCAAGTTGTTCTTTAAATCCATCAATAGATGGTCTATAAATGCCAATATGTCTTAAATTATCATATGTTGGATCTGTAAGTGCAGCCTGTGGATTATTATATCCAGTTCCACCACTAACAACTTCAAAGGATTCTATTTGACCACCAGAACATCCGAGTACAATAGCACCCTCCGTTGCTCTTACAAACTGGTGATTAGGTTGTGGAAGATGTTTTACAGCATTATTATTCTCTGGACCTGATACAAATGTGTGTACAGACTGTGGTTCATGTTTAACACTATCCGCATTTGATTGAACCAAATCCAATGGTTCTAATGGTAATTCAGAAGCATTTATGACTATAGTATCACCTTGGAATCTTAAGGCATTAGTATTCTCTGAACCTGGTACAAATGTATGATTCGATATATCTGATGAAGATCCAATATCAATTGTGAATGTATTATCATTAACGTATGTTATTGGTAACCATCTATTACTTGGATAATCATAACCAGCGCGTGGATATAATTTTTCTGTAACACTACCATCAAGATCACACTTATAAGTTAAAGAATCATCTTCAACCATAATATAATCACCAGTTTGTAGTCCATGTCCATTTACTTCAAACGTTACAATTCCAGTGGATGCATTGTATGGAGCATCGGTGACATCGTGGGATGTATATGGTACATCAACTATTGTTATTGATTGACCAGACTGAGATCCATTGGGATCTGGATAATTAATTAGATCATTATTTGCTTTTTGGAAAACAAGCGCACTATCAACTAAAACAATATTCCTTTGTTCACCTAATCCGTGTGACCCAATAGTTAGTGTTAAGTCTTGGGTTGAAGAATCATATGTTGCTGGACCAGTGATAACTGCTCCAGCTGTTGCACCTACGAATATATGTGGATCAGTGTTTGTTGATGGGATAGTTGTTAATACTTGGAGTGTAATTGTGGTTGCAGTTACTGACTCAATTTCAATTGAAGTATTATAGAATGGGTCATTACCATTTGATCTAGGATATGACTTCTCAGCAGCAGCACCAGTAGCACCATCAAATCCACAACTGAATGTTAGTGAGTTAGGTGCTAATCTTACATGTGTACCAGCTGTCAAACTATGAGCACCAATTTCAAGAACCATTAATCCTGTATCAGGATCATATGATGTTCCTGTAGTTGGTGTGAATGTTACTTCAGAAGGAGTAAAATAAACATTTTCACGCGAAACTCCAGCATAAATTGTAATAGTGGTGGAAGTAACACTTTTAATAGGGATTGATCTTCTAGCATATGGATCAATTCCAAAACGAGGATATGTTTTTTCAGATTGATCATTATCCATCGTACAAGTAAATGTCAAAGAATTATCATCAATGGTTATACCCTCTCCAGGAGATAACGTATGTGATCCGATAGTTAGTACCAAATCTCCAGTTTGTGTATTATATACTGCATTTGATGGAGTGAACTGTACATTAGTACCAGAAGCACCTACATTTACTTCAAATGTTTCTGTTAGAGCATTTGATACTGTTAATTTTTTTCCACTAGAATAATGATGAGATTGTGGATTAATATGTTCAGTTTTATAATTATCCATTGCACAAGTAAAAACAATAGATTCATTTTGTAATCTAATTTGATCACCATCACTTAAACCATGTGCACCATTTGTAGTAAACGTTACAATTCCAGTTGCTGTATCGTATGTAACCCCAGTTGGTGTTAAAGAACTTTCAGCATTTTCTACAATTGCCTTGACTACAGCAGGAGTTCCTGTGTGTTCATCCTCATAAATTGCAACAATTTGATCAGAATTGTAACCAGATCCTTTAAATTCCTCACCAAAATCAACACCAAATGAGGTTGTTAATGATGATGTATTACTAGTCGCTTTAGATAATGTAATAGAATTAGTTCCTATAGAGTCAATTAAAGTATCAAATTGCAGAATACTATCTTCATTAGGTACTTTAAGATTAACATGTTGTGGAACAAAATCTATTTCATCAACATATTCATTTAATATATTCATTATTTTCTGTCCAACTTTCATACTAGTTGTATCAATACCTGTAACTGTACTGGTACTTGCAGCAATTACACCTGTTACTGCAAGACCAACAATAATTGAAGTTGTAAATCCAACATTAGTAATTACTCCAGCATCGACTGTTACATCAATCATATCACCAGGGACACCAATAAGTGGTGCATATCCTGTGCCACCAGTAAATCCCATAGAAACAATTATTCCACCACGTGGTAAATCATTTTGATTAATATCATATTCTGTTGTGAATGAATAATCAGATCCTTCAATTTCAACACCTTTAAATCTAACACTAGATATGCCATTATTAGTTAAGATTTCATAATTTTCACTTGTAGATGTATTATTATCTGGATTTTGGAATATATTATTAATCGTAAGAATATTATTTCCAGGAATAGCATCGGAAACGACCTCTCCATTATCAGTTAACGTGAATACTTGATCAATTCCTGTAAATCCAGATGAAATATCATCATATACTCTATTTGAAGAATAATCTTGTTTCAGATAAACTCTACCATTAAATGTTGATTTTGGTATAGGTAATAATGAATCGCTAAATTCAAGATTATTTCCTTTTCCATCTGGAGCTTCTGAAAAGAAAATTTCATTTCCAACAATATTGTAAGATCCTTTAAACACAGTCACTGTATCATTAACAGAGTGTTCTGTTGCTGTAGACCCCATTCTTGCACGTCGAATACCACATAAATTAAACTGCCCAGAACCAGTGATTGGACCATTAGTGGTAGTTCCAATTCCAACACTATTAATTGTTACAAATTCTTCATTAATTTTTAATATATCTTCTGAGGATATTGAAGAAATGCCAGATAATGCAAGGAAAGATGCTCCGATAGAAACATTCTGATCAATAGTTTTTTCTACTGGTGTAAGTGCAAGAGGTGCTTGCAAAACACCATTAACGGTTAAAACAGTTTTCTCATTCTTTTTCTTCATTTCAAAAATATGAGTATTTCCATCACCTGTTCCAGTAAATGTAAATCCAATGCCACTATTTTTTATTCCAGTAATTTTGAATTGATCTTCTGAAATTTTTAACGCAAATACTTTAGATGGGCAAATATTTGTTTCAATTCCAACTTGATAGGATTCTCTAAAAGTAGTTCCAGTTGAAACTTGAGAAATTTCAACTGAGTTACTTAAATTGTCAGAATAATAAACAACATCAGTTCCTGAAGGTAAAGTGCTTGATGATGTTATTGTTAATGAATTAATTCCGATGGTATTGATGGTACCACGCAAAGAATTATCTAAAGTAAACACCTCAGATCCAGTATCTAAAATGCTAGTGTTTGCTATACCAAGTATATTGTTTGTACCATCACTAGTTCCAACAAAATAACTATAAGTTTTACCTATTGACGTTATAGTTGTCCCAGAAGGAATATTTAAACCAAGAAGAGAAGCATTAGAACCATCAATAATTCCTTCAGTATTGCCAATACCAGTTACAGTTGAAAAACCACTAATAATATCTCCAGTAAATATTACTCCACCAACAATAGTACTTCCAATTGATATTCCAGTTGCAGCAATCCCAGTTAAAGTTGATCCTGGTGTATATATTAATTCTTCACCATCCTCAAAGAAGTGACGTGTTATATTAATTATTCCATTTTCATTATCTAAAATGCCAGATTTTTTAGGATTGAAAGTTTTTCCAAATATTGGTGTTCTATTCCAATTCATATCAAAATTTAATCTATCTTTTCCAAATATATTGATAGAACCATACTTTGCTATAGAAATATCATTTTTACTTGAACCAACATTTAAAGTATTTGGTACATTAAATTCGTCAAATTCTGCATAAAGAATTTGATCAACAGATTGGATTAATAATGATTCGTTAATAAAATCAGTGTCGGGGTAAAAATACAAGTTAATATCAGTTCCACTATTTACAGCACCAAATGTACCAATACCATTTGATCCAGTTGCAACAAATGGATTTGCAACTAATGATGTATTCGTTTGATCTCCAACCAATGAAACTTCATATAAAGTTATTGTTTCACCTATACCAGAATTTGCTGTAGTTGAAATTCTAATTAGTGATTTTAATGCAGAATCAACAGAAGAATCTAAAGTTTTTATTATTGTATTACCAGTAATAGTATCAAATTTACTTTCTATTCTAGAAGACTTTTCAGTTCCTGGAATTTGATCATCAGATAAGAATCTGTAAGTTCCTATTCCAAGGCCAGTATCTCCAATAGCAACGGTTTTACTCTTTAGTACAATATTATTACCAGAAGTATTTGTAAAATTGAGGAAAATGTTGCCAGAGTCTACATCTAAATTAAAAGTTCCCAAGAAACCTTCAGATAATCCACTTAATTGTGCTTTTGAATCAAAATAATACTCGGAAACTTGGGTATCATTACCATCATAAATTCCAAAAACTTCATAATAATTAAAACTATAATCATCTGTGTTTATGATTAAGTTAGATGATTTTATTGTATGATATGATGCAGATGCTCTAAAAATAGAAGTTACAAAACCAACTGTCGATTCTACAGTTCTTGATTCACTGAATATTCTCATAAATCCGTGATCAGTGACACCAAACCCAACACTCGATTCTAGTCTAAAATAATCTCTGTATACTTTTAAATTATAATTGGTATTGAATGGATCTGTGGGTTTAAATATTAATTGTGGACTTCCAATATTATTAATAACTCCTTCAAAATCACCTAATTTTTCTTGTCCAGTAAAAAGATTGTTTTTGTTTAAAGTATATGTGTTATTAAAATCATTAAGAATAACAACGTCAGATAATTGATACTCTTTTTGAGAGTTAAACTCATTTAGTTCATTAAATATTTGAACTAAGAATTGTGAATAATAATCAGTAACATCATAATTAACTGCTACAAGTGCATCTTCTTTATTAACTTCAGAACTAGAAAAACTATTGCTAATGTCATCTATTTGCAAAACTCTATTAGTCTTACATTCGATAAAATTTGATAACTTTTTATTTCTAAGTTTTACCAATGATGTGGATTTTTCTAAAGAGTCATCATCAACCACCATATCAAAATTTCTTATAGTATCAACCCTAGATTCTTCATCTAAACTTATAACAGTTGATAGTGATGATGTTCCAGCAATTCCAGTAGATGCTGATGAGGTAAATCCAACCTCACCAAAATTTCTAGTTCCAATTGGGTGAGATAATTTTGATAGAGGTTCTATAAATTTGCTATATTCTACATCACTTTTAATAGAATATGATAAGGTTTGGTAGTAATCATTATCTGCCAATGCTTGTGTATCATAATTTAACTTACCAGTATCTTTATACCATCCCAAAGAAGCATTACTTAGAGAATTAAATCTAAATTTGCCACTATAATCAAATGAACCAACAATCAATGCTCTTGAATTTGAAATATTTCCTTGTATAGTATCAAATTTTTCAATATTATTTGTAGATGATACTTTCAATGAGTTAATAAATGTATTTTTGACATTAATATTTTCTGTTACGCCATTTATTGATAATAATTCTCCCTGTTGAAAAGAACTAATAACCTGATTTGTTTCAAAGGTGGGATAGTTATTTTGATTTATACCAGTAGCATATGAAGTTAAATTTTGTGGTATACCAGGATTTGATGTATATTGAGAAATGTCATATTTCAAAACAGCATTGCCAGGATCATTAATAAAATCAGTTACCTCAAAAAATACATATCCATGATCTGAAGAATTATATCCATCTCCAGGTGTAGATTCATTTCCAAATTCATCTACAGATATACCTTTTACAACACCCTCAACAAATACTTTATCACCAGATATGAATGGAGATTCCTGAAATCCAAAAATAGGTGGAGTTCTAACCTTTGCATGTACAATGCCATTTTCTACTGTTGATATTCCAGTAATAACCACACCATTTGTATTATTTGTAGTAAATAATTGGTGTTTAGATGATTTTAAACCATTGGGTGGTGTAATAACCGATATAGCACCAATAGAAGAATTATTCATACCAACTTCCAAGATTCCAGTAGATATTTCTTTTCTGGATAGTGTATCAACTAGAACTATAGATGGTTTCGAAATATAATTTTTTCCACCAAATACGACATTAATATCGGTTATTTCTTCATTGTCACTTAAGAGTAATAATGTATTAAAGTTTGAAGATGGTCTTAATGTTGGATCTGATGCATAATCATAACCATCATTTAATATTTCAATAGAGTTAAATTTTCCAATAGTATCAGTTTCAACACTAATGATTGCATTTGTTCCAGAAACTCTTCCAGAATTTGTAGTATCAATTCCAACAAATCTTGGTAATGAAGAATATCCCGATCCTTTATTGAGAAGATTGATTTTGGATATTGGACCAATTGTATTAAGAGAATTTGTACTGTAACTAATCTCTGCTTGATTTTTTGTATATGATAATGATTCTGGTATAGATGATAAAGATATATCAAATGTAGTTCCAGAAGAGTTGGAAATTACATATTGATCTTTATTGTAAAAGCTGTCAATAAAAATTATCTGATACTTATTTTCATTTTCATTTTCAAAGACGGGTTTTGTATCTTTTAATATGCAGTAATATAATTCTGGAAGATTATTATCATATTTAATATCGACTATCCCATCATTTCCTAGAGAACCACTAACTCTTACATTAAAAGTAGATGTGGTTCCTGTTGAAACATAGGGTTTCGTAAACTGCTTGTCTGAAAAAATATTAAATTCATATCCACTTAGAGTAGAATCTGATAAATCAAATCTTAAAGTTCCATTCTTAATTCCAAGTATTTTTGGATTTATATTACTTATTTCCTGTAAGTTACTACCACTATTTCCTATCGAAATTGTATTGGGTGGATTAGAAATAGAATCTTGATAGGTATTGCAAAGTTTTATTTTACTGCTATCATATCTGTTAATAAAGTATATACCTGTACTTATTCCACCTGATACAAAATTATCGGTTGTGTATAAAATCTCATCTCCAGTTACATAATGATGCGAATCTATGTTAATCGTATTATCATCAGTATTTACTGAAAAAGAAGAAAATCCAATTGGATTAACTATGAGTTTATTAAAATCCTGATTGTATTTAAACAATAATGCTGAAGTAGTTGCAATTCCACCAGTGATGGTATTTGGTACTACTTTCAAGGAAATCAACTCATCATTTAATATATTATGATTTAAATTGGTGGTGATTGTTGATGTTATTTTTGTAGATGTTCCTGTTACATTAGTTTCATCTAATTTTTCAAATTTATAATCATCATAATTTGACCCATTACCACTAAAAAATAAACCAGATGATGTGGTAGTTAATCCAATTTGAGTAACTATTCCAATATAATCATTTGATTTTTTAATAACAAACAATTCCTGTGTATTGCCACTAAATGGTATTGAAAATTGAGTTCCATTGGACTCGTTAGATACCATCAGGGCACTTGGAGCATCATCATTACTAAGTGTGAAGAGAACTTTATCATTAGTTTCAAATTGATGATTTGGTAAGTATATTGATAACGTTTTTAGTTCTACTTCTCTACTTATATCACCATAGGTTAAAGTTGTGGGAGAATATGAACCATCTTGAGTTCCTATACCAACTACATCATTGGGGTTAAAATTATATGCTTGAGTAAGATTACTTTCAAAATAATCTGAAACTAAATTAAACTCGAATTGTGAAGGTTTAATATTAATACTATCTGATATAGTATGTGCTAATCCTGCAGAATGCCTTCTACATCTCAAAACATTATCTTCACTATAAACGTTTAATATTGTGAAACTTTCACCACCAGTACTTACACTACTACCAATACTAATTGATGATGGGATTGTATCAACTTGCAAATCCACTGTTTCGCCAATTTCGCCAATACTACCACTATCAATACTATTTGTAAGAATAATTGTTTCATTTTCGACAGTAATTTTATGGTTACCGTTTAAAAAATCTGCAGAAGATGTGCTAATACCGCTAATCTCTATTCTATCATTATTAACTAAATCGTGTGATGGTAAAATATATCCTTTTATTGTATTACTATTTTCCCAAGTGAAGGTAACATTTTCGTTCAAAGTATATGTTGTTTGAATATTTTCAATTGTTGCACTATTTTTTACTTCTACAATTTCTGCAGAAACACCACTTCCACCAGTATTAGTTTCATTAAAAATTAAAGTATCACCAACACTATAACCATCTCCTGCATTATCAATTACCAATCTATCAACTGATCCAGATTGTACAGATTTTATATCACATCTTTGTCTAGTTCCAAAATTTTTGGGGATATAATAGTTTGATGAATTTTCTCTATTTACTCTATATGGTGAAGTATTTCGTAATAAATTTGCAGAATCTAAATCATTATTTTGATCTAATGCAAATTGGTTAACTGGTACAGATTTATAAGTATTTCCAACAAAGTATGGAAACTCTGGAACAACTCTAGTTTCTGCAGCAGTTGCAACGTCTAATTTTGTACTTGCAAAATAAGCATAAACTCCATTTGGAAATTCTGGAGTTTTAGTAAATCTACCATTATGTCTATCTAAATCTCCTGCATCTGTAAATTTGTAATCTTCAATAAAAAATCCTGGTGGTAAAATGTTTATGGAAGGTCTATTAACTATATTATCAGAATTTAAAACATATCCTGTTTCTAATCTCTTTATTGAAGATGTAAATGACGTTGGATCTGAATATCCATTTGGACCGTAGATTGGGTTACCATCTTTAGCCCATCCAATTATTACTGAATGATTTGTGTTGGGATTTGGATCACTAAACTCTAATCCTTCTCTATTGGAAAAATAACCATTGACCCCGTATGTTAAAGCATTTTTTTCTTTATTTTCTAAATAAAAATCACCAGGATATCTATAGAAATCATTAACTGTTAAAGATCTTATATTTGGAATAATAAAAGCACCTTGACCAGGTGTAGATATATTGATAGAAGTTGAATTATCATATCCAGTACCACTGTTTATCACAACAACAGAATCTAGTAGACCATCTATAATAACTGCTCTCAGAGTACAACCTAAACCTTTACCAATGACTTCTAGATCTACTGAAGAACTATAATTTTCACCTTTATTTTGGACTTGAACTGATAAAACTTTACCACCAACTATCAGAGGTTTTAATTGTGCACCATTTCCAGTTTTAATTGATACTATTGGTTTAATATTCAAATTTAAAGCAGTTGATCCATATTCAGATCCCTTTTCATAAAGATATGCATCAATAACTTTTCCTCTAACTTTGGGTGTTAGAGTTATTGTAGAAACTATTCCTGTATATTCTGCAATAACTTCAACTGAAATTTGTGGATATGAGAAATTTTGATATCCTTCTCCAAATGAAGATATAGATATATTTTTTCTTTTCTTATAATTTTCTTTTGATTCTTCATTTTCATCACTATCCTTTTCACCACCGTCTGCAAGTTGGAAAGAATTATTATTTATTTTTAATACGTAATATTTTTTAGAAGTATCTAATCCTTCTATGCCAGTTTCACTATACGTATAATTTAGTAAATCACCATCTCTAAATCCATGATTTTCAAATACAAAAGTATTACCAGCAGTGTGAATTCCAGACGGTAGTATATTCAATGATCTATTGGTATAGTCTTCACCCGAATTTACAATTCTAACATACGATAATACCGTAATTGGGTCAAAAACTCTAAATTTGTGAGTTCCATAGTTGTTGATGGTTGTCAAACCAACAGTATTGATTCCGCTCGATAAATCTGAGATGGTATTATATAATCTAATGCTGTTTGGATTGAGAATTTCTGGGAAATAAATACTGCCATCAACTAATCTTCCACCACTATCCAAATTAGACCCATTAAAAGGACCAATACCAATACCTAAATTTTCATTGGAATTATAGACTATTTTTTCTCCACTAGTTAAACCATGACCAATTTTAAAAATAAAACTATCGTTAGCAGGATCCACTGACCCACCAATTTCAATATCTGCAGCATTAAAATCTATTGTTCTATATTGTCTTTTAGTAATAGGTTCAAAAACTGCATTTTTACCATTTCCACCTTTAGCATAAATTGTAATTATTCTAGATACACCAAATTGTTGTGGATCAACAAGAACATCTTGAAAAGATCCAGAAACTACCAAATTCATTTTTGCCGTAGTTCCAACTCCAACATTATAGTTTGGAGAACTTATCTCAGAATCTGGTGGATTGATAACATCATACCCAAATCCTTGATTTGATACATTTAATGAATCTAATGGACCAAAAAATACTTTATCGTCAGATTTGTAGTTAATAACATCGACACCATTCGCTAAAATACCAATTACACCACTTTCAGTTTCATACTCTTTTTCAGATAAACTAAATGATCTTTCTAATGGAATTTTTTTCAGTGAATTAGATGGTTCAATAATCTGACTAGCATGTTGCTCTAAAATAAAAGTATGCGTCCCTAGTTCAATATTTTTATCAAATTTTAAAAAATCTGATACTGGTAAAAATGAAAGTGCTGAATAAAGTCTTATCTTATTTGTTGGTTCTAAAACTTCAACATAAAATATCTCAAAATTTGGCAATTCTGATATAGAATTTTCCGTAGTATAAAAATACTTTACAGCATCTCCAGTTAAAAATGGAACTTCATCATCAAATGATAAAACTGTATATTTTTGTGCACTAAATCCATCAAAAAATAGATTAGCATCTGAAGATGATGTAATTGTCTTGCTAACTTTTTTAACATCTAATGTTATATCTCTAGATGGTAAAGAATTTGATGCAATATACATGTCATCTTCATAACTATATGCATTTTGAACATCAGATAAAACATTTTCATTTCTAATTTGAACTTTTGTACTATTAGCAAAGTTCAAATTTCTTCTTATTGCAATATTTTGTTGTGGTAAAATACCTGTAATTGGTGTGTCTAGAGTTACTATTCTTCCAACAATAGAATTTACCTTTATATTATCTAAAATTGCAGTTTCAGTGTCTTTTAATATAATGGCAACAATTTCATTGTTACCTAAACTATTCGGATCAGGTTCTTCATGAAGAACTATTTCAGCACTTCCGATATTGAAATTAAAAATATCATAACTCGTTTTTACATTATAGTTTAATGCTCCAAAAGAATATTCTTTTATAGTTTTATCTACTATATCAACTCTAACATCATCTCCAAGATCACCAATTTCAACAACATCATTATCGGACAATAAAGTAAAATCATTTATACCATCAATTGAAACAAGAGAACCTATAACAATAAAATCAATTCTTTTTGAAGTATCACCATCTTCAAAACCATATACGGTAGAATCTTTTTGGTAAACATTTTTATTTTGAGAAATGTTATCTACTACGCTAGTGCAATTATAAAATTGGTTAATACTCTTATCTGTATATGTTATTTCATTACCTTCAATTACAATTGTTCCAGAATTTTCAAAACCTATTGTCGAATCTACAGTTATAGTAGTATCGCCAACATTAGTAGGTTCTAATGATTTTGTTTTTGGTGTTATTCTGAAATTGCCATCAATTAAATCATCATCACCATACCCATAAAATAAATGAATTTTATAAACTGTTTTATTATTTTTTGTGGATATGTCTACTTTTGATACTGGACCAGAAAATGATCCATCAAAACTTTTTATTTGTTGACCAACTAATTTAAATGGATCGCCACCATTAGTTAATAAGTCGCAAACAACAATTTTTCTACGAAGATATTCAGCATCTGATGGTTTTATTAAATAATCTTCTGGATTTATAATTTTTGGATTGGTATCATATAATATTTTAAATAATATCCTAATGGATTCTTCAGTTCCTTTTGATTGATAAAATGATTTTACATTAGATATGAATGTGTTTGTGTTTAACTCATTTGTAAAATCAAATTCTTCAAACCCAGGAGTATAAATTTGTTTTAATTTTTTGAAAAAGTTTTCTAAAAATAATAAATTTAAATTTTTGACTGATGATCCTGAGGTATGTGCTGCTGAATTTGTTGAGGAAAAAACTAATTCTTCAGGATTATCAATTGCTTCTAATTCAGTTATTCCAGAAAATCCACGTATACATCCAGTCAGACTATTCCCATCAATACCAGTATATGTTATTACTTCATCATCAATTTGCAACAACCCATAAGATTTTGGAAATCCTCTTGTTGTTGATAATGTAATAGTACTATCAGAAGATGATATATCTGCAGATATTGTAATGTTATTGTTATATAATTTTTCGTTCAAATAGTGAAAACTTAGATATTGGTCTAAGTTTTCGATAATGTCTACTGGACCACCTTCAAATTCTTGTGAAATATAGTATTGCTTCAAAAATTCGGAAAATTTTGGATTTTCATCCAAAATAAATTCTGGTATTTGATTACTAACAATTTCGTTTATTTTAATCCTATTTTCAAAACTTGTCGATATCATATTACCTCGTTATTTTGCCGTTTGAATAACTTGAAGATATTGGAAAATCTACTCCCGACACTTGTTCACCAGAAACAATGCTGTCTCTTAGCATATTTATGCTGTTTGTTGATGTATTAATATCGAAAATAACATAAAGATCTTTTAAACCTATAACATCATTAGACTCTGGATAAGATTGAATTTCAACGATACCGTTTGGAACTTGTGTTGATGTTATTTTTAATGTGTTAATTATTATTGCTCCAGTTTTATAGTTTACTGTTCCAACAGATTTTTTAACAATTTCAAATAAATCTTGTTCTTCTAAGGGTTTTACAATTGCTAATTGACCAATATCTGATGAATCGGCAACATCAACAAAGAAACATGTACTAGTTTCACCTTCAATAGTAAATCCAGTACTTTTTATATTATACTTACCAATTTCTTTATGAAATTCATTACCAAAACATAATTCGTATTGTGCAAAATTATTTAATGCACAATTCAAATTTCTTCTCATTTTAACTTTGGTTATATTTGAAGTAATAGCACTATCGACGTTATCAATCAATTGAACTGCTTTACTATATCTAAATCTTCCAGAAGAATTTGCTGATTGAATAGATTTGCCATATTTGTCAAGAGTTGTTATAATTTTTTCTTTTATAGAATTTGGGTTTGAAACTCTATTAGGATTATAGTAAACTGATGTATCAATCTCAACATAAAGAACCTTCAGATCTGTAATATGGTGGTTAATTCCTATAACACCATATTTTTTTATTTTTTTAAGTATATCTTGTTTAGTAAAATCTGATAGACGGTATGAATCTTTTGGTTTTATACTTATAAAGACATTACCAAACTGTGGTGGTGATAAAACTTCTCCCCCAATCACAGTAACCGCTTCCGTATTAGGATAAACATATTTAATTATAGATTCATAATCAACAGATGTTACTGCTCTATATTGTGATGAATATAATCTTGGTGCGAAATATTTGATTGAATCAAGACTTTCAATTTCTTCACCACCAGAAGCATTTGCACTAGTTGTAACTGAAATTGGTGTAAATGGTGTTATTAGTTGATCTTCATTATTTGCCAATACACCAGCAAATGTAAATAATGCTGCACCATTTCCAGTAGCACCATCAGTTACAATATAACTTATTTCTACATTACTACCATTATCTAATTTTTTACCAAGAATACCATCTCCAAATACCACTTCATATCTACTATTTTCAATTTCTTGTATTAAGAATATTCTAGAATTTTTATCAATTTCAATAATATTATCAACTACATTATATACGATGTTATCAACTTTAACTCTTATTGTATCAGTATCAATATTGGGATTATCTAAAATAAATTTTTGCGTTTCTTCTACAATATTGGAAAAAGATCTTTTAACTACAGTTCCTTGAAATATATCAATATTCGTAAAAGATGCTGTTGATTCTCCCTGTGGTACAGTTGCAACTAAATTATCTGGAATTGAGAAAGTGTATGAAGTATTTTCTGCTGCTCCAACACACACTAATCCAGATTTTAAAATAACTTGAGTTGGTGATGTTACATCAGATTCAAAATCAACATCAAATGATATTGTTGCTTTTGCTGAGGTTTTTGATCTTGGAACGTAACCAACGTTTCTTGCTAACGAAACAACATTTTCTCTAACTGTTGCCGAGTCTAAAAAAGACTCATTGGCAATCATATTAGCATTAAATGCTGTAATGTATGTATTATATGCTAATACATCAACTAGTATGGATAAATTAGATCCTTCAAAATCAAAATCCGTAAAATTAGAATTTGATCTCAAATAATCTTTTAAAGAGACCTTTAGTTGGTCAAAATCTAGATTTGCAAACTTTGTAAAAGGCATTTTTTTATCTTGTTGCCTCTAAAAGGTATGAGAATTGTTGTGTTTCTGTTTGACCAACAATAGTAAAGTATATATTTATTTCAAATGCGTTATTATTTGAATCTGGAGTTACTTCAACTTGAGTATCTTCAACTCTAGGTTCATAATTTGTGATTGCAACTTTAATATAATCCTGTAATAATGAGGCAGTACCAAAATCAATAAATTCAAATAATGTTGGTTTAACATCTGATCCAAATGAAAGATTAAAAAACCTCTCATTTGGAGTAGTTTGTATAATATTTTTTATAGAGCGTTTGATCGCAGTTTCATTCAACAGTACAGATATATCTTTTGTAACTGGATGCATATCAAAAGATAAGTTAATATCTTTGAATGAAGTTGATATTCTTTCTGTTGGCATTAATCTAATAGATCGTACTCTTTTTTTTTATTTATATCACTCTTCAAGTAAATTTTCTTTTTTATGATCTACATTATCATGCATAACTTCTTGAATGCAATATTCTTCCACACAATCATTTGTTTTTTTAGGTAATGACCAGTAATCTGTGGTCAAACTTGTAGTACCCCACATTTTCTTCATATAATTTTTGTTTCTATCAACTGGTGAATTGCCCATGTTACTCCTGTTTTAGTTATAAACAGAACTTTTTGAGGGGTTTCTATCCCTACTTGTGATATTTATTATGAATCTAAAGAAGGTAGATTGGCAATCAAACAAGTCATATTTTATCTGCCCTGTCCTCTATAACGCTTTCGTGCTTTGTTACGAGACGAAGCAGCATATTTTGTATGTTGCCCACTTCCTTGACGCGACTTTTTCGGCCGCGCCTCAACAAAACCACCACCTTTATGCATTGCCATAATACTTAGTCTCCGTTAATAAATTCAGTCTTTAGTTCGTCTGGACTTGGAGAGTTATGCTCGTAAAATTTTTGAGCATAATCCTCCATGATATTGAAATATTCTTCCTCAGTAAGATCCGCATGAATTACTTCACCTTTTTTAAGGATATTATACTTCTCGTTAGTCATTCAAATAACCCTTGTTTTTTCGTGCCCAACTCTGATATTTGGATCACACCAAATCTCAAATCCTGCTGCAATTGCATCTAAACAGAAAGATACATCCTCTCCACACATGTCTTGTACTTCACCAGATTCAAAAACTTGCATCTTCGGAGCAAACCATGGATATTTGATTTCTTTGTGCTCAAATACACCGTTCTTAATCAAAAGCCATCCAAATCCTGCATAGTCTACAGTAAATGGTTTCTTACGCTTCTGAATACTATCGATAGTTTCATGATTCATTACTCCACCATTACTTCGGAAGTCTTCTTCTTCCATCCAGTGTGCAACAGATGTTGTATGCCCATCTTCTGTACAATACCATCCACTTGCAATCTCCTTGTCCATTAAAATAAGTTGCAAAAGTTTTTGAGTATTGAAAACAATATCACTATCAATCCATAATTGATAATCATAATTTAGTTTTCCGTCCCATGGAATTTGATCTGGTCCACGTAGTACATTCGCACCTAGGCACTTGCATCGCGCAAAGTTTACCATAGAACTATAATCTTGTGAAATCTGAATTCTTGCTCCGATTTGTACAAGATCAAAACACATCTGTACAAAGTTTTTCAGATATGTATAAGAAACGCTTCTACCTGGAAGACAAAATACAATCGATTTCCCCTTCAACATTTCTTTTGCTTTATCATAATCATACTCTGGTTCTGTGGGAGATGATTTTGTTGGTGTCTTTGCTTTTACAGTAAATCCTTTAGCCATAATGGAAATAATTTTACATCAGTATCATACAATAATTATGTATAAATGTCAATCGCCCTTATATTCTGATACGACGATTTCATTACCCTCTACCTTTAAATTTAATACAGTATCTTCATACCACCCAAATTCATTTAAAATCCACTCTGGAATTTGCATAGTATACTCTCCAGTAACAGCATCAACACTAATAGATGATGTTTCCTTTTCCGTATTCTTTTTCATACTATAACTTCTCTTAACATTTTATATAGTATTTGTAAATATTTGAATTTAATCCTATGGGAGATTATTTTTTTGCGGAAAAAAATTTGGATTTCAATGTATTATTGTTCTCGCTTGGGTAACACTTTATAGATTAGGGGATCCATGGCGTTTTAGCCACGCGCCCCGCGCCACGAACCCCCCACGCGGGGGGCCCTGCTGTGGTCACGAACGAATGGGCACTGCCTCAGCGCACATCATCCAACGCCGTTGATGTGGTGCTCTGATTAACGGAGCGGGAACCTGCGCCAGTACGAACGCGGGAGGATCCTCCTTTGATTCGGTTTGCCCAACGATTGGCGCTAGCACCATGGGCAACGGGCAGGTGGGTAACCTTAAATTGAATGCCGTCGATGGTTGCAGTTTTCATGGGGTTGTTTCGCTTGGTTGTATTGTACAGGATCTGAGGCATTAATGCAACCCTCAGGCAAGGGCATAATTGTTAATCCATGCCCCTGCGCTCTGCTTCAGATTCATGAGGAGGCGCAGCATATCGCGGCGGCGCACGGTGTGGGCGCTGTAGTGCCCTGATTGCCAAAATACCATGGCGCGGCGGCGAAAGGGATAAAGGCGAATCTGTTCAGAAGCGCTAGATTGGGGGGTGTCGATGATGAGGCAGGTGTTAAGCATTTGAGGGGGGGGGGTTGCGCTTAGTGCTATTGTATCACGGAAAGGGGTTAACCTCTCAAAGATCCCAGATCATTTCATTCATTTCATCAGCATCGATGCTGGGGTCCATCCATCTCACGCCGTCTGGTGTGATTTGTCCATAGATGTTCTCAAGCATGGGGATGAGTTCATCATATGAAGTAGCACGACGGGCGAGTGAATACATGCCCTCATCATTGCCCAACCACAGTGCCGCATTCCAAGTCTCATAGTTTGCCCAACCATTCATGCTGTGTCCTGTGCGTTTGTTCTTTTAAATTCTAGTCGATGCCCTAGGGGTCTGCCCTTAGGGTTGTGACAGTGTGGTGACTGGATTAGAAATCGATTGGGTTGAGGGTTGGGTCGTAACTAGGACGCTGACCAGGTTTGTCATCACTATCCCCCAAAACAATAGTGTCAAGAATTCGGAGAATTTCGCTACCCGTAGAACCCTGGCGAAGGAGTGAAATGAGAACATTGTGGGTCATTTTGAAAAAAAGGTATAAAGAAAGAGGGGAGGATTAATCCCCTCTAAGTGTTATCAGGCAAGGCGCATTCCGTTGCTGAACTTTACTGTCTGCATTTCGTCAAATGTTTCATTGAAGACGCGAACAAACCAGGTCCGATTCTTTTGAAATACCTGCTCATTCTTTGTTCCGCATCTATATCCAAATTCATTAAGAAGTGCATTTAAGCGGGATTTTGTGGTCTTTGATTGTTTGCCACCATCATAAAGTTTCATTGAATCTTCATCAACCTCAGCAATCAAGTTGCCGTGTAGGTAGACCTTTGAGATACCATCTTCAAGTGTGACGCATGTGTTCGCCGAAGTCCAGTTCGTGTTATCTTTGATTGCTTGGATCATCTGGGTTTCAATTTTACGCATGAGAGGCAGGTAGAAGGAGTTCAGAGGTGTGGTAAGGTGGCGTTCCCTCCACTCCTATAAGATACACGATATCGGGGGTCTGTGCCGTATGCTTGTGCCAGTTTACCAACTTAAGTTGCTTAAGAGTGTAGTTCATAATTTGAATGAGAGAGTGTTAGATAGTGTGAGTTGGGTAGATGTCACTCAGGTCTAAGTTTTACTGTATAAATCTCAAAGTTTGGATGTAATTCTTTGCACCTTGCATATGCCGCGGCAGCAGTTTCTCTCATATAAGAGAGCACATCGTGCATCTCTTTTTTGTTGTCGTAACCGTAGCAATTCCAGATAGGCATGTGATTTAGTGAATGAATGAGTAAGTGTTATCTTTTTTACTGATATCCTCCAACATATGTAAACTGTGTTAGGAACATTTCATCAAATAGTTCATACCCTGATTCTTTGTATTCTTGAAGAATAAGAGCATAGATTTCGTCAGTTAGGTCTTCCATTTTGGTGTTGTTTGTGTGGGGTTTCTTCATTCTTAGTGGGTCAATCCATCAATGCACCTTTAGGAATAGGAACAACTTCTGGTAGTTTTCTATTATCAAACGAGTGCATATCATAACACACCCACTTATCATCACGGAAGATATATGCAAACTCCTCACTATTATCGGGGAGAAGATATTCGCACAAGTCCTTATCAAGACGAGGGGGGCAATCTTCTCCACGTTGTGAATAGTATTGCGGTCCATATTCTTCTTGTTCTTTAATCTCTTTCACGTATGGTGCTAATTGTTTACCAGTCCATCGCTCTTTTGTCCAAGCACAAGACATATCACCACCATCAATTAGTTCTTCTACTTTATTCTTAGAATTGTAATGTGTGTTTAGAATACGACCCAACCACTCAGGATAACCATCCCAATGATGATAAACAGAGAGGATAGAATCGTCTGATAGTTGAATGCCAATGCGTGATCGTGTGCCCATGATGTTTAGTTAGTAGAAAAGTTGTTGTAGTT
>MPMC02143791.1_pt1 | contig 39014 bp, 61 predicted proteins | sample 1617281 | NCBI WGS metagenome assembly MPMC02 (sample SAMN05944809, study PRJNA350692) | marine metagenome | biome: marine; feature: ODZ; material: water; isolation source: 100 m water sample filtered on 30 um supor filter | place: Pacific Ocean | collected 2012-04-09 | depth 100m m | reverse complement strand
GTTCTTTGTATTACTTCCGATTTTCAGATTCCTGGGCGACACAGGCTTGAGGTCAATTTCGGCTGATATTAGCCGTGATGAAATGACCCATGTCGCTGCCCATTCAATGGTCTGTAAAGAGATTGGTGCATCAGCAGACAAGGTAATGAATCAGATGCGAAGAGCTACTGTTAACTGGGTTATTGAACCCCTTAAGGCTGAAAATAGCAATAAGCACCTCTCCAGTAACTTCTGGATGAACTGTAGCGATAACCTATATCGCAACGGTAAAGCTCCTGAACTTGCTGAAACTCGTGCCTCCAGGCAACCGGCTTTCTTTGAAGCCTCAAATGTAGACCTACCTCAATACGCTTAAACAATATATGCACACAGCTAAGTTAATCTGGATTACTCCAGATTCAGAGAAGCTCATTGGCAAAATCGCTAGAGTTTCTAACCCGGCTAATGAAGACAATCCTGACGTAGAAAAACTACTCAAATACCTAATCAAACATAGGCACTGGTCACCTTTCGAGATGGCCTCTATGTGCCTTGAAATAGAGACATCAAGGGCTATTGCTGCTCAGATCCTGCGACACCGCAGCTTCTCATTCCAGGAATTCTCTCAACGCTATGCCATAGCAACTGACATTATTCCCCAGCAGCTTCGACGCCAAGATCTATCTAATAGACAGAATAGCGTGGCTGATTTAGATGCAGATACTGCCTCTTTATATGAGCAGCATATGCAAAAGCATGCTAATGATGCACTCGATCTCTATAACGAGATGCTTGACCTTGGCATAGCTAAAGAATGTGCTCGTGCTGTATTGCCTATGAATACACGAACGCGCATGTATATGTCAGGCACGGTCAGAAGCTGGTTACACTATATTGATCTACGTACCAATAAAGGTACGCAGTGGGAGCATCGCAAGATAGCTCTTAAAGCATCACTTATTATTTCTAGTGAAATGCCAACAATATACAGATCAATGTGGCCAGATGACCAAGAATGAGAAACGTGAATACCTACTTGAGGCTTTACGTGCAGCAGAGCATTTAGGTAACCCGTACCTTTCTGAAAGTATTCGACTAGAAATAGAAAGAATCCAAGCAGAAGAACCCACGGATTACAAAAAGAGTGATTAAACTAATTATTGACAACAAAGATATGTCAATATGAATTTTATCGCAGCAACTGTTGAGCTTAGGGATCTTATCCCAGAATCCATTAATGCCTATGGATTAGACTATGTAGGTGCTAACGCTGTTATTCCAGGTAACAATGAAAGTAGTGAGGTCCGTCTGCGGATGCTTTGCTACAACCGCGAAGGCGCAAAGCTTACATGCTTTAAAAACTGGAAAAATGGCGTACGTACGTTTGTCACTGGCATACTTGTATTTAGCGATGACACTTCAGTACCACTGGATCTGATCGTCAATACCATTGAACCAGCAATTAACCAAGAAATGTACGTCAATCAAGTCGTACTAGGCAATGCATTCTTTGGATCTGATGAAATCAAAGAACGTAAGAATGGGCAATTAGCTATCAAAATTGGATCAACGTTGGATAACTCAGATATCACAACGTGGCTATTTATGGAAATACATGAATCACGCAAACAAAAGCTCAATGAAAGAGTCCGCAAAGGACGCGGCATCTGTGTCAGCGGATATATTCGTGAATATCGCAAGGACGGGGATACAAGCCCTTACCGAGCTATCTGCGCGAATGACTTCAGCACTCGAAAAGAGCAGCCAAGAACTGGACGCTCTCCACAGTCAAAGGGTCAAACGACGGGATACACAGAAGTGGACCCAACACCAGAATACTAAAGGCAGTAAAGAAGCTCGCTACTGGCAAGACAATTATCCCAATTGGTGGGATTAAACACTATATACATTAAACCCATGAACAATCTAGACATCAACAACCTTGTACGCACCCTTGTTATCGGCGGCGTAATGCTTCCAGTCACTGTTTCCATGACTGGTCTATTGAGCACATCAGCAACATCTATTAAAAGTGCAACAGCTAAAGCTGAAGAAGTATCAACTACAGATCAAGTGCGCAGTGACTTTGAGGCTAAGATCTTTGAACCTTGCCTTGACTACTACTTCTCGAAATCTGATAGCAAGCTAGAACGCGAAGCTAAAAATGAAATCGATGATGCCTTTGGTGGTGATGTCGATCACTCAAACGTATGTAGATTTTTCTTTAGCTGATTAAACTACATAACTAAATCGCCCCTTTGGAGGGGTTTTTTAGTGTCAAAAATTTCCGGGCTATATATCCCACGACCTAATAAATAAGCTCTTATATTGTAAAGGTCTACAAAATATATACTATGACACTAGAAATAATGCCACCTGAGTTACTCAAGGAGCAAGATAAAATAGAAACACGTGAACCACAACCATACTTCAAACCAAGCTCACTTAAAGATGGCGAGTCAGAAGAGTTCCGTCTTCTCGGTTGCTATGAAACAGGTCATGCTATTACAGGGTTTCAGTATGCATCTGAAGCAACTGATGCTAAGACCGGCGAACTTAGGTTTAACGGATATGTAGTAACACGCACCCATCCTGGACAACCGGATGATCTTGCCCGCGAAACAGACTGGTCCAAACCAGATAGGCCAAAAATTGATGGAACTTATGTAAAACCACGCAAGTTCTTAGCTTGGACTGCCTCATCTGCAGCTCGTGGAAGACTAGAAGTTTTATTCATTGAGCAGAAGTCGTTACGTGAACAACTCACCGAAATACTCCAGGAAACAGAAGACTATACCTGGACTGATAGTGGACTTGCTAATTTCTCAATTAAGATCAGCCGTAAAGGTCAAGGTCTTGAAACAAGCTATTCGATCCTCCCAAAGATCAGAGCTGTTCCTGAGAAAATTAAGAAAGAATGGACCACCCAAAACGAGACTATCTGGCTTCCTAATTTTTTTGAAGGTAAAGATCCGTTTGATGGAAAGCAAACTGATGGAAAAGGTCTACCGGCTGGTGGAGTAAGTAAACGCGGAGCGACTGTAATGCCCAAGAAGGCGAAGGCGAAGGTGGCTGATGATGCCGAATTTTAATTTATAACTAAACAATTATGGAAAATGAAATGCTCGATCTAAACATAACCAAGAATAAAACACTTGGACTATATGACATAGAGGCAACTTTAACTCTACCGCCAATCACTATTAATAGATCATTTAAAGATAAAGACCGAATTGCTTATGACCTAGCTCGTGAGTTTAGCCAACTAGTAGATCAAATTGTAGAAAAACAAATCGAGATGAATCAAGATGACTAATCAACCACAACAAGCTCTACCGCCTGAACTTCAAGCGCGTATTGATCAGATCATTGCTCAAGCACAGCTGCCAACTAATGGTGTACAAGCACCACAGGCACAACCAGAGCCACAGGTAACTACTCCTGCCCGTCCGCCTTCACTGATGGATCATGTGATTGCTCTTCGCCAAGAAGTGCATGCATTGTCATCTCAAGTGCAAGCAATGGCTCAGGTAACCCAAGCTGTAGGAGGCGCAGTTGGCGAGCTGTATCAAATGTTTCAAGCAGAAACCACAACTACAAATTACAGCACAAATTTCCAAGAGGCGAGGCCGTCTCAGGTAGATGATATGGACTATTAATGCCTAATAAGGATCCTGATAAACGACGAGAATATCAACTTAACTATTCAAGAACTGATGCACGAAAAGCCCAGATGAAAATCTGGACTGCTTCACAAGCAGGTAAAAATAGTAAACAGAACTATTATCATAAAAACCGTGCATTCAGGAAAGGCCTTTTATCCGACTTCACTTGCTGCAGCTGTGAGAATAGCGATCCTTCAGTAATTCAATGGCACCACTTAGAGCCTGAAGATAAAACTTTTGACATCTTTAGTTGTATAGGAAAACCTCACGACGTTTGGTGGAATGAAGTACTTAAATGTGTCCCGCTATGTGCCAACTGCCATGTAAAACTACACAAAGAACAACTATGTCTAATACCGAGGACAAGCCTTACCGTATAACAACTGATTCTGGATATCGTAAGTATCTGTGCGGCGGTTACTACATGCCATCAGTAACTACTGTATTAAGCGCTACGGAAACAGAAAAATCTAAGGCTGGTCTAAGGAATTGGCAGGCAGCAAATCCAGGTGCACTGGAGGCTGCAAGTAAACGGGGGTCTGCAATTCATAAGTGTGCAGAAGATTATCTACGTGGACTGCCTATTAACTGTCCTCCTGATTACCAGGATTTTTGGAACGGTATGTCAGATTATCTGGAATGGTTCGAGGAGATTCATTGGTCTGAACGGCCATTGAGATCAGACTGGTACCATCTACGTTCTGACGATAAAGAGGTTTCATATGTGTGGTCAACAGAGCATTTATACGCAGGTTGTCCAGATTTAATTGGTGAAATAGGCGGCGTCAAAGTGATCGCTGACTTCAAAACGTCAAACGGCCCTTACATGAATCGCTTCCCTGACAAGGGCGATCGCATGGGTTTTGGAGGTTGGCGTAAATATCTCAAATGTGCTCAGCAGATGGCTGCATATAGGCTCGCACTGGAGGAGCGAACAGGTTATAAGTGTGATGTTGGTTTGATCATCGTCTCAACAGAGAAGGAAACTCAAGCCATATTCATAGATTCAGATCAGATGGATTTAAACGAAGCTCGCTTTCTTAAGCGTGCTGAACAATTCCACGCAGCTGAAAGTGAGTAAGGATGAAGTCATAAGTATGGTTCTATATGATCCACACACAACGGACTTCATCCACGAACGTCCAGATGGAACTATTTATGTAGTCGAAGTCCGCAAGGGTAAAGACAACCATACATATGAACCAGAACATCAAATAAGTTTAAATTTTAATATTTCCAATGAAACTAAAGATTGCAGTAAATAAACGCTGTATAAATAAAAGCAACCCTCAAAAAGTTGCAACAGGTTGGTCCAATATATTAGAAGATATTGATTGGTTAATAGGCTGGGTAAAGGCTGGCTTTGGCTGGTCTGCTACTCACTTCATTGACCATCACCGATTAACAGAGAATGCATCAGGCAGCAACTTAATTGTTGTTGACGTCGATGGTGATACAACGCTTGAGAAGTTCTGGGCTACAGACACCGCAACCAACTGGTGTGGTGCAACCTATACCTCAGCTAGTCACACAGAAACCGAGCACCGCTTCCGTGCTCTGTTCCCTCTAGAGATTGAACTAAAGTCCACAGGCCAACATAGGGCTGCTTACTGGTTAGTCGTTAATCGATTACTAGTAGAGCTGGGTCTTGACGTGCTCAAGGACAACTGTGGTCAAAAGCCTGAGAGGCTTTGGTATGGCAATACGAATGCTGTTGTACAAACCAACAATGGTTTAGTACCAGAATTCCTTTTAACTGATATTGACTATGAAGACAATATTGAATTCGTGCAGTCTGATATATCTCAAAAGGATGTTGATCGCTGTCAATGGCTACTACGTAACTTCATAACACCATCAGAAGATGGTGAGTATGAAACCCGCTACGTGCCTGTTATGGCAGCTTGTGCGGCCATCGGAGAGGCTCTCTTTGATGATTGGGTTGACTGGGTAATGCGAGGTCACCATGGAAGTAAGGATGAAAACATTCAAGCTTATAAATGGCGAGGCCTTGGTAACTACAGTGGACCAGCTAAGCTATATTCATTAGCTAAAAGACAAGATCCAACTTGGACTAATCAGCTGCCAGCTCATTTAAGATTTGGTGCTGCTGGTTGTGCTGTTGGCTATACAGAAACTGATCCAGTTATTAGTTTCGATGATGTTATATCAATTGCAAAAGGAGAATCAATGAATATTGAACCTGAACCTATACCAGATTCGTCTCAAGTAAGGCGTCGTGGTAGACCTAGGCGGGACAGTAATGACGCAGCTCAAGAACGAGAGCAAGATGTCAATACAGTAAAAGATATCTTTGCTGATTTACGTAAAAATGAATTGACTGCTGCTCTGGAATATACCGATCGACTTGGTACAACAGTCATCCTGCAAGGCATGGACCTTGATCTGATGACAACAAAACTTGCCTGTGAACACGGTGTCTTTATCCCAGAACAACGCATTAAGGCAGCTATTCAATATGCTGCAGCTCTCAATAGCTATTGCCCTATTAAAAGCTATCTCGATAAATGCGTAGCCAATTCTAAGCCTCATGATGATTGGGACCGTATTGGTGAAATCTTCCTAGGCAATAATCACCCGCTGGCAACAATGACAATGAAGCGGATGCTGATTGGAGCTGTAGCTAGAGGTTATGACCCTGGCTGCACGATGTCTTGGCTACCAATTTTGGTTGGTGCACAAGGCGTTGGTAAATCAATGTTTGCTAGGAATCTTGTTCCTGAAAAATTGTTCTCAGAGATTACAACACCTCTAGACACACTAACTAAAGAGCAATATAGATTGCATGTAGCTTGGGTACTTGAGTTGCCTGAGGTTGATAACTATTTCAATGTCAAAAATATTGAGAACTTTAAAAATCTCATTACTGCTCGTGTCGATGAAACTCGATATCCTTATGCGTCATTGCCGACTAAATTAGCAAGACGCTTTGTAATGATTGGAACCACCAATCGCAACCAATTTCTGGTAGATAGCACGGGTAACCGACGCTTTGTACCATTGGAGATTGGAGCTGGTTTCCAAGTGCCATGGAAAAAACTAGCTCAAGAACGTGATTCATTATGGGCTTCAGCTGTAATTGACTACCGCAACAGAGAAAATTATGAATTCTCTAGTGGTGAGATAGCACAAATTTCTTCTTATATACAAGAGTTTGGAGATCCTGATCCATGGCTAGATAAGATCTGCACATTCATTGCATTAAGAGTAGAAACAACTACAGCTCAGATCCTTACTGAGGCCTTGGATATAGATACAAGGCAGCAAGGCAGGCGTGAATCTCGTCGCGTTGCAGATGTTCTGCAGACGATGGGTTGGCGTCGACATAGCACATCTAAAAGAGATGCTAATGGTAAGACAAAAGGTGTACGTGTTTGGCGTAGATCACCAGATGATCCATTACCTGAAGATCACATCCTGAACGACTTCTAATTCATATTCAATTCAAACAAAAGGAAACAGATAATGTTAGCAAAAGACATCACAATTGGACTTCGCGTCCGTGTACTCAGCAATAATCTCACTGCACTTGTAGTGGGCAGGGCTGAGTATTACACCCCCAGGTCCCAACTTATTCGTATAAAGTATGAGAATAGTACTCGTTATGAATATGTAATCAATCAACAGATTGATGCACTTCCAGAAATTGAGCAATATGTAGCTCTAGGTGGCGAGTATGTACGCCCTGAAAACGAATTTTAAATAATGGCTGAAGCTAAACCATCATCAACACCCGGCCCTTATGGGCGGCGGAATCTAATATTATCTAACACAGCAGAAGAGGGTGAACTCTGTCTTTATACAGGTCATTCTCTTGGAAGATTCTCTTCTCATTCAATGAGATTTGATAGTCATCAAGCATGTGTGAGATGTGTTGCAGCAGCAAGAGAAGGCCGGATCTCATTCAATATTGACTCTTTACTTAAGAAGAATCGAATTAAGGCTCTAAAATTTTGGAGCCAAGTTGATATAGGAGCACCTGATGAATGCTGGTTATGGGATGGCTGTATTAACAACCGTACCAAGCAGCCTCAATTTGCCTGGCGTCGGCACGGCATCAGCTCTTCAACTCAGCACCACCCACAACGTGTGGCTATGTGGTTCAGCTGGGGAGATCTCGGCTACACCTCAGTTAAAACTACATGCGGTGAGAAGTACTGCTGTAACCCCTTTCATTTAATACCTCAGAATATCGGTGTCTTTGTCGATCAAGACAGTTATATCGAAAGCTTTGAACTGGCTTGCCAATTACACACTCTTAAGCAACAGGTCCAAGAGTATGTAATGGAAGAGCATATGAAAACACAACAACTCAGGGAAGATGAATCAGAAGATATCGATGCTCGTGCTCGAATGCTGCTTAATCCAGAAACTGAATATGGCGAACGCTTCGTGGCAGTAATGACTGACATGCTCGCTGGACGCCATGTATCACAAACTGAACCCGATGAACCAGGGCTTTATAGAGCACCTGTTGATAACGGTGATGCTGCTGACACTATCGATGAAACTGATGATGAATACTAATGCCGTATGTTTTACTGCTACTTGCATTACTTACAGGATGTGCTTCATCAGAACCACCTGTATTGGAATCAGAAGAGTTCAGCGAATGTCTTGATGAAGTCCGCAATCAGGGCCTAGATGCTTGGGTTGCACGTTGTACTACTTGTGCAGATTTCGCACATACTAGTGCTGATAAATGCTATATCCACATTTATCATAAATAACACTTATCCTTATTAGAGAGTCATTTAATTATGTCACGTCGAACAGATCTATTACAAGAACTTATTAAGTCCGATAAATTCGGAGATGATAAGGAACAGGAGCAGAAATTCCTTACTGCAACTGCGGAGTTGATCCTTACCGATCTAATCAATATCGCTACTAATGGTGTTGAGAAGCATGGTGCTGGAGTACTCGTCATTAATCTAGTCAATGGTAGTACAACGTTTATGTCAGGGGATGACCTTGGTCATGACATTGTTCAATCAGAGCAGATGGAAGATGAGGAAACTACAAAGATGTTACGTCAGCTACTTGAAAAAGTAGATGAAAATGACTGGTCTACACATGTACTTATAACTCTACTTAGTGATGCTGGAACAAGAACATTTGCAGTTGAGGCAGGTGGGAGCCAAGATAGCCTCCGAGCGCTCGCAGCTCAATTTAGCGGATAAACTCAGTACCGAAGGTTTAAAACTACCGCTATATCCAACTCCACAGATCATAGAAAGGGCTCGTGAAGTTATGGGCGGAATCGATTTTGACCCCACTTCTGACCCTGTACAACAGGCTTTAGTAAACGCTACATCGGTACCCTCTATCGAGGTGAATCCACTCCAAGAACACTGGCACGGCAACGTATGGGTAGCCCCTAAAGGTGCTGTTCGTAATAGCCGCATCTGGCTAAATAAAACTATCAATGAATACCGTAATGGTTACATTAATAGCTTTATCTTCTTTAGCAGTGCTTCTGAACTACTACGTGCAGCGCCTGTTATCTGGGACTATCCAATCTGCATACCATTCAAACGAATCAAGCAGCTAAGAGCTACTCCTAAAGGCTTTGATCCTGTATGTCCGTCTACGTGGAACTTAATTGTCTATGGCCCACCTACTGATGTGGCCATGGAATCAATCGATAAGCTTAGTCTGTTCTATAGTTATTTCCGTGATATTGGTCGAATCATATTCAACGAGTACGCGGGAGATAACTGGCAAAAAGATCTTGAATATTACGAAGAGCAGAAAGGTAATCTTTAATGTCTAAGCATATTGCGAAAGAATATTTCTACCACTTACCTTCCGGTGCTTGTGTGCATCCATATCGTCTCATCCATAAGGATGGAACATTAATGTGGCAACATGCTTTGAAGCTGTATGGAGAAGACCTCTGTTTCTTGCCGCACACAGAAGCACAGGAAGCTCACATAATAAAAACTGCTCAGCGCCTAGAGGAACTGAACAGTTGGATCTCTCAAGATCTTGAGCCGTGGGAATGTTTCATCCCTTATGCATGGTATGTACCTTTTGAACCTGAACTTGCTGACGGTATTTCTGTCTACTTCACCCACCTAGTACACGATACGGATATAGTCTATGAACAACTTCTACCACACATTCAAGAACATGAGAACTTAGAGATAAGGGGGAATTATCTATTTTTCCAGCGATGTTAGGGCACCTATCGGTGCCTTTATCACAGCACAAGAGATTCTTTTCTCTTGTTTAACTATCATAACGGTTATGGAAAAGGACTACACAGAAGATCAAATCATCCGCCGTAATAGACGGATGTACTTTAAATATGATGACAAAAATGATTGGGAGCTTAAATCATGAAGACAGAGAAGACAACACCGTTGAGACTGGAGGTCGCTTACAACGAAGAGACCAACACGCTCTCTATTGAATGGGATGAGCACGACCAACGTGCAATTGATTTAGGCGTAAACAACTGGACAGAGGAGGAGTGGCTGAACAAACTAAAGGAAGCCAATGATCTGCTGGAGGAAGATCTAACTGGAGAGTAATTCTCTCAAGACTTCTCTGATGATCTCCTTTAGTTCATCCCTTTCTTCAACTGTGAAGATCTTATTAGTGAATGGCCTAAAGGGTATTGATGCTGGATTTTGTGGCTCTACAACAAAGCTGAGTTCATTTAGTTTTAATTGCTTGGATGAGGTGCCTTGTGTATCCATCAGAGCTTTTCGATCAAACGATTCAAATACCAACGAGCCTTTGATGCATCCTCTCTAGAATTATCCTTGTGCCATAAGCGCAATAGATACTTCAAAATCTGACCGTGGAGTAATCCAAGTGTCGGATCAGGTGCACCTTTAATTGCATCTTCGATGATATCAATAGCTTCACTCTTACCTTGTTTGTAATGAGTAGGGCTGTTGACATTATCTTTCTTACTAGCTTCAAGCTCTTCTATTGCCATGGCCTCCCTATCAATGATGATACTGTTCTCTAGATACTTCATCTTTTCAGTAGTTGGATATTTAATAGGAGCCTCTTCTCCTAATACTGTTATCCCTTCTTTATCCTTAGGATCAACAAGTCTCCATCTAGAGTCTGGATCGTACCAATCATTTTCATCAAATCTTTTGTTGAAGTTTCCGTAATTCATAATCAATGTAGTCGCACATAACTCTTTCACTACCTAATATAGTAATAAATAAGCTTATATGTGAGATATGACTAGCCCTAAAGGTGATCCAACCTACATCAAAAATAAAGAACAATATTTCATGGAAATTGCACAAACTGTTGCTAAAGCATCTAGCCATCCTACAAGTGGTGGTTGTGTAGTTGTACGTGATCGTGAGATTGTTGGTGATGGCCGCAGTATTTTGACTGCATCCAAGGTCGAAATTGACTGTCTCACATACGCGATAGCAACTGCATCTAAACGTGGCACACCTTTAACAGGTTCTGTTATCTATTCAACTCGCTATCCATTTAGTGCTTCTGTCTTTCAGAGTTATTTAATGGGTGTCAAAAAGATAATGGTACTAGCCCATGAATGGGAGCCTTATTACAAGGATGAATTCAGAAGAGCTGCTCGTTTAGCTAGAGAACTATGCATGGCTATTGAGCCAATGTTTGTAGATGAAGATCAACGTTTCACAGTTAACAAAAACACTCGCTCTAAAAAAATTGATGACGACCTCTACACCAACACTGACCCGTTCAAACCAGACGAATTTGATCCACAAGACGTTACCGATATCCAAGACGAAGATGACAACACAACTACTGTTTGACTTAGAAAGCACCGGCCTACTACGTGTAGGTTCAACCATTCACTGCATAGTTGCCCGTGATGTCAATGATGCAGAGAACTTTAGTGTCTTTGACTACAAACCTGAACGCGCAATTATTCAAGGCATTAAGCAATTAGAACGTGCTGATACCCTTATCGGTCACAACATAATCAATTTCGATATACCCCTAATCAAGGAGCAATTCCCTGATTTTGAATTCAAAGGCGAACTAATAGACACGCTGGTACTCAGCAGGTTGTTCTACCCACACGTAATTGATCGAGATTATGAACGCAGGCCTGACGGTATGCCGCAAAAACTATACGGACGCCACTCCTTAGAAGCCTGGGGGTATCGACTCAAATGCTTTAAGGGCTCCTTCGCAAAGCAAGGTGGAGCTTGGGAAACATACACACCTGAGATGCTCTCCTATTGCGTACAGGACACTCAAGTTACTTACAAGCTCTACCAACTTATGCAGCGCAGGATGGAAACTTATGCTGTTACATGAATTATGTGAAGAAACAAGGAACGATATCATAGATGAATGCATAAATTCTCAGACATATCTAGAAACATCTATATCAAATGACTATATAAATAGCCTCTATGAAATGGATGACCCTACTTTAATACTTGAATACTTTAAAAGATTCCTTGATCAATCAGTTAACTTGGAGGACAACTCATGATTAAAAACAATGATTATGTAGAACTAGAAATGCGAATGGCGTCTCTGATGGCCCAGCAAGAAGCATCTGGTTTCAAGTTTGATATGCAAGCTGCAATAAGGGTTCGAGAAGAACTCGCATGCGAGGCTAAAAATCTTGAAGAAAAAATTAGCTCCAAATATTGCTATGTACCTGGCAAGGTTTTCACACCAAAACGCTCTGACAAAAAGAAGGGCTACCACTCTGGTGCACCTCTAACAAAGCTGTTGGATTTCAATCCAACCAGCAGGCAGCACATTGCCTGGGCATTGCAAAACTTCCGTGGTGCTCGTTTTACCAAGCTCACTGAAACAGGTAAGCCGAAAGTTGATGAGGCCACCCTCTCTGAGATCCGTGATGTTGCTTTAACAGAAGGCAAGGCCCAACTCCATGAGGAATGTGACTGGTTTATCCGACTACTCACATTGCAGAAGTGGATGGGCCAACTTTCAGAGGGGAGTAATAGCTGGTTTAACTCCATTGAAGAGGACGGATGTATTCACCACAGCTGCTCTCTGGCAACAGTCAGCGGACGTAATAGTCACCGGGGTCCAAATATTGGTCAAGTAATTTCTGCACCGTGGGCACGTCAACTATTCCTACCTCATGATGGCCATGTGCTTGTGGGTTGTGACCTAGAAGGGCTTGAACTAAGAGCATTAGGTGGATATTTAGCAGCCTATGACGATGGTGCATTCGCTGATGTAGTAATCAATGGTGATATCCATCAGCAAAACGCTGATCGAGTATCCACTGCTGAGTTCCCAGTATCACGATCTGCTGTGAAAAATTTAACCTACGCCTTCATTTATGGAAGCGGAGATGCCAAGTTAGGTCATATTCTTAGCCCTGAATCATCTGATGCCAAGAAGAAAACCCTTGGCTCAGAGTTAAGAAGAAAGTTCCTTGATGCTATACCAGGACTAGAACCTCTAGTCGATGCAGTCAAGCAACGAGTACGTGGCACAGGTCGCGTTACTGGATTAGACGGCAGGCCAATCTTCTGTGATGCAGAATTCAAGTCATTGAACTTTTTACTGCAGAGCGCAGGAGCGATTTTAAGTAAACGTTGGTGTGTAATCTCACAAGATCTTCTAGATCAAGCAGGTTTTACCTATAACGTTGATTACACTAGATGCGCGTATGTGCATGATGAGCAGCAGTTCTCAGTTGTGCCTCAAGAGGCAGAACGAGTTGCTAAGCTTTTAGTAGATGCTGCTCCATTAGCAGGAGAATATTATGGCTTTAGAGTACCTATTACAGCTGCTTCATCTATAGGCAAATCATGGTCTGAGACTCATTAATTATGACTGATGAACAAGAGATTAAAGTACAAGGGATGATTGATAATGCAATACGCAAACACAACCGCAGCGCATCAATCATCTCCTTATGGCTTGGAATATTCTTCATGGCAGCATTTGTTGATGGATTATTACGCGCATTAGGGCTAATTGAACCATTCATGGGAATAGATATCTCACTAATGCATGATATTGTTGATAAACTACTAACAGAGATCCAGCCATATATACCTAACATGAATACAGGGAACCTTAATGCCTACACCAATTGAATTCTTAACAATATTATTAGCTGCTGTATGGATGTTTTATCTGCTTACAGGACCTCGGAATTAGCCACCTATCGGTGGCTTTATTACCACATGTATAACGTAATTCATTTACAATATACATACGTTCATCCAGCAACTGCTGGACGCAAGTAAGGCAACACCTGAAGGAACGGGAATATCCCCTAACTGGAGTATTCCAATGTCTCAAATTCAACTACAAGGGCTGCTGAAAGCCCGCCAAGATCTCAAGCGTGCTCGTCAAGAATTTGACCGCGCAAAGCTGCACTCAACAGCATATCGAGGTCTATCTTACGATGCTGAGCGTCAGCCTCAACAAACTCATGGCACATTCTCGTACCGTGGGCAATCCTACACTAAGTAGAATTAATAGGGCTTGCTAATTAAGCAGGCCCATTTTTCTATTTAGTACGCTAAGATAATAACAATGCGAACGAATAAATATACGTTTGCGCCTGCTCACTATATCTAAATTAAAATGATTTCTATTCTATCTAAAGCAACGCTTGGTGCTGTTGTCACCGCCGTTGCAGCATCACCAGCTGCTTTTGCTGGAGCCTATGTTAACGCTGAAAATAATGCAGGCTGGGCCGGAGATACGTACAACGGCGCTACTACCGAGCTTCACATTGGCTACAAAGGTTCCGTTGGTGAAAACGGTGCCTGGTATGCACAAGGGGGTCCAGCGATTATCAGCGTAAATGGCGAGGAGTTGGACACTGAAGTGTCCGGCAAAATCGGTGGCTCGTTCTCGCTCACAGAGAACGTCAGTCTCTATGGTGAAGTCTCCGCAATTACCAGCGATCAAGAGATCACCGAGGGGCTTAATGTTGGCACCAAGCTAGGCGCCACCTACAGCTTCTGATCAATTGAATAAAGTTTTAAGCCCTCCTAACGGAGGGTTTTTCTTTATTTACTTAAAATGATCAGTGACCCTCGAAAGCTGGAACTATTAATAGATTCATTAGATCAAGTCCTTTGGGCCTGCATCCATGACTATTTAGATTATCCAGAAGAAACTGTTAAAGAGTACAAAGCTCTATCGGAAGAGCTAAAGAGCATACTAGCTAAATCAAGTGCTACTATTTAAGCGAAAGGTTCGCCCTCGGGCTGTGTATAGTTCCTTTCGCATTCAGTCAATACCCTCTGTGCGCGAACACAGGGGGTTTTTTATTTATATGCGTCATTTATATAAACCGATGTATCCGGCTTAAGTTCTTTGCTGCGTTTAACCTTTGCACCTTCTTCTCTTAATCTCATATGTTGGGCAGCACGGCCCATCGTGAATCCACCACTGCCTGGTGTGCTGGTTTGAGTTCGCGGTTGTGTATTAGCTTGCCAGGCAATCGCAGCTTGTTGCGCTCGCACTCGTGCATTTGATTGAGCAGTTGCTTGTGGCCTATAACTTTCCCGATCAGCTCTGCTTAGTCGCCGCCGATCAACTGGCTTATTTCTAAGTTCCACTCGATTTATTTCTTGTTATATACCTATTCTATTGTACAAATCGCCCAGCTTTAGGTGCTGGTGCAGCGCGATAGATCACAACCCAATCAGAATCCTTATCAAGCAAATCGCTTGGCATCGATTCTGCTAGCACGTCAATAGCAGCTAACTGGTGTGGATCACCATTATATTCAGCGAATAGCTGGCGTAATTCAATGCTTTTCACAGCACACCAACAGTGGTCTGCAATTCGCGAACAGCTTTTGTTACCGGAACGACTGTGGTCATTACCTTCTGGAACATCGCTTTATCATTATCGTTTAGTGTTCGTTCTAGCTGCTCAACCTTAGCTTCTAATAATTTGATTTCAGAGGATCGTTTCTTTGTGGAATAGTCTGTGAATTTGATGCTTATGATAAAAGCAACAACAGGTCCAATTGCGTAATACAACATATATCTAATTTAGCTCTCTGTAGTCTAACTAAATTTAAGCGAAACTAAGACCATCTTCTTCTAAGTCATCATCTTCCCAACCAGGATCCATAATGTCTGTTGAGATTTCATTCTCCATTTCACCGTTTAACTCTAAGAGTTCGATGAATGTTTGCTCAGAAATGATCTCAGGTATTACTGATTCAGTCTCTTCTATTTTGAACATGATGCCGCTGGCGTGCAAAGTTGTTTGAACACCATTCTTAAGCTCCATCCTTGTCTTCAATAATCTCAGTGCTGTTTTCTCTAAAGCACTACGGCTCATCCTCGTTACTTCATATCGTGCCCTACTCAAAGCGAACCGTTGTTCTATTGTAAGTTCCGTCATTTATTACTTGCAATTAACATCAGTCTAGCTAGCTTATGATTCCTTTAGGAGATAATCTTCTGTTTCCGTTCGTCTACAAGCACAGTCAGTTTATCTAAGACCTCTGAATAGGCTTCAAAAATTCCACCGGCATCCTTTCGATAAAGGTCTTTATCTAAACTTTCATGTGTCTCTTGTGACCATAACCTCATATTGTCAGGACTTAATTCATCTACAAGTACTAATGTACCGTCTTTTATTGTATGGCCAAACTCTAATTTAAAATCTATTAAATGTAAACCGATACTATCGAAGATTGCTTTAAGCACGTAATTGATTTCATCTGCTCGCTTACGTAGCAGTCTTATCAAGATATCACTATGTCCTATATTTCTCATTCGATCCTCGGTCAGCAGCGGATCCCCAAGCACGTCGTCCTTTAGATAAAAATCGATCAGTGGATAACCCAGTCGCATGCCAGTTCGCATATGGGTCTGCTTAGCAAGCGAACCTGCAACGTAATTACGCACAACCACTTCAAGTGGGAGAATGTCGCAGAATTTGCAACGCAACTGATTCACGCCATCGGCTCTTAAAAAATGGGTTTTTATTCCACTGTCTTCTAGCAGAGCAAATAATATCGCTGAGATTTGTGAATTGATTAAACCTTTGCCTACTACGTAGTCATTCTTCTCACCGTTGCCAGCAGTGATCTTGTCTTGAAAATCAACCACTACCTCATATGTCTTATCAGTTTCATAAATTGATTTGACTTTTCCTTGATGTATTAAATTCATTTTGCTTATGCCCTTTGCAACATCCCACCATTTTCATCATCATCATCATCATCTGATGAATCGCTCAGTAGTGCTTCAATTATAAGCAACGCCAGCATTGGAATGAAGGGGAATATCAGTGCATATTGAAAATCAGGCATGATGCTCTTTATTGGCAACACAGGAGACACTTGTAAGTCGATCGAGCTTGGCTTCGATTCGTAGAACATGAGCATCAATTCGATCGAGGCACGATCCCAGCTCATCTCGGGTGATGCAGCTTCCCGCCACTCTCAGTTCAACTTGGTCAATCCTTTTGTCAAGCATGAGAATCCGGGTATGTAATCTGGTTGTTAGAACGCCAAGACCACTACAAATAGCAATTGTAACTGCTGCTACTGCTTCAATCATGACGTCCATTAATCCCTTCCTTATTGTATCTATTTAGGATTTATCAATTTTCTTGATCCACTTAAGCTTGTGCTCCATTTTCCAGATGCCATATTTGTCGCTCATCGATTTACGTTTGTGACCCACTAGTCGATCCAGCAGCGCATCTGGAATTTCCAGTGCTCTTAATGTGCTGTGAAAACGATGCCTGATTGAATGTGCGGCTTCTCCTTTTTCCAGATGTAATGAGCGATGAAATACATCACTCCAGTTCTTACCAGGATTATCCCTATATTGAGGCTCTAGATGCTGAGTCATATGATAGAAATCTGGATGAATCGGCACCTGCCGCTTTGAGCCTGGCTTAACTCGTCTGATTGAATTATTTTTAATATCAAAATATGGAATTGATGCACCAAAAACAATTTCATTTGGCAGTAGACCACACAACTCACCAACGCGCATACCGTGGTACCACAGGCCCAGAAAGATTGGATCCTTGTGATACTTAGCGTAGAAATCCCAGGGACGATGTTCGTAACGTTCCTCACAATCATCGGCTACGTAATTGAGATCACCTGAGGCTCCATGCCACCAATTGACGCCATCAATAATTTGCTTCTTGAGCGCAGTTGCCCAAATGCCTGAGAGCAGCGTCAGACGGCGGACCACAGTCGCTGCGCTACAGGGGCCAACAGGAGCCAGTTGAGAGCGCCAGTAAAGATTGACGAAGGTTGGATCCACCTCGCTAATCAAACAATTGCCAATCGGCTTGGCAGCTTTTAGCCAGCACTCGTAGGTTGAGTCCGTAATATTTTTGTACTCCCTTACAACTGGAAGCAATTCTGAGATTTTCATGTAGTGACCTTGCATTTGGGATATAAGCAACACCAATACATGTCTAACAAAAAACCCTACCAAATGTGGGATTTTGTGTTAGTAAACGGAGAGGGAGGGATTCGCTCTCTCAACATTTGGTGTTGTAAAGAAACCATACAACATCTAAGGCCATTTATCAATAAGCGTAACTTATTAGTTGACAAATAAGTTTTCCACAGGGCTAAACCCCTTGGTATGACAGTAAGTTTTACTACAATTTTTTGATCGAGAAACAGCTGCCGACAAGCCATGACAGCAAGCAGGGGATCCACCGAAAATCAGAAGAAAATCCGTTGGCGTAATCAGCGTCGTCCTGTGTCAAGCCTTACGTCATAGCCAGATCCAGGCTTAACAAGACCAAGTCTCTGCGATAAATTGCCAGCCATGCCTGCAAGATCTTGTACTAGTGGAGGCTGACCGAAAATACCTCCGTGCTCAAACTGTCCCTCACTTGTAACTTCATCAAAAATGGTTGGGTCTTCGAGTGTCTTTTTGCTGCGGGGTGACAAATAAGTTGTACCCGGTTGTCTAAAACCATTATTCTTATCAAAATCATATCGGTCTACAACAATTCCATCTTTTACTCGATACTGCCCAAGGGTATGGGTAGTGGCATTGTTAGTTCTTATGCCTTCAACATCGCTATATCCTGTAGCTTTGTAATTTTGAGGATCAAAAGATTCTCTGTTTACTTTAAGAAGTTTGTTAACCTTTTCTTGCTCTGCTGCCCTAACGTCCGCAGGGAATTTTGTCAAAGGCACTTGTGTTCCGGTAAGATATCTACCATACATTCCTACATCACCTGGAATAACACCTTCTTCCATAGCAGTATCAATAGCAGGAACAATTACTTCATCTCTGAGTTGACTGGCGCCATCTCTGAGTTGACTGGCGGCGTGTTCCATTCCATCAGAGATAGTACCACCTACATGCTTTAGATCATTGAGTCTATCAGTTGCAAAACGTTGGATATTATTCCACATTATTTATAAACGATGAACGTACTTCTATTCTATAAATAATATCGTCTAACCAATTACGGCTTGGCCTTAAGGAATTCCATTTCACAATGCATCTGATCTGAGAGATGACAAACCTGAGCACATGCACTGAGTATTAATCCTCGCTGATTTGCTGTCAGATTTTCAGCTTCCTCGGCATCCTCTGATAAGACACTGCTGATATCACCAAGTGCCATCAGGCATGCAGGCAATCCATGCTTCTCAACCAATGCACTCATGACATTGAGCAGCGGATTATCTCCTGTCTCAATTGCTTGCCAAAAAATTTTGCGCTCTTCAGCCTTCATAAGATATGTTCTATAGTTATATCTATTGTAGCTAGGAGTTAATATAAGCCTCAATCTTTGCAGCTTCTTCTGCAGTAAACCCTGCAGCCGCAACCTTCGCAATGAGATCTACTTTCTCAGCTGCAATAGCATCTTGGTGAGCCTTCTTTCGTGCTTCATAGCTTTCAAATGAGGCTTTAATAGTATTGACTTGTTCTTGTGTAGCCATGGTATTTATGTAGGTGTAACGGAATTAGATTCACTAAGTGCATATGAAACTGTGTTAGATACTTTCACATCAACTTGCAGAGCTGTGCCTTCAGGAAGATCCACATCAGGAGTTTCTCCTGTAGGGAACGTTGCAGGGAAACTGATTTTAGGTTGAGGACTAGTAGAAGTCATTTGAGTATAACCAGGATCAGTAGATGTTAGATCACTTACATCACCAGCGGAATCAAGCACGACATACAGTTCAACTTCAGGATCATCCTTCCTGTCTGTTGTAAAGGTTCCAGAATCCATTAAGACTTCTCCATCGATCTCAATTGCATATAAACCGTAGGCAAATTGGTTTGTAGCAGTTCCTCCATAATTTCCAGCTTCAACGCTTATCAAAGAGCTGGTTATATTTGATGATATATCTACCCAACCAAAAGTGTCGCTGATTGTAAAAGTACCCTGATCTGTCGTATATTTAACTTGTCTCGTCGCGGTAGCATCTGTATTAGTGTCTACATAAAGACGCGCACTCGTGCAAGCAAAAGGAGTGTTAAATGTATATGTCCACTGTGAAGGATTTGTCTCAGCTATACCCTGGGGACCATTAGCAGTCTGCGTATTGAATAATCTACCTTTGTACTCTGTACCCCCATTGCTGGTGCCTCCCCAGGTTCCAAGAGTAGACCATACAGAAGTCTGGTTACCATAATTAGTTCCGACTATTGTCATTTTCTTATTTGGTATATCTATAGCCAATATCTCTCCTTTGAATGTACTCTCAACATCGAGTTCATATAAGTAAGCTGTATCACCAATACCAAATTTAGACAAATTAGTATCCGTAAAGAAGGTTACCTCAGTATTGGCATTAACAATAGTGCAGTCAGTTACTGTACCAGTGACTGGTTGAATTCGACGTCCACGAGCCTGGTCATTTACAATCTTCTTACCAGTAATCCATGTACCTTCTGTTCCAGATAATTTCATTTCATTGTTAGCTGAATCTATCTCGGTTATGTTCCCAGTAACTAGTGGAGAATCTTCCATATAAACGTCATCACCTGGATCGAAATAATTGTAATCTGTACTATCAGCTGTTGTCATTGTTGTAGGTTTAAATAGATTAGCTGGTAGATAACTCGTGCTATTAGAAAATGGTATATAAGCAGCAGGGTTGATGAAGGCATTACCTTGCATCTTCCTTGCATCACTGACAATTGAAGAAGTAGAGACCCATTCATAATTATTATTTTCATCTATAATCCATACACCCAATTTGTGCATTAAGTAAAATTTATCTCCATAAGTTTGCATAGTTACACTAAAGCCAGTTTGCCAGTTTTGTGCTGTACCCACTTCACCATTGGTTGCAGCAAGTAAATCACTAGTGCTAAAAGTACAAGCACCTGTAGAGCCACTACTGCTACAGGCATGGTAGTACCAAACCGGAGTATACGAGCTGGTACTATTATCGGAGTAGAGAACCACTCCATTATTATTAATACGGTAATAACCAACATGAAAAGCCGTATTAACAGTGTTTTTATTTGTTCCTCCGCTCCACGAATACCAATAGAATAATTTATCAATTTCTACATAAGCATATTGTTGCTTACTTATACAATATTCGCAATTCTCAGAAGCGTATACCATAGGCTTGCCCTTTTGAGTGGAGGGAGTAATACTCTGGAACGAGCCCGGTACACCATCGAAAGTTGCCTGGCCGACAGTAGACCCACCGGTTTGGGACATGGCACTTAGCCAAGCTCTGCCAGAAGCCCAATCTCTTCGCCGAATGTAAACGCTTTTTGTCCAATCGCGATCACCGCCTCCGCCACTTTGACTATAAATAATAGTCCAAGTGGCTCCATCATCAGTTGATTTAAAATATCTTGTCCAATAACCATGCTCCTCCCCGTAGAAGGATGTAATCATCGAATGATTGGAAAAAGAATATGGACCATAATATCCATAATCACGCACATTTTCTCCGTTCAAACTGCCTACGTCACATGTGCCTCTATGGGTCCATGGATCAGTAGGACTACTTTGCAACTTACGGTAAATCTCTGCATTCCTTCCGTTCATAGATGCATAATACCACCATTTAACATTGCTGCTATCTATATGTTCAAACACCCTAAATGGTCCAGGACTTTGATCACTAGGCCATATATTCTGATCAGCCTCTATTGGATAATTATAATTGGCACTCTCAACAATTGAATTGATGTCAGTGGTCTCTCCAACTTTAGTAAATTCTCCAGTGACTTTAGGTTTAATTAATTTATCTGATATGGGAACACCCTCTGGTGACATAACTAATGTCACTGTAAAGTCTTCATTAGTAAATCTATCGCCAGATGTATCATCCTCTGTAAGGGTCGCTGATGTTATTCCAGGAGCTTTTTCAAAGCTGGCTTTGTAATCAGCGCCAGTAATTTTATAAGAAGTTCCAGCACGTGATACTAAAAGTAGATCGGTGTCTTCTATCTCAGCCATGTTTTCCTTTAATTCGTAGTATGAGGTGCCGCCGCGTGTAACAAGAAGACGGTCTGTATCAACAGGTGTAGACATTTATTTATGGCAAAGCGGGTAAAGAAACAAGATCGAAGTCACCAGTGAAGCTACTGGCTGTTATTCCAGTAGTTGTGACATTTCCATTACCACAGACATCTTGCAGGCTCCAGGCCGATAGACCTGTTAAGCCACTACCATCACCAACAAAAGCATTTGCTGTGATTGTATTTGTGGTCACACTTCCGTTGTCAGTAACTTGCTGCAGCGAGGTTGGCAGTCCTGATAAAGCACTACCATCACCAACAAAAGCAGTTGCTGTGATTGTATTTGTGGTCACACTTCCGTTGTCAGTAACTTCTTGCAATGTTGTCGGAAGTCCTGTCAAGGAACTACCGTCTCCAGTGAAAGTCGTTGCAGCTACATCACCAGTAACAACGATATCATTAGTCGTAGTATTACCAGTATCTGTAACTGTTTGAAGAGTTGTTTCTTCAACAGATACTCTAACAATATTGTTAGCACTATCTTTAATGAACAACGCAGGGTCTGTTGTATTGTAGTTAACAGCTAGCTCGCCATACTCCATCTGAGAATCAGTTGGTGGCTTTGCTATACCATTATTTAAAACACTTGAGCGTTTTAATTGCAGTTTCAATTGTTATTCTCCGTTGCTAAAAAGCAATACCAGTGATTAAAAAACCCTTGATAATATTGTAGCGCTAAATCTAATTAGTATGTACCACAATCAATTGAAGCAGCAATTGAAGCAGCGCTCAGAGCGCCAGAAAAATCAGCTGAACCATCTGCTGCCAGAGTTGTATTTCCATTGATTGTAATAGTGTTAGTTGTTGAACTACCATTATCGGTAACTTCCTGAAGAGACCAAGCAGCAAGACCTGTTAGACCACTACCATCACCAACAAAAGCAGTTGCTGTGATTGTATTTGTTGCTGTGATTGCATTTGTAGTTGAACTTCCATTGTCAGTAACTTGCTGAAGAGACCAAGCAGCAAGACCTGTTAGACCACTACCATCACCAATAAATGACACTGCATTCACTGAACCGTCAGCTTTAATCGTGACTTTATCAACTCCTTGCTGCTGTGCCAGATAGCAAACATCAGTACCGTTCGCTCTATTAACTGTAGTAATTCCATTATTGGCAATTGCGGCGCTGTCATTTACACCGATTGTGGTGGCACCTACGATAAGATTGCCATTGCTGTAGTAGGAATCACCAGCAGCAGAGATTTTGTTAACAGCATTGATAGTTAGATCACCTGCAAAGGTTCCAGTACTTGATGCTTGGAACGTACTGCCAACTACCAAATTATCTGCAGCCTGTAGATTCTCTTGATATCCCAGTGGATTTAATACTGTAATAGTGCGGTTAGCCATTTTAAATTACCGTTGGATTTTGAATTTCGACAGCCATTTTGCCTATCTCAGTAGCTAGTCCGCACTGAATTACCACATACCCAGGAGTTGTTGTATCTGGTGTCTTAGTCCAATTGCCTGCATTAGTAGCACTTAGGTAGTACCAAGTATTGACACTCAGATTAGTTTCATTGTCCACGCAGTTAGCAACGGAATATATGGGTGTAGAAAAGTTCCGAGTGTATTCCAAAACTTCACCGGCATATTTAGTATCTAATGCCATACCAACAACTTTTGATGTTGCAGTTGATGTGGCAATAGCTGGCTTTATTGTGCCCGTTGCTGTGACGTAAACCAACTGACCTTCCAGGATTTGAAGGCTGCTTACATCAACATTGCCAGATCCACTTACATTACTGACAGGTTGTGCTCCACCTCCTGGTACAAAGCAGTCAGGAATTGATAGTCGCCACACTCCAAGGCCAGCTTCATTATTAGCTGCTCCTCCTGAAACTGGCGGGTTGAGGTAAACGTAAGATCTACCAAAGCGTGTCTTTGTATCTCCAACAACAGGCATCTTTTACTTTATATACTTCTTTTTCTATTTTAGCTTTTCTATCAGAAGCTAAATCCAGTGTCAATAGGAAACGGTCCAGCACCTGTTGATGAGTCCATACCTTCTAATGTTCTATCAACATTGCCCACATCAGGCAGTCCTCCACCTAAGCCGGGCAAACTGCCAGCGATCAGACCTGGCAATAAATTTGTTACTTCCTGCATTGCCTTCTCTTTAGCGGCTTCGATAAGAGCATCTTTCTGCGTGAATAGATAAATACCGCCTCCAACTACTAACGCTGATACAGTGAATGATGTCAATGCTAATACATTAATTATCTTTTGCATGATTATAAGTAATAACTTACTGTTTATATTTTACTCGATTAGATACCAGCCAATGCTGTAAGTAATCCACTCTTAAGTGTTGCGTAGTCAGTGGAACTATTTATTGCAGTACGCATTGCTTCAAAAGCAGTTTGATAGGTTGTTAATCTAGTTCCTACTTGTACTGGGTTGTTGATTACTACACCATTTGCGTCGTTAGTACTGAACGTGCCAAGTGTGAGTTCCGTTGCTGCGACACCGTTCTTGTTAACTGAGCAGACCTTTCCATTTGTACCGTGGGTCCAGCAGAAGTCTTCATTCTCCTCGAACCCCCAATTGTATTCCCAAAGATCAGATGTGAGACCAAAAGTAGCATAGTTATTAGCAGCAAGATTATCGTTCGTCTTGAATTTGAAAGCGTTGTTCCCATACCAATTCTCTCCTGTAAAATCAAGTGTTGTCTTTGATAAATCTGTTTTAGTAACAGCTACACTGTCGGTAATTGTTGTCGTACTTAAATCAATTGCATTAATAGCAGAAGTGATTTCACTATCTACATATGTAATGTCAGCCTTGCCTGTGACATCAGGGATGGCAGCTGTTACTGTTGCAATTTCAGATGTCAAAGTGGTTGCTAAGGCACGGGTATCTATATCTGTTTGTAGTGTTGTGACTTCACTATTAACAGAACTAGTTAGTGCATAAGGAGCAGGATCAAAAGTCTTTGCATCTACCACTGCGATCGCAGCATTGATCGCGAGTACATCAGCATCATGATCTACCTCTGTTTCAAACGGACTAAGATCTACTGCTGGTTCATTTTCAAGCGTAGTAACCCTAGTAGTTAAAGCACTTATCAGTCCTGTTGTAGTTGAGAGATTACTAGAATCTGTGCTCAGCAGTGAAGTGATGTCTGCATTTGTTGAGGCAATCTCACTATTTAGATTAGTTGTCAGAGTACTGACGCTTGCATTAAGTGCATCTATTTGTGCTTGAGCATCAATAGACAAACATGGCAACCACGAACCTCCATTCTCAGATCCATGCCACACCTTCAAATCATCTGTGATGTTGTCAAACCACAGGTCACCTTCAATTACATCAACTGCTGGTGCGTTATCAGAGGACGTGAGTTTGGCGTTAGGCCTCATATCGAGAATTGCCGAATCCAACGCTTCTAGAGCGTTAACGTCCCAGTTATTTAACTGTGACTGATTTGCAATGCCAGCAGGGTCAGGCAACAAGGTGTCGACCCTAAGGCCATTGAGTTCTGTAGTTGTTGAGGTGTCTATGCCCAGGCCATTGATGTCCCAACTGCTGCCTTGTACTGTGCCAAGCAGTGACCAGCTTGTTCCAGTCCAGATATATAGAGAGTCATTGCTGGTATTCCACCACTGTGCGCCGATGACTTCACGATCATCAGGAGAGGTTTCGCTAACAGCAGTTAAACCGTCAGCACCATTGGCTTGATAAAAACCATCGTCACACCAGACCATTAGGCGGCCTTGACGTGTGTCATACCAAAACTCGCCATCTTTGGGTATGAACTGCCACTCACCACCTGTCACTTCACCTGTATTGGGATCAGTGAATACTTTCCAGCCTTGTGGATACTCATCAACTCTGGCCGTACCCCAGTCTCTTAAATCCATTACGGCTTTAATGATGCCTGCAAAATTATGCGGATACAGGCGTGCTTCAGTATCGTTAGCTACTCGGACATCATTAAATGCACCAATGATGCCAGCAAAGCTTTCACCATAAGTAACTCCAGGCGTAACAGGCATATCTACTGATTGTCAACTTTATATCTATTCTATCTTTAATTAGTATTGGGCATTAAGTACAACGTAGGCCGTCTCTACATCATCGAGATTTAAACCTTGAGCTAATGAGTAGACCAGCTCAACTGACGTTAGTCCACCTCGCCTGAGTGAAGCGTTGAACTCAGCGGTTGTATCTCCTATATCTTTTTTCAACTTCTCTTCAAACTTGATACGGCTATCAGCCGTTGGATATTTGTTTGGCTCTTTTGGCTTTAATTTCTCTGCAAACATAGCAGCAATGGTATGTTTACACATTTTAAATTTAATCTTATCAGAACGACTTTCCCAGCTATTGACGATACCAGCAGCTACGTTGATCCCTAATGCATCAAAGTCACTTTTACTCATCACACTTGGCAGGGGATAACGCGCTTGTCTGTTTGCTGGTCTACCATCTTCTTTTGAACTCTCTGGCATCCTTATCGTTGATTGACTGTAGTCAGCGCAACTGCAGCAGAATGTATCTGCTGGTTTTAGTTGATTGCCACTTGTGAACACTTCATCCATCCACGGATCTACATCTGTATCCAGTCGTTGCCATTGAGCTGATCCTGGAGAGCCAAGGTCATGGTAGTAGATACCGTTGTAACTATCGACTGATGTTTTAGTAAAGCTTGTATCTGAAAATACTAGATAGCCATTAGTTATATTGCTGTAGAGCGTTAGCTCACTATCGAATGGAATTGAGGTTATCTCTAGGTTACTTCCGACTACAAGCACGGAATTAATCATAAATGGCATCACCGTAAATGATACTTCACTTACTTCACTCTCAACTAGTTCAGCTGTCAAATATGATTTACCAAAGAAGCGCTGATATATATCCTTTGAATATAAATACCGACCACTCAGCTGATAATCCGCATTGGCTGTGCTGTAGAGCTTAGGTAAATTTGCTATATCGTAAAGCGATGGTGGCAAGCCAGTGCTATCTAGAATCTCAAATTCCTGGGTGCTCGCTTGCTCATTTGCTTCTACGACAAAGTATTGATCATAATCTTCAAAACTTTCGTTAGTTAGAGCCTGTTCAACATAGAAGTTTTTGACATAACCAATTTCACCAACTAGGGCCTGCACATCACCGTTGTGCTGCTGTAGATAATCAGTTGCCAGTACTTCTGCTAATGGCACCGTCACTTTGACCGATGTCTGATTTCGACCGGCAGCGCCGGTATAGGACTTTCCTACATAGACACCTGGATGCTTGTCTTGGCTCAGGACATACGTCAGAGTTGCTTCACTTTCTCCATCTGTGATCCGTTCATAGAGCATCTTGCGTAGTCCATTACTAGCTCCTGTGACATGGGTCCAAACCTCACCTTTTGCTTTATTGTCCGCATATAGCGTTGGATCATTCTCAACTGTTGTAACCACCCCCAGATTTGGTGGGTCAATGTTTTGGCGCTTGACCACGTAGTGATTTCGCGTATCAGAATTCTTAGTAGCAAATCGCCAGCCAATAAATTCCAGATCCATTTCATATGGAGTGCCTTGATATAAAACGCTCTCTAACTTCTGCGGTACTGGGTAACCGTCTTGATCCACAACTTGCTTGCCGTGCAGGTCTGTTGCATATATCTGCTCAAATGCACCGTGATAAAAATATTCCAGGCCACGACGCCATCTAGCCCAGTCGCTATCGAGATCCCATTTTTCAATCACACTGCGATGGACAGACGAGCCATAACCTCGGTAACTCGGGTAAAGGCCTACAGCGCCAGAACTTTTACCAAGATCTGTACGTTTACTAATCCCATTGAATGCCTTCGATTTACCAAAGCCGTTCTGTTTTCTCGGCATTAGTACCAGCCGCCTTGGACCCCCAGAATTGGACCATCAGTAACGGTGCTCGCGCTTTGACGTGCTGCCCAAAGTGCTTTGCCTTTAGGTATATAGAGAGCTTTCAGTGTTGCGTCTGCTCCAACATGAGCAGTAGGAGCAAGCACACCGGGCATATCTGACCAGCTTGTTACATCAGCAATAGTCGTTGCGCTTTTGAACTGACCAATCAAAATCCCTTCTGTTGGTCGGAGATAATCAGTAGCTGTACTTAGATAAAGGTTGATCGTATGTTCAGTTGTACTACGAGCAATTGAATAGATAGATTCCAGTACAGCACCATCACTATCTACGGCATTAACAACTAACTGAGCAGTGTTAGTACCGGCGATATCAAGCGTTGATGTGATTGATGAATCCAAGCTATATACTTCGTGCAGTACGTGATCGACTAGAAGCGGTTGCTTATTTGAAGCGGTAGAGGCCATTATCGTTTACCTGTTTTAGTGTTCATTCCAGATTTGGATTTGCCACCAACTGCATCTTCTGCACTGGGCCAACCCCTTACATCTAGTGTATTCAATGTCTGCATTGGGATAGGAGGATTCATCGGAGGCTGTCCAATCATGCCCATTGGTGAAACAACACCGCCCCTATCTTGTGCTTCCTTGCCTAAGCGGAACGCCTCAAGCATGTCGGCTTCCTTGTTGCTTGGCTGCTTTTGTCCGCCATACGGCACACCACCATTGAGGCGCTGCCCAAAGGCCAGACCTTGCGGCAGGCCTGACGGTTGATTGGGATATACACCACCTAGCTGTGGAGGTGCTTTATAACCAACGTCACCATTAACATTTAGATTCACCCCACTAATTGAACTGAACTGATGTCCGACATCGGTGTTCATCGGATTGTTATTCGATGGTCCACCTGGAACCGCTGACATTGACTTTGCGACTTGAAACCTTTGTGGATCAAGCAGCTTGGCATTATCTTTTGATGAATTCTGTTTAGGCATTGTTTTTAACGAATTGTTTGTGCACGGTTGTTCAGACCAGGAAAGCCTTGACCAGCCTCGGCATACATCTTCAAACGTTCACCTAAAGCTTTTGTTTGGAAGTCGGCTGGATCCCTCTGCGGAGAATTTGTAGCCGATGTCTGTGCGTCAGCATCACCTGTCTGATTAAGCACGTCTTCTGGTGCAACATTGCCAGGCTGATCACCTTGAGCGAAATTACTGTTTGGCCCTTCTGTTGCCTGTTGGGGCATTTCAGTTACAGCACCATAAAAAGAACGAGAATCTTTAACATCTTGCCCTGCACTAATACCACTAATATATGGATTACCATCAGCTTGAGCGGAGGCCGCACGTCGCTTCTGTTGATAATCACTTTCGGCACTATTCATAGTGATTTTTTGAGTGCCCGTTTGTACAGGTAGCATGGTATTTTAATAGTTATTCCTACAACTATTCTACACTTATATCTAAAAACCTATACACTTAAGTCTCCGAACAATTCGAGTAGCTTGGGATTTGTTCCTGCCATCTGTTGTTTCTCTGGTCTGCTGTCAATACTAGAATTATCTTTTTCATGTTTCTGATACCACTCAATATAGTCTCGGGCAGTTCCTTTACCATCCCACTTCCCACCTAATTGATCCGAATAAACAGCATTATTTAATATAGTTCTATCTCGTACATATCCATATGGATTATTTGGATCTACTTGTTTAGGTTTACCACCACCAAAGAAATTAAGAAAAGCGGTTTCCTCATGTGGTCTATGTATATCTGGACTATCTTGCCTTGCAACTAATGGCGTTAGACCAGGATCTGAACCTGGGTTGTAATTAGGAATACGCGTAATAGTTGGAGGACCGCTAAAGTCATCCATGCCTGGACGTAATTCCATAGTGCGATATGACATGATCTATCTCCAAGTAGCTGCTAATACCATTTTACAAGCGGTGCTCGTATCAGCAGGGCCAGGTACTGCCATAATGAATTCAGAACCTGAACGCTCAAACGCATAACGTCTTACATCTGGTCTTCGATAATTAGGAACATATAAAGTCTCGGCTAATCGGTCACACTCTCTTAAATAGATCTCTCGGAAATACTCATCACCTTTAAGCGGATCTGATGTATTGATTGTCCGTTGAACATCACCAGAGATGATCTCTTGCCTAGAGGGATTCAATACTCTGCTACCACCTGGATCAAAGTAATCATCTGGGATTGCAGCACTTGCTTTCCAGGCAATATCACATCGACTGATGTGATAAACGATCTCCTCATACCAGAGGTCATCTGGCACCAATGCCATTGCTTCTTCTACTCGTGCTCTATCACCAGCAGGGATCTGAGCACCGGCATTGAAACCTAGATGGAATCTGACTTTACTCTTTAGATAATCATTTAATTCCATTACTTACCCCTAGCGGCTATAAGTCTGAGCAAGCATGTTTTCCAGTGCATACTTATCAACATCAGTCATTGTGCCCATCTGTAGTTTCGCTAGTAAGCGACCTGCATCTGATGTATCAGTCATCATTGCGCGTGTGCCTGCACCGAGTCCGCCGCCAAGGATCATGCCTACAAGGCCACCAGCCATTCGCCCCTTAATGCCACCACCTAGAGCCAAGCCGCTAAGTGCGCCAACACCTGCACCAGCTGTTGCTGATTGAGCCAGGGTGGGGCGAGCTTGTGCCTCTTCCTGTGCACGGGCTAATAAGACTTGTTCTAATGTACCCATTACTCAATATCTTTAATTACTACTACTAGTTTAACAATCAAGCGATAAAGATTAAATCATCTTCTATTAACTGATCCCAGTTCACACGAGGAATGTTCTCAAGTTGCTTGAGATTAGCGAAACGCTCACCACTTAATGACATCCGCAGCTCAACAATGCGCTTGGCAGTTGCATATCCAACGCCTGGCAGACGCTTTTGAATCTGCTCAGCACCAGCAGCATTGAGGTTCAATCTTGTATCTTCAATAGGAACTACAGTTTCTGGTGGTAACTCCTCTGGTTCTACTTGAATCTGAGGAGCATCTTCAACCTTACCTCTTTCTCTTTTCTCTGCATCATATGGGACTAACTGAGATAGATTTACGTAGTTGATATTTCCTGCAGAATTACGCACCATTGCATATTCTTTGTCCTGCTTATTGATAAATTCAACTAGCTGTCCAGTCTTTGTGTCCTGAAATAAATTACTGTTCATTAGTTTTATAAGCTCTCTTCCTTATTATAGTCACAAAAAAAGGCACCCAAGAGGGTACCTTTTGATGACCATTTAAGTGTTATCAGGTGCCTTGACCTGCTTCTACTTTAAAGGGTAGTGATACGTCGTCAGCACCAGGAGCAGATGAATCCATGAAGAAATCAATCTCCACAATGATTGCTGCCTGATCATCAGCGTTAACGATGGTTAGTCCGTCGTTAGCAACTGCTGTGACAGTGGTGTCAGAGGCAAGACGCGTGATAACAGCGCTTCCAGCAGCATCGGTCAAACCAGCGAAGGGTGTAACCGAACCATTAGCAGCGAAAGTACCATCAGCAGCAGAGGTCAATACAGCGCCGCCGGTAATGCCGGTAGCGGTGATTGTCTTTGCATTGCCTGAAGTCAAGTTGACAACATTAACTGCGGAACGATAAATACCAGCACCCGTTGGAATAACGAAGGGCTTATCGGTACGAGCTTTGTCATCAGCACGAAGATCTGGAGAGAGAATCTGCAGATCATAAGTTGCGCCAGCTGCGGCGCTAGCGTTAAGCGAAGCTACACCAATGTAGCTATAGAACTCAACACCTGGAATTGAAACCACACCCTGACCGCGATATGCGTTCAGTTGTGCAACAAAGTTACCGGGAAAAATAATAGACATGATTAGTTAGCTCCTTAATATACGAAAGAGTAACCAACCGTGATGAAGTCCTTGTTCAGGATTTCAAAACCGGCGAAAAGTGACCAGATCATAATGATGAAGCGGCTAAAGTCGTCATTATTGTTTAAGAGTATCTGGGCATTATTCCCACCAATACCTACACCTACTGCCTGTGGACCGAAGAATACGAGCTGTGATGCTGCATAGTCTGCAGCAGATGCTGATTCGTCAGTAATCACGCAGTTATATGATGTCTCGGGTAGGTTTGTGCTCTCGAACCAGCGCACTCCCTCGAACAAAAATCCGGTAGGCATCACTGGCTGTCCAGCCACGAATCCGGCTTGTCCATATGCAGGACCCATGCCCTGGTAGAAGTTAGCCGAAGGAGCCAAGTTAGGCTGCATCGGATCTACCATTCCAGAACCGGGGTATCTTGCGATTTCTCTAAAATCACTATTTTGGCGCAAGTGCATCATTGCGGTTGGATCCACAATACACCTGTAATAACCATCACTAAATGTAGGCGTGTTACGCTTACGGAGGTCTTTTACTACCTCTAGTAGGTCAGTTTTTACGTCAAATTTGGCTGACTCTGAAGCGGCGTAAGTTACACCTAGAGTTCCACCAGTAGCGCCTTTAGTCTTACCACCTGGAAGGTAGTAACCACCTTTATCTTTGTCAGCTTGGCCATTAGCCTCAGCTTTCAATAGTTCATTTGCGAAGACGCGATCCATTATGTTATCCCGAAAGCTCTTTATCTCTCGGTTCAATACCTTTACCATCGGTATTGTTCAGACTATATCTTCATCTCTGTTGAGATGCTGGGCACTCGTGGATCCGTTACTCAGTTTCCTGTCGGGATCTAGTCGTTGAACCTTCCAGCTTGTATGCTGGCTTGGCTGCTGATTCCCCTTAAATAATGGAGGGGTTCCAGTCAATTCACCCAGTTATTGCCCATTACTCACGCAATGGCGGCGCAATCTGTTTTACGCCAACGTCTGTAATCATCAAGCAGGGTTAGTGCAATTGTGTTATCCCGAAAGCTCTTTATCCTTCGGTTCAACATCTTTTCCATTGATGTTGTTCAGACTATATCTTCATCCCTGAGGGATGTAGGGCACTCGTGGGAGATTTACTGAGTTTCCTCTCGTCTCCTAGTCGTTGAACCTTCCAGTCTTTAGAACTGGCTTGGCTGCTGATTCCCCATTTAGTTGGAGGGGTTCCAGCAATTCACCCTATTATCGCTCGTCGCTTACGCAACGGCGGGCCTACTATTTAAGCCAATGCTTTGATGAAATACATTCAAATTACCTGTATCAAGCAGCAGACGTTGTGCTGTGATCAGTGTTTCACGCGCAACCTTGAATGTAGAAGGTTGAGCGGTATCGCGAGTATCAGCTGGTCCTGTGTATTCACGCAATGTAACTAGAACCTTGTCCTTGACAATGTTCCGTGCACTTGCGGTACCTAGGGTTTGATCAGCTGTACGTTCGCGGGACTCCTTAGTGCCGGGCTTGCCCCAGAAACGGTAACGGTCGAGTTGAACCGTTTGTCCGGGTTGCTTGCTACAAGTGTGTTATCCCAGAAGCTCTTTATCTCCTAGTTCAATACCTTTACCATTGGTATTGTTCAGACTATATCATCACCTTAATTATGAGATTAAGGGCTGGGCGCTCGTGGATCCGTTACTCAGTTTCCTGTCGGGATCTAGTCGTTGAACCTTCCGAATTGTAATTCGGCTTGGCTGCTGATTGGCCTATAAATTGGAGGCTTTCCAGCAATTCACCCAGTTACGACTCATGCATTTAAGTCGTGTACCACCACCGGCTCCACTGCCATCTCAATGATGTAAGCAGGGTGGGGGCGGTACAGTTCAGCACCAAGGAGTTTTGGAAAGTCATTATCAATCCACATTATGCGGAGACTCCAAAACGAATTGTTTACTTATGAGCTTCGACTAGCTCACATATATAAATAATAGTATGTATTATTGAGGTATAGCTTACGAACACCGAAATACAGGTATTCAATAATGTTAGAGCAAAAGTTTATTGATGTGAACGAATGGGTTCCTGTACATACACTTGCTGGATTTGAGTGCTGTATTGAATACTATGTCAATGACAAAGGTCAAATTAAAAGCACTAAAGGTAACGATGAACGTATCTTGAAGCAGCATAAAAATGCACGCGGCTATGACACCGTTAAACTTCAGCAACGCATAGGACGCAAGCAGGAGTTAACTGTATACGTACATAAACTTGTTGCCTTTGCTTTCCTTCCTGCACCACCTACTCCATATGGGCGAAGGAAGGGTTGCTCTATCATTCAGCATATTAATAACGATAAAGATGATAATTCAGCTAACAACCTTACTTGGAGACAATCATGAAAATGCTAACTGAAGAAACGAAACAAGTAATTGTTGATACTAACTTAAAGCACATCCAAGAATGTCTCAATGCAACAGTTACTACAATGAGCTGCCTTGATCACACCGGCAGAACCTTTAAACGAATTGTTATTGAGTGGGACGTAGAAGATTGATCCATTAATAGTGATTGGTTAGGCTTTTAATAACTAGTTAAAATAAAGAGGACCTAACTACAGATAGAATGTCCAACATCCTTACATTAAAAGGCGTTAAGGATGTTACTGAGCAGATTGGTACAAGGATTTGGCGTGAACAACCTTCTAAAGGTGATACGTTTCCCATTCTTAAATGGTGGGACATCAAAGGAAATGCTGAATATGTACCCTGTGTAAAGATCCATCTGGAGAGAGTAAGGGGTGACCTTGACTTAGTAATACCAGCTTCATCTGACATTCTCCTACGTGTTTTCTACGATGGAGAAGATGCGCTTAACTTTACCAAGCATCGTGGCTTCTCACGTATCGGTTTAATCAGATGCGGAGATCCTAGGGTTATTGGACAATGGTTATTCCCTAAGCACAAAAGTGCTGATATCCTCCAACAAATCTACGACCCAGAAGGTCTACCAACTCAAGGAATACGAATATTCTTTGAATACTTCATCAAACAAAGAGATGACTTTAACTTACCTGAACTTATCCTAGATGCTGGATTTATTTCAGATACTCCAGAAGATATCCATGACTTAAATAAGGGCAACGCATCATTTGATCTCAACCTCACGCACTAAATAGAATGGCTGATACTCTACAACTTCGGGGTGGTACCGAATTTGAAACTAATAACTTTACTGGTGCTGAACGAGAAGTTACCGTAGATACTACTAATTGGAACCTACGTGTTCATGATGGTTCAACAGCAGGTGGCCATGCATTAATGAAGAAGATTGACTATGAGAATGGATATGCCGTGCTCATGGCTGCTAAAGCTAGTAATGCAGATCCTCAGTTACACGGTACTGTCTTGATAAATGGTCTTATCTTTCCAGGAAATGACGGAACAGCAGGGCAAGCAATTATTACTGATGGCGTTGGTAATCTGAGTTTTGGTAATGTTGCCAGTGGTGGTGGTGGTGGCAGCACCATGGAGATTATCGCCCCATTTGCTCATGCATTTATTAAAAACAATAATCCCGGTACAGGTACAGGTATTAGTTGGGGTCCTTATGACACGAACACAGGTGCTACTACTTTTACGTTTAATGAGCCTCAGCCTGATACTGATTACACAGTTGTTACTGACAGAGAGCATTATGACTCACACATGATATTGATAAATTCTAAAACTGTTACCGGATTTAACGCAACATGGGTTGGCAATGATGGAGGATCTCCCTTATCTCCTGATATGTTCCCTGGCGCTTTACTTTGTTATGCCTCAGATCCTACTGTCTCCGTTTACGGAGATGGTGGAGGAGGTGGAGGAGGTGCAGGTGATGCATCTGGCTTCCTTTGGAACGCTAACCTCATTCCACAATTCACTGATACGTATGACTTAGGTGATCCTAATCACACTATTCGCCAACTATACATTCAAAATGATGCTATTCATTTTGAGAGCGGTACCGTCTTTGGAGTAGCGAATGGAAATTTATCATACAATGGTACTGAGCTTACGGCTACTTTTGCACAGCTGAATTCACTCAACGCTAGAGTTAACGCTCTGGAAAATACTTCATTCCTCATATTTGAATAAAAAATGGCTTCCTCTAAACTTTCTGCACTTTCAGCAGTAACTTCAACGGATGACGCTAGTCTTATTCTAGTAGCTGATACTACCGATAGTGGTAGTACGTTTGATAGTAAGAAAATTACTAAAGCTAATCTTCTATCTGGCCAAGCTACAGAAACCTACGTCACTACACAGATTAATGCTCTAATTGATAGCGCTCCTGGTGCTCTCAATACACTAAATGAACTTGCCGCCGCTATTGGTGATGATGCTAATTACTCAACAACGGTTACTAACCTAGTTGCTGCTAATGAAGTTCATATTGATAACTTTGCTACCCTCTCTGGTGTTGCCAAAGATACAACCACCCTAGGTGACTTTACTGGATCAACGATTTCATCAAGCAGCGATCTTAAAGCTGCACTCCAGGCACTAGAGACTTCCTTGGAACTTAAGGCTGCAGCTAGTGCACTAACAGCTCACCTTAATACCTCAGCTCTTAAGTTCACCGATATTGCTGACTTAGTGACCCTGACTGGTATTGCTGAAAATACCGACAATCTTGGCAACTTCACAGGTTCAACAATCAGTGACTCAGTCACTATCAAATCAGCACTTCAAGCACTAGAGACTGCTGTTGAAGCAGCAGAAGCTGGTTCAGCTACAGCAGATCAACTAAAAACAGTTACCGCTACTGCTGATGCTACTCATTATCTCACTTTTGTAACTGATGATAATGCCAGTTCAACTGTTGAAACTTTCTACACCGATGCTGGTGTTGCTTATAACCCAGATTCAAACCTGCTCACAGTTGGTGAAGTTTCAGTAACTACCCTAGATATTGGTGGAGTTGACGTTACCTCAACCGCTGCTGAACTCAACATCCTTGATGGTGTGACCGCTACAGCTACTGAACTCAATCATGTCAGTGGTGTGACATCTGCTATTCAAACGCAGGTTGACCTTAAGTCTCCTCTTGCTTCTCCTACTTTCACTGGAACACTTGCAGCACCAACTATCAATGCAAGCACAGCTTTGCAAATTGGTGGAGTAGCTGTTACCAGTACAGCTGCTGAGCTAAATCTCCTTGATGGAGCTACAGCATCGACCACTGAATTCAACCATGTCACTGGTGTTACTTCTGCTATTCAGACGCAGCTTGATGCTAAATGTGCCACTGGAGCTAATGTCAATACTCTGGTTGCAAACACAGCCGCTGTTGCAGCACCAGCTACTTACTACTTCCTGGTAGTTGACCAGTCTGATGGTTCAATCAAGGTTGTTGATAAGTCCTTCCTGGAACTCGACTGATAACTACATATCTAGACCCCTTAATAGGGGTCTATTTCGTACTTCCAGCTATCATTACAATAGAGGAAGATACTGTATAGTTACCAATGAAGCTATCCGCAGCAACAGCAGTAAGTACAACTGCAGATGAGAGCTTAGTTTATCTAGCTGACTATGATGAGAATGCCACAACATTTGATACTAAGTCAATCTCAGTAAATGACCTTACTACTCAAATTGTTGCTTCAAGTCAAATGGCACTAAGGATATATGGTCCAATCATTCAAACTTTAGCTATTATTTCTTCCAACTTTTTGGTTTCAGAACACTCATCTGCTCGTTCATTTGAGGATGTTGCAATATCTGATGGTGTCACAGTAACAGTCCCTTCTACATCTATTTGGAGTATTCTCTAATGGCCTACGGTAAATTAAAAGTTGATATTATCGAGTCATCAACTGAAGCTCTAACACTGCCAAATTCTGCTGGTACTAGTGGCCAAGCAATTGTTACTGATGGAAGTGGGCAGCTATCTTTTACAACAATCCAAACGTCACTTCTTGATGAAGATGACATGGCATCTAATAGTGCCACTATTGCTCCTACCCAACAATCAGTAAAAGCTTACGTTGATAACCAACCGGGTGAAACTAACCTTACTAATTCAGCGAGTGACAGTGCTCTAACAATTGCTAGCAGTACTGGAACTAATACAGATCTCCCAGCAGCTACGACGACTGCTTGGGGTGTTATGACAGATGAGGATAAAACAAAATTAGACGCTATAGAAACCTCCGCTACAGCAGACCAAACTGATGCTGAGATTAGAACGGCTGTAGGTGCTGCAACAGACTCCAATGTTTTTACAGACGCTGATCATACAAAACTAGATGGAATAGAAGCCAACGCGGAAGCAAATCAAACAGGGGCAGAAATTAAAACCGCTTACGAGGCTGAATCAGACACTAATGCTTTCACTGACGCTGACCATACAAAATTAGATGGAATAGAAAGCAGTGCTACAGCAGATCAGACAAATGCAGAAATTCGCGCTGCAGTAGAGGCTGCCACTGATTCAAACGTCTTTACAGATTCTGACCATACAAAACTAGATGGTATTGAAACATCAGCGACCGCAGACCAAACTGGCGCAGAGATTAAAACTGCTTATGAGGCTGAATCAGATACGAATGCCTTTACAGACGCTGATCACACAAAACTTGACGGTATTTCTGCTAGCGCGAATAACTACTCAATATCAACTGACCTGTTAGATGAAGACGACTTTGCTACTAACTCAGATACCAAGCCTGCATCACAGCAATCGGTCAAAGCGTATGTAGATTCTGAAGTCACTGCACTCATTGGTGGTGCTCCTGGCGCACTCGATACATTATCAGAATTAAGTTCCGCTTTAGATGATGATAGCTCCTATGCAACAACTATAACAACTGCGCTAGGTCTCAAATCCCCAGTAGCTAGCCCAACATTTACTGGCACCATTGCAATCCCTAATGTTACTGACCTGGAAAGTGCGGTTACTGCTAACACTGCAAAGGTCACTAATGTTACGACTGATCTGGCTGTAACACGCAGCGGGTCTGCTTTCACTGTTTCTTCTAGTGATGGTACAAATGCCTCACTTCCCCTAGCTGATACAGATAATTGGGGTTTGATGAGTGATGAGCAGTTCGACAAACTAGCAGCGATAGAAACCTCAGCTACTGCTGATCAAACTGCTGCTGAAATAAGAACTCTAGTTGGAAGTGCTTCTGACTCTAACGTCTTTACTGATGCTGATC